>ENA-OQJI01000222-OQJI01000222.1-human-gut-metagenome-genome-assembly--contig:-NODE-222-length-13087-cov-0.855633_pt1 | contig 13087 bp, 16 predicted proteins | sample MGYA00242602_ERZ504768 | MGnify/ENA primary metagenome ERZ504768 (study PRJEB26092, sample SAMD00036368) | human gut metagenome | host: Homo sapiens | study: EMG produced TPA metagenomics assembly of...
GATTGGCGAGAAGCAGAGAAACCAAAATCGAGCTGACCGCATACGATGACCTTTTCCAAACGGACGAAAGCCGTGAGGAAGAAAAGCTCTCTAAGATAAGGGATATTCCCATATCGGAGATTGACGAGTTTCCAGACCACCCGTTCAAGGTTTTAATGGACGAAGATATGGAACAGCTTGTCGAGAGTATCAAGCGAAACGGTGTAATGACCCCTGCGACAGTTCGCTTAAAAGAGGACGGACGGTATGAGCTTATCAGCGGTCACAGGCGAAAAAAGGCTTGTGAACTTGCGGGGCTTGAAACGCTGAAATGCGAGGTTAAAGAGCTTACCCGTGACGAAGCCATTATTGTGATGGTGGAAAGTAATCTCCAACGCTCTGTTATTCTACCGAGTGAAAAAGCCTTTGCGTATAAAATGCGGTTGGAAGCTATGAACAGGCAAGCAGGCAGACCGAGCAAAGATAATTTGACACCAATGGTGTCAGATTTAGATACTACTCGAACAAATGAGAAACTGGGTAAAGAGGTTGGAGAAAGCCGTGAGCAAATCCGCCGCTATATCCGTCTAACGGAGCTTGTACCCGAAATCCTGCAAATGTAGATGAAAGGCAGATTGCATTCCGTCCTGCGGTTGAAATTTCCTATCTGACCGAGGAACAGCAATACACCCTGCTTGAAGCAATGGAGTACAACGATGCTACCCCGTCATTGGCACAGGCTATCAAAATGAAGAAGTATAACCAAGACGGCAAGCTCACTTCCGAGGTTATCCAGTCCATTATGGAGGAAGAAAAGCCCAACCAGAAGGAAAAACCTGCTTTCCGTGACGAGAGGATAACCAAGCTCATTCCCAAGACTGTTCCAAAAGGGCAGGAAACGGATTTTGTTGTCAAGGCGTTGGAGTTTTATAACCGACACTTGCAGCGGAACAAGGCTCACGAGAGATAGCCACACATCGAGGGCGAGGTCTGCCCATTTGAGTGGATAGCCATTATTTCGGCTTCCCCCTCTCCACACCTCACCCCCTAACTACTGCCAGTAACTATCCGAGAAAAGAAATACTTTAGGCTGTCCATAACGGGCAGCTTTTTTCGGTCAGTAAGGCAAAATATTCAATCCAAATTACAGGAGGTAACTATGAAAATCCCTAAATTGTTCAAAAAGGCTGCGGCTTTTGTAATGGCTGCGGTCACGGCATTATCCATAATGCCTGCGACGGCGTTTGCTGCGGGTGACATCGGGACGATTTCCTTTTCCCACACCTATGACAGCAACGGTAATGCGATGAGGTACAATTCCAGTGCGAATATCGGCGGCTATACCGCAGGCGGAACGGGAAATTACAAGTACCGTATGTTTGTGGACGGAGAGAATGCGTTTTGTATTCAGCCGGGAGTACCGCTGAAAACAGGAAACACCTTGAAAAAGGCTTCCTCTGATACTTGGAACGCCCTTTCAGCCAATCAGAAAAAGGCGGTTGGGCTTGCCCTGCTCTATGGGTATCAGGGCAACCGAAATAATCTGTCGGGAAGTGATGATGAAAAATGGTTTGCCACGCAGACACTCGTTTGGGAGTTTGTCACAGGCTGCCGTGAAGCCACAGGCTCATATAACCAGACAAGCACTACCGTTTACAGCCTGCACTTCGGTTCAAATTATGCCAACAGCGGAGCAAGGGCAGTGTATGACCAGATTGTTGCAATGCTGCGTGAGCATAACACCATTCCGAGCTTTATGTCGGGCGGTAAGAATGACATCACAAAGGAGCTTGCCTACAAGGACGGAAAGTACAGCATCACATTGACGGACAGCAACGGCGTCCTTTCCGATTACAGCTTTTCAAGCTCTGACAGCAATGTGAGTGTATCGAAGTCTGGAAATAAGCTGACAATCAGCTCCACCGTAGCTATCAGCGGTTCTGTCCGCATTACGGCAAAGAGGAACAATGTGCCGACTGTCAGCAACAGTGCAAAGCTCATTGCCTATGGCGACCCGAACTTGCAGGATTTGGTAACAGGTGTGGAGAATGCTGATACCGTGTCTGCATATATCAATATCGAAACGCCGACAGGCACGATTGCCCTCAAAAAGACTTCGGAGGACGGAGTTGTGGAGGGCATCTCTTTTACAATCAAAGGTGATAACTTCAATAAGACAGTTAAGACAGGAAAGGACGGCTCTGTCTCCGTGGAGGGATTATTCCCTGGCACTTATACCGTCACAGAACAGTCCATTGACCGTTATGAGCCGCAGAAAACCCAGACCGTGACCCTTATTGGAGGAAAAACCTCTACTGTGACCTTCAGCAATACTTTGAAGCGTGGCAGTCTGGAAATCGTCAAGACTTCCGAGGACAATCTGGTGGAGGGAATGAAATTCCACCTTTACGGCACATCTTTAAGCGGCTTGCCTGTTGACGAGTATGCCGTGACTGATAAAAACGGTCTGGCTAAGTTTGAAAATGTCCTTATCAGCGGCGATACCCCGTATGTGGTTGAGGAAGTGGATACCGCAGTCCGCTATGTCGTTCCTGCTTCCCAGACAGCTCCGATTGAATGGAACAAGGTCACAAAACGCAGCTTCGACAATGTATTGAAGAAATTCCAAGTGACTGTGACAAAGACCGATGCAGAAACAGGTTCTCCGCAGGGCGACGCTTCCCTTGCAGGTGCGGTTTACGCCATCTATAAGGGTGAGGAACTGATTGACACCTACACGACTGATGAAAACGGTCAGTTTACGACCAAGTATTATATCTGTGACAATGATTGGACTGTCCGTGAAATCAGCCCGTCCGAGGGGTATCTTCTGGATACCGCAATCCACAAGGTAGGTGCAGAACCAGAGCTATACACGGTAGAGCTGAACAGTACCGCAAACGATGTGAATGAACAGGTCATCAAAGGCAATATCGCACTCATCAAGCATACGGATAACGGGGAAACCCAGATGAAACACCCGAAGAAGGTGCGGTATTTGAAGTGTTCCTCAAATCCGCAGGCAGCTATGAAAATGCAAAGGAAACCGAGCGTGATGTGCTGACATGTGACGAGAACGGTTTTGCCCAGACAAAGGATATGCCGTATGGCATTTATACCGTCCGCCAGACTCTGGTTGGGAGGGGCGTGAACTGATGAAAGACTTTGATGTGTTTATTAGCAAGGACGGTCAGACCTACCGCTACCTTATCAACAACGCTAACTTTGAGAGCTATATCAAAATCGTAAAGAAAGATGCAGAAACAGGCAATACAATCCCGTATGCAGGTGCAGGCTTCCAGATTTACGACCCGAATGGAAAGCTTGTGACTATGACTTTCACTTATCCCGAAGTGACGACCATTGACACCTTCTATACTACGGCAGACGGTGACCTTATCACACCGCAGACATTGGAATACGGCAAAGGCTATTCCCTTGTGGAAGTACAAGCCCCGTATGGGTATGTCTTAAATTCCGAGCCTGTTTATTTTGATGTGGTGCAGGAAAATTCCGAGGAAGAAAGCGGCATTACCGTTATTGAGGTAGTACGCTCCAATATGGCACAGAAAGGTACAATTACCGTAGAAAAGTCTGGCGAGGTATTCAGCTCCGTGGCAGGCGATAAGGGATTGTATCAGCCGATTTTCTCTGTCAGCGGTCTTGAGGGTGCAGTCTATGAGATTACCGCAGCCGAGGATATTGTCACTCTGGACGGAACGGTCAGAGCCAAAAAAGGGCGAGGTTGTGGATACCGTTACGACAGGAAAGGACGGTACAGCAAAATCCAAAGAACTGTATCTCGGAAAATATGAGGTTAAGGAAATTACAGCTCCGTATGGAATGGTGCTGAATGAGGAAGTCCATTCTGTTGAGCTTGTGTATGCAGGACAGAATGTTGATGTAACGGAAACGGCTACTTCTTTCTATAATGAAAGACAGCGTGTTGAAATCGACCTCATCAAGAGCCTTGCCATTGATGAAGCCTACGGCATTGGCAAGAATGGAGAAATCTTTGATGTGACCTTTGGCTTGTATGCGGCGGAGGAACTCACAGCCGCAGATGGAAAGACCATTCCTGCGGACGGTCTGATTGAGGTCATTTCCCTTGATGAAAGCGGTCACGGGAAAGCTATCAGCGACCTGCCGATGGGCAGCTATTATGTGCAGGAAATCTCGACCAACTCCGCATATATTGTCAGCGATGCAAAATACCCTGTTATTTTTGAATACGCAGGACAGGATACCGAAACTGTCCGCATTACAGCCAACGAGGGCGAAGCTATCACAAATGACATTATTTACGGCTCTGTAAGCGGTAAGAAATCTGATGAGGATGGAAAGCTCTGGGCGGTGCAGTTATCGGTATCTTTAAGACAGGAACTACCGAGTTTACAAAGGAAAATGCGATTGCAGCTACCACATCAAAAGATGATGGTAGTTTTTCTTTTGCCAAAGTGCCGTTATGGAACTTGGATAATCTGTGAAATCGAAAGCCCGAAGGGATATGTACTCTCCGAGGAAGAAATCGCCGTGACAATCGGCAAGGTGGACGAAGTTGTGGAAATTGAACTTGTCAACTACTTCATTAAGGGCAATATCGCTTTGACAAAGGTTGATGAGGATTATCCCGACAACAAGCTGTCTGGTGCGGTATTTGAGGTTTACTCCGATACTAATGGCGATGGGAAACTGGATAAAGACGATACGCTGCTTGGCGAAATGAAAGAACTTGACGGCGGCGTTTACCAGATGAGTGAACTCCGCTACGGCAAATATCTGGTAAAGGAAAGCAAAGCTCCGACAGGCTTTGTGCTTGATGAAGATGTTTATGCCGTATCCATCGAAGAGAACGGCAAGACCTACACCGTGGAAAACAAGGCGGGTGTTGGCTTTATCAATGCAGCACAGAAAGGCTCTCTTAAAATCGTAAAGACTTCCTCTGACGGTAAGGTGGAGGACTTCTCTTTCCGTGTGACAGGCGTGGACTATGACAAGACCTTTAAGACAGATAAGAACGGAGAAATCGTGATTGAGGGCTTGCGGATTGGCGACTATACCGTATCCGAAGTAAACGACAAGGCTTCCGCAGGATATATCCTTCCTGCCGATAAACAGGTAACGGTAAAGGTGGACGCTACGGCTATCGTGCAGATGCACAATGAGTTCAGGGATACCCCGAAAACAGGCGATGATTTCAATCTGGGCTTATGGGTAAGCCTTGCGGTTTTGTCTGTTGTCGGTGCGGGCGTTCTCGGATTTGTCGGCTATAAGAACAGAAAGAAGAAAAAGGAGGACTAATTGATGGACGCTAAAACCATTATCGCAATCGTGCTTGTCGTGTTCATTGTGGGTGCGGCGGTATGGCTGAATATCCGTAACAGAAAGAATAAGTAAGTGGTTTGGGCGGCTGAAAGATGCCGCCCTTTCTTTTTATGGAGGTAACAATGAGAAACCTTAAAACCATTGAAAAGAAAGTCAGAGCTGTTCTGGAAAAGAATGAAGATGCCAGAAATGACGATATGGTGCTGTATCTTGCACTTTGTAATGCCTGTCTGAAGGATGCAGGGGCAATGCCGCTTGCAGAGATAATGACGCAGCACAAATATCTTGGTCTGCCGAGCTTTGAGAGCGTCAGCAGGACACGCCGCAAGCTGCAGGCACAGCATCCAGAGCTTGCAGGGAGCCGCCCTGTTCAAAAAATGAGAGCCACGGGCGAAAAAGCCTATCGGCGTTATGCCAAAGAATAGAGAGGTGCTTATGGACGAAGAAAAACGCTCCAATCAGAACTATGAAATCATTGAGAGCTGTACTATCGGGAGTACAGAGCTTGTCATCGGTCACAATCCCAACGCACCCAACCCTTATGTGTGTTGGTACTGCAAGGGCGGCTCAAATTATTTCTGGGGTTATTACACGAATGAGCTTGATGCTGCACGGCAAAAGCTGAATGAACGATACCAGTCAGAGTGCCGTATGCCCTATAATCAGCCTGCCCAGAAGCAGAAAAACGGTGATGACCGTGAGCGATAAAATAAAAATATGACTGCACGACCTGTCCTTATCCCCGATATAAGGACGGGTCAGTTATTTTTCTGCGATGTCTGTATCCGCAAGATTTTAGACGAGCAAAAAAGGAGAAAAAAGGAAAGAAGGAGCAGCCGAATGAGTAATGAAATAAAGACAAGATCTTTAACCCGACAGAACAGAAATACACCTATGCCCAAAGTATGCAGCTTGAGGGGCAGACAGGCACTATCGGGCATCTGCGTGGAGACTTTGCCACAACGGGCTATGGCTTTTACACCACTTGGTTTGATACCAGACCCCCAATGGAAATCTGACGAATTTAAGGCAGACCTTGATACGGTCATCAATGCTTTACGGGAGGATAAAGGACTTTTGCATAACCGCTATGATATGAGTTCGTTCGCAAGGAATTGCCCCGAAAGTGCTATTAAGGGCAACTATTGTACTGAGTACGGTTTCCGTGTAGATACGGAGAAACACGCTTTTCTGCTTCGATGCAATCCCACCAAAGGCGACTATAATTTTTACTGCTATTGTTATGTGAAGGAATGGCTTGATAAGCATATCCAGAAAGCGGAACAAGGTATCCGCTTTATTGACCCTCAATATAAAGAACTGTTCCGTATCCCAGACGGCGGAAAGGTCATTGTCACGACCTCTTGGGGAGAGAAACGGGAGTATCCCTGCCGCTTTATTGATGAATACCATACCGAAGTCGGCAGCAATCTGTACCACATCTGCGAGTTTGCCGAGCGTATGCAGAAAAACGGGGCGACCTATGAGCCGAAACCTGCGGAACAAACGCCGCAGAAAACACCGAAGCACAAGGATTTAGAACGATAAGGAGGATTTAGAATATGGCTGTTAATCAGAAAGCCGTCAAGGTCTTGAATAAAGTCTTGGAAGCAGGCTTTACCGATGAAAAAGCGATTGCCGCTATGACTATGGACGATATTCTTTCTATGCAGGGCATTACGGTTGCGGATATTACCCTCATCAATGACCTGCAAAAGAGCATTAAATCGAACAAGGTCATTTCTTTTCTTGGCGGTGGTGCGGAGTGAGTAAACAGGAATATTTGAAACAGAAACGATAAGGAGGTGTAGGTTGAATGGCTGCGAAGTATCAGCTAATCACAGAGCTGTATCGGCGTACAGGCGTTGCAGTTGCAAAAAATCCGCAGGCGTGGCAGGGCTTTCTGTCCTCTGCCTGCCGCAACTATAAATGCCGTTTTGACGAACAGCTTTTAATATACGCCCAACGCCCCGATGCTGTCGCCGTTGCGAAGCTCGAAACTTGGAACAGGCAGTTCAAGCGTTGGGTCAATAAGGACAGCAAGGGTATTGCCGTATTTGACCCGAAAGGTCGCAGGAATACGCTGAAATACTATTTTGATGTGTCCGACACCCACGAGGGCTATTATGGCAGCCGCCCTGTTCCGATATGGCAGATGGATGAGCGATACGAGCAGACTGTTATGGAAAGGCTCTCGGACAGGTTTGGAGATGTGGGAAGCACTGACCTTGCTTCTGCCTTAATGGAAACGGCAAAGAACGCCGTGGAGGACAATCTGCAAGACTATTTTTCTCAGTTAAAGGACTGCACGAAAGACAGCTTTTTGGAAGAACTGGACGACTTTAATATAGAAGTCATTTACAGGCGGCTGGCAGCAAACAGCGTTGCTTTTATGCTGATCAGCCGCTGCGGGTCTGGATACGAATGAGTTTTTTGACCGAGAGGATTTTGCGGATATTGTAAATTTCAATACCCCTGCAACGATAAACGCCATCGGCGTTGCCACGAGCGATATTGCGGAAATGGCGTTACGGGAAATCTCACAGTCTATCCGAAATGTGCAAATGGCGGAAAAAGACCAGAATCGCACCTTTGCACAAAGAACGCAGGCTCAGTATGATAAAGACAGACAACAACCCGAAAGGAGCGAATACAATGAGCGAAATCACTTACAGCAGACAGGGGGATTATCTTATTCCCGACCTAACATTACCGACAGAGCCAGAGCTTCCGCTTGGCAGGTACGCTTTGATGCACAGGGATTATCTGGAGAAGCACAAGCGAGTGACCTATCTCAATCTGCTGACATCGGGCAGGCGTGAACGGGCGATCTGCACGAGGTAGAGCAGACAGCACTCCAGAGGTTGGAGCTTCTGACGAAGCAGCTCTCAGCCGAGCAGGGCGTGACAGAGGAACTGAAAGAGAAAGCACCGATGCAGTGGGTCGGACTGATGAACAACATCCGCAGCCAAGCGGAGGAAGTGATACTGACCGAACTGATTTACAAGTAAGCGTTGCCAAAGAGGATGAGGTTAGGGTCAATCTTCCAACCGTAGATGAACAAATCGAAATGATAGCAAAAGCAGAGGACGAAAAAGCCTCTGCTTTTTGCTATTTCCAAAGAAGATATTGACTCCGTACTTCAGAAAGGCAGCGGTGTTGCGGACGGAAAATACCGCATCTACCGCCAATTCCAAAAGGGCGTGGACAGACAGAAAAATATTGAGTTCCTTAAAAATGAGTATGGAACGGGCGGCGGTACGCACATCTTCCCCGATGGTTTCAGCGGTCATTCTTGGTATGACAGCAAAGGTCTTGCCATTGACCGAAACGGCACTTATACCAATCACGATCTTGTGTTGAAATGGTCACAGGTTGAAAAGCGTCTGCGTGAGCTGATTAAGGATAACCGCTATCTTAATCCGAAAGAAAAAGACCATTATGCCGATTATCTGGAGAGCGTGTCAGCTCCCCAATATGAGATTGACACCCAGAGGAAAATAGCAAGGCAGCGTTTTTATTGACGCCCACCGTGACTTGCCGCCTGCCGACAAACGGGATACCCTTGCTTTGCGGCTATCTGACTTTATCCGTGACTTGGACAGGTACGAAAAAGACCTGTTACCTGTTGTGGGACGAGGCGACCTTGCAGATGTTACCGCCGAGCAAATGGAACAGCACTTATCCGACCCCTCAACTGTTCAACAGCTCATAGACTTTCTTGCACAGGTACAATGGAAAACGACCTCAGCTTTCAGCCGTAGTAATGGGTGGAAGTTTACCGAGGAATTAAGGGAGCTGCACCCACTCCGCTACCTCTACAATGAGAGCGATGTGGTGTATATCGGTGCGGATAAATATGAGATTGCAACACTTACCGAGGAAAAGGTCTATCTGCAAAATGCCGAGTTCCCTATCTTGGGGCAGGAATACAGCCGAGCCGACTTTGAAGAAAAGCTAACGGAAAATCCTGCAAACGACCATCTGAAGGTGGTCGTAACTGAGAAACAGAGAACAGAAGCATCGTCCGAGAAAAAGCAGGACGGAATACAGTTTTCTATCGGTTTTTCCGAACACCCTGCCTTTTATGACAGACAGGCTTAATGACCGCTATACGGATTTGAGCTTTGCTCTGGGTAATAAGTTGCTTGGTATTTTGGACGAGAAACAGCACCGTGAGCGTGAGGGCGATAAAAAATATCGGGTGGTATCACAAAACAGATTTTGTTATCAAGGCTGTTATCGGCGGCGAGGAATTTAACTATGAAGGGCGGTTTGATATTGGCGATGGTGAGGGCGATTTAATTGCCCACATTAAGAATTTTTACGATTATGCCTTATCGCCAAAGGGCGAACAGCTATATGGAGATGACCGAGAAAGCCTGCTCCGTGGCAGAGATGAGTTTATCCCATTCTTGAAACAGCACACCGAGCTGACCCCAGAGGACGAGAAGCTCCTTGATGAGATTATGGCTACCGAAAGTGATTGGTACAGGACAGCCGAGGAAACCGAAGAAAAACCACATGCGTATGCCGATAAACTGAATGGCTCAGAAGCTCCTGCCATTGAAATGGAGCAATCCGCAGATGACCTCATAGGCAGGGAAATCATCATAGATAACCGTAAATATCTTATTGAGAGCATCGGGAAAATCAGCGGCGATGTGTCTCTGCGTGACATCACATTCCAGAACAATGTGGGCTTTCCGATAAACCGAGTGGAGAAAATCGGCTATATCCAAAAGCTATTGGAACAGGAAAAAACCGAATTACCACCCGAAGAAAAAACGGAAACTCCTGCCGTTCTTGTTACTGACCGTCATAATTTCCGTATTACCGATGACGCCATCGGTGTCGGCGGAGCAAAAGAAAAGTTCCGTAACAATATGGCGGCAATCAACCTGCTGCACGAGCTTGAAATCGAAAACCGCCTTGCCACACCCGAAGAACAGGAAGTCCTATCTCGGTATGTCGGTTGGGGCGGTCTTTCTATGGCATTTGATGAACACAATGCGGCGTGGGCGGAGGAATTTAAGGAGCTATATGCCAGCCTTTCCCCAGAGGAATACCGTGCCGCTATGGAGTCAACGCTGACCGCTTTTTATACGCCGCCTGTTGTTATCAAGGCGATGTATGACGCACTTGACCGCCTGGGCTTTTCACAGGGTAATATCTTGGAGCCGTCCTGCGGTACAGGCAATTTCTTTGGTCTGCTTCCCGAAAGTATGCAAAACAGCAAGCTCCACGGCGTGGAAATCGACTCTCTCACAGGCAGGATTGCAAAGCAGCTCTACCAAAAAGCGAACATTGCCATTGAGGGCTTTGAGAAAACAAATCTCCCAGACGACCATTTTGATGTAGTCCTCGGCAATGTGCCTTTTGGGGAGATAAGGGTCAATGACAGCCGATACAACGCTCAGAAATTCCTCATACACGACTACTTTTTTGCAAAGGCTCTGGATAAAGTTCGTGTCGGCGGCGTTGTGATGTTCATTACCTCAAAGGGTACGATGGATAAAGCAAGTCCAGAGGTACGCAAGTATATTGCCCAGAGAGCCGAGCTTTTAGGTGCTATCCGTCTGCCAGACAACACCTTTAAGGCAAACGCAGGCACGGAGGTCACGAGCGATATTCTTATCCTGCAAAAGCGTGACCGAGTGATGGATATAGAGCCAGACTGGGTACACCTTGATACGGACGAAAACGGTGTTACGATGAACAGATATTTTTGTCGAACACCCCCGAAATGGTGTTGGGCGAGATAAAGATGGAAGCACACGCTTTGGTACTTTTGAGCCTGTCTGTAAAGCCCGTAAGGATATACCGCTTTCCGAGCTTCTGTCCAATGCAGTTCAGAGGATAAACGGAGAAATCCCAGAGCTTGATAATGGGGTTGATGAAATCTCCGATGAGCAGGAGCTTTCCGTTCATGCTGACCCGAATGTGCGTAACTTCTCTTTTTACTCTGGTGGACGGCAGGGTTTACTTCCGAGAGAATGACCGTATGCACCCTGCTTCTGTGTCGATGACCGCAGAAAACCGTATTAAGGGACTTATCCAAATCCGTGACTGTGTGCGTAAGCTCATAGAGTATCAGACCGAGGATTACCCAGAGGAAATGATATGCACCGAGCAGGAAAACCTCAACCGTCTGTATGATGTTTATACCGCAAAATACGGTCTAATCAACAGCCGAGGAAACTATCTTGCTTTTGCTTCAGATGAGAGCTACTTCCTTTTATGTTCTCTGGAGGTGCTTGATGATGAGGGCAACTTCAAACGGAAGGCAGATATGTTCACGAAGCGGACTATCAAACCCCACCGAGAAGTAACTTCGGTTGAAACTGCAAGCGAAGCCCTTGCCCTCTCTATCGGAGAGAAAGCCCGTGTTGATTTGCCTTATATGGGACAGCTCACAGGCAAAACGCAGGTTGAGCTTGTGCAGGATTTACAAGGTGTTATCTTCAAAGTACCGAACTGTGAGCCTGTTTCCTATGCAGCCGCAGACGAGTATCTGTCGGGAAATGTCCGAAACAAGCTGACGGTTGCGGAGCTGCTGCGAAGAATGACCCAGAGCTTGCAGTCAATGTGGATGCCTTGAAAAAGGTCATTCCCAAAGACCTCTCGGCGGCGGAAATCTCTGTCCGTCTGGGTGCGACTTGGATACCGCAGGACGATATACAGCGGTTTGTGATGGAGCTTTTAACTCCGTCAAGCTATGCCGCAGGCAGATTAAAGGTACGATACACCCCGATAAACGGAGACTGGTTCATAGAAAATAAAAGCTCCGATATGGGGAATGTAAAGGCGGACAGCACTTATGGTACGAAAAGAGCTTCCGCCTATCGCATTATTGAGGACACCTTAAACCTGCGTGACACCCGTATCTTTGATTATGTGTATGACGAACACGGCAATAAAAAAGCAGTATTCAATGCAAAAGAAACTACAGCGGCACAGGCGAAGCAGGAAGTTGTCAAGCAGGCTTTTCAGGATTGGATATGGAAAGACCCAGAACGGCGAAATCGCCTTGTCCGTTATTACAACGACACTTTTAACTCTGTGCGACCCCGTGAGTATGACGGAAGCCATATCACTTTCGGAGGTATCAGCCCAGAAATCACACTAAGACCCCATCAAGTCAACGCCATCGCCCATATCCTTTATGGCGGCAATACACTCCTTGCCCATAAGGTGGGAGCAGGCAAAACCTTTGAAATGGTAGCCGCCGCACAGGAAAGCAAACGGCTCGGCTTATGCCAGAAATCCATGTTTGTTGTGCCAAATCATCTTGTCGGTCAGTGGGCTTCCGAGTATCTGCGGCTCTATCCGAGTGCAAATATACTTGTGACAACAAAGCAGGATTTTGAAACAGGAAACCGCAAGAAGTTCTGCGGCAGGATTGCCACAGGCGACTATGACGCAGTCATTATCGGGCATTCGCAGTTTGAAAAAAATCCCGATGAGCATAGAACGCCAGAGGGAGCAGTTGGAAAAGCAGCTTGATGATATTGAGCGTGGCATTGACGATGTGCAGGCTTCCAAAGGCGAGCAGTTCACGGTCAAACAGCTAATGAAAACCCGAAAGGCAATCAAGACAAAACTCGAAAAGCTCAACGACACTAAGCGTAAGGATACGGTCATCGACTTTGAACAGCTCGGCGTTGACAGGCTTTTCATTGATGAGAGCCATTTTTATAAGAATTTGTACCTCTACACCAAGATGCGGAATGTAGGCGGTATCGCCCAGACCGAAGCCCAGAAATCAAGCGAACCTCTTTAT
>ENA-OQJI01000224-OQJI01000224.1-human-gut-metagenome-genome-assembly--contig:-NODE-224-length-13017-cov-0.927153_pt1 | contig 13017 bp, 11 predicted proteins | sample MGYA00242602_ERZ504768 | MGnify/ENA primary metagenome ERZ504768 (study PRJEB26092, sample SAMD00036368) | human gut metagenome | host: Homo sapiens | study: EMG produced TPA metagenomics assembly of...
CACCATCGGCCACTTCCCGTACGCCCTCGCCTCGGCGGGCGTGGGGCTCGGCCTCGTCGGCGTGGCGCTCTTCGTTGGTGCTGGCGCTTGGGCCGCCGCAAAACAAATTGCGCGCCTCTCGGCGCTCTGGGCGAGGAAGGCCGCCTCGCCCTTCTGGAAGGGTAAGGGCGAGAAGGGCGGCGCTGCCGCGCATCTCGCGGCGTAGAAAGGAGTGAGTACCATGACCAGCGCGAAGAAGATCTACCTCGCCGTGGCGGGCGGGCTCGTTGCCGCGGGTGGTTGTCCTCGCGGGCATTGGCTTTATCGCTTCGGGCTTCGACCCGGCCGTGTTCACAACCCAAATCGACACGCGCGACAGCACCATCGTGCTCGGCGGCGTCGAGGTGGACGACCCGATGGGCCTCCCCCTCATCGAGCAGCTCGCCAATCTGGGCGAGATCGACACCTCCGGCGTCGCGGATCCCGCCGCGCCTAGGCGCAGCGAGCCGGGCGCTCTGCCCGCCAAGCTGCGTAAGCCGGCGAAACCTGAACCTCAACCTCTACGCAACTGGCCCCAAGCCTGCGCCGATTCGCTCTCAGCGCCGCGCGGGGGCCCGTGACGCATGCCCAAAAAGGTACGAGGAGAAAGGAACGCGATGACGACAACCACGCCCTTCCGCTTCACGGGGCCACGCAGGACCGGAAGCGACTGGGCCGTGCGGTGGGGCTGTGCTTGGATTGGCTACACTGATATGGACAGTTCCGTGAGGGGCGCGAGAGACGGGACTCTGGGGAGATCTTCGAGGAGGAGTGTCTCGACTGGAAGCGCGGGTTCAGTGGAGCAGGAACCTAATCTCTGTCTCTCTCTTGCTTTTTTGATTTGTTGAGAAGCCGGCATTTGGGGGCATTTTGGATAGCGAACAGTTCAAACAAGAAGCTGAGAAAATAGAACAAAGCCTGAGTGCCTTGAGAGTCGCCGAGCGCAATGCAGTGATTCCCTTCATGAACGGCGACTTTACCCAATGGGATCTATATCTGGCATCCTCCTCTGAGTATGCGATGAGACTGATAGACGGATTCATCTCCATGCTCGAGTCGAGGAATCTTGTTTGCGTCGCCCAGCTTCTCCGCGCACAGGTTGGAGTCTGCCTGCGGACATTCGCGTTATTCGCCGCCGAAGACCAGGATGACTTTCTCCCAAAAGGCTGCCAAGTACCATGGCGTGAGCGTTGGGGTAGCCAACATTCAGCGTGGATACATCCGGATGCGCATAGATCCAGACGATTCCAACGTTCTCGTATTTCCCGTGCAGGTAATCGAAGAGGGCAGGCGACACCATACAGTTGCCGCCGACGGTCACGACTCTGTCGGGGTTTTCTGCCGCAAGCTTCCTCTGCGCATCCTGAATCCCCGCCAGGACTTCGTCCTCGGCATAGATGCGAACTGTCTCCCATTTCTCATGTCCAAGTTTTGGGACGCGTTTCACAATGTCGAGTGGGACTCCTGGACAGTCGGATCACGTGGTGGCCCCCTTTGAGAGGGTCACGAGCATCACGGTTCCGTTCTCGGAATTTGCTTCGACCTCTACCGTGCCACCGTGAAGCGCTGCAATCTCCCAAACAAGCGCTAGCCCGAGTCCTGCGCCGCCGTATGCCCTGCTGCGGGATTTATCCAGGCGAAAGAACGGTTGGAAGATGCTCTCACGGTACTGCTTGGGTATTCCCGGGCCCTGGTCCTCGACTCGCAGGAACACGTGGCTGTCGTTGTCGCAGATGGAGACGGTAACGCTCGAGTCGGCGCGGCTATAGCGGATGGCGTTTTCGACCAGGTTGAACACCAGCCGATAGAGGAGCGCATCGTTCCCGATTACTAAAGCGTCTCCAGCACAATTGAGGGCTATGCCCTTATTTTCGGCAAGTGGCGCAAGGTCGGTGAGGACCTCTTCGGACAAGGGACCGAGTTCAACATCGTCCTCGCAAGGAACGCTGCGGAGCTCACTCATCTCGAGTAATACCTTGGTCATTCGAGACATGCGCTCGGTTTGTTCTTGTAGCAGGCCGAGCAGCTCGGCTGTTTCGGGTTGCAAACCGGAGTGCTCAGAGATGAATAGTTCAATCTGTGCTTGCATAAGGGCGAGCGGGGTGCGCAGCTCGTGTGCGGCGTTGCCGGTAAACTGACGCTGCGCAGAGAACCCTTCGCCAAGACGGGCGATCATGTCGTTGAAAGAGGCGCTGCATCGTTGTAGCTCGGTGGGCACATCTTCACTGAGTCTGATTTCGCTTAGGTTGTCAGGCTGCACACGCTCAACCTGGTCTGCAAAAGCCCGTAGCGGTTTGAGTGCGCGGCCGCTCACAAAGTATGCCAGCACGCCGCCAAGGAGTGTGACTCCAGCCGTGATGCGCCAGGCTGTCGTGCCAAAAGACTCCTGTGCGTCGTTTACGACGATCGTAACCTCGTTATCGAGGGTCGCTTTCGTTGGGTCGAACGCCTGGGGCGAATCTTCGCTGGTTGCGGTAAAGGCCGAGATGTCACTGCCGATGGCATCCATGTAGCGCATGCCCGTATAGCCGACCAGGCAGTTCGTCAGCACGCATGCCGCGCACGTGAGCAGTGCCGTCATAATCGTTATGCGCCATTGAAGCGAAAGCCTTTTCATTCGCTATCCTCCATAACGTAGCCCTCTCCAATCCGATTGCGAATCGGGTCGTATCCCAAAACGCTGCGTAGCTTTTTGCGGAGTGACGAGATATGAACGCGGGTTGCGTTGCTAAAGCTGTTCACGCTGCTATCCCAAACGTGCTCGATAAGCTCCTCTTGGCTTACCGGACGCCCCTGATTAAACATCAGGTATTCCAAGATTCCCGTTTCCTTGCGCGTAAGAGATAGAGCCTCGCTGTCCACGGAAGCGATGCGCGCCTTGGTGTCAAAGCGGAGCTTTCCGCAGGTTAAAACTATGTCGCTTTGTGTAAAGCGTCTGAGGGTAAGGCTGCGAATTCTTGCCGCAAGCTCGTCCAGATGAAACGGCTTGGTGAGGTAATCGTTGGCGCCGGCATCGAGTCCGGCGACTTTATCGGATACTTCGCCACGTGCGGACAGAATCAGTACCTTGGTCTCGCAGTCAGTTTCCCTAAGTTCCCTGAGTACGGTCATGCCGTCGATACGGGGAAGGTTGAGGTCGAGTACCACGAGGTCGAGGCTCAACGTCCAGTAGGTCGAGCGCCTCCTGTCCGTCGTGACAGCAGTCGACGCTGTACGCCAGGTTTCGCAAGCTGCGCGCGATTGCATCGCACAGTGCTCGCTCGTCTTCGACGATCAAAATACGCATAACAGTCTCCTTGCACATTCCAAATCGCGCTTAACACGGATTTTATAGTCGATATGGTCCAATGGCCGCGTAACGAAAGGAGTGGTCAGGTTGTTCAAAGCGGTAAAACCCGTGGTACAGGTCGCTTTGTTGATCGTCGGAATTGCCATGGTGTGCTTTGGTGTTATGCGTGGCGAGGCGGAAGCCGTGCTGGCCAAAGCGATTAGGCTGTGCTTGGAGTGTATCGGAATTGGATAAAAGAGCAAACACCGCGTCGCATGTTTTGGCCCGATTTCGCGGACTCATTCAGGCGGCGGCGACGCTGGTCACCAACATTCACCTGCCAAACTTTGCCAAAGGCGGCATCTATCAGGGCGCGGGGAAAACAGTCTGCGTACCTGGACTTAATTGCTATTCGTGCCCCGCGGCATCGGGCGCGTGCCCCATCGGGTCGTTCCAGTCGGTGGTAGGTTCATCCAAGTTCAACTTTTCTTACTATGTTACCGGTACGCTCATTTTGCTCGGCGTGCTGCTGGGACGCTTTGTATGTGGCTTTCTGTGTCCGTTTGGCTGGCTTCAGGAGCTGCTTCATAAGATTCCCGGCAAAAAGTTCTCCACAAAAAAGCTTAAGCCGCTCACGTACATCAAGTACGTCGTGCTGCTGTTTGCCGTGGTGCTGCTGCCCGTCTTGGTGGTTAACGACGTGGGCATGGGCGACCCGTTCTTTTGTAAGTACATCTGTCCGCAGGGCGTGCTCGAGGGCGCCATTCCGCTGGCCATTGCCAACGCCGGCATTCGATCTGCGCTGGGGCAGCTCTTTACCTGGAAACTTGCCGTTCTCATTGCCGTAGTAGTGCTGAGCGTTTTGTTCTATCGCCCCTTCTGCAAATGGATTTGCCCGCTCGGCGCATTCTATGCGCTCATGAATAGGGTGTCCTTGTTGGGGATTCAGGTTGACGCGTGCAAATGCGTCTCGTGCGGCAAGTGTTCAAGGGTTTGTCAGATGGACGTTGATGTGGTCCGCGCGCCCAATCATGCCGAATGTATCCGGTGCGGAAAGTGCATCGGGGCCTGTCCTGTCGATGCCATCAGCTATCGCTATGGCCTGGATGTGTCGGCGGAAAAGCTTCCTTTGACCGCCGATAAAAGTAAACAAGCTTCGACAAAACGGAGGATGATCATGAAGCTTTCTAAGATTGCGGCCCTGTTTATGGTGCCGGTATTGGCCTTGTGCCTTGTGGCATGTTCGGCGTCCGGTGGCAATGCGAGCGAATCTGCGAGCTCCGATCCTAAGATCGCAGAACTCACTGCGCAGAAGCCGACCAATGCCGACGAGGCCGCCGAGCTGTATGCGAAGCTCATGAAAAAGGAGAACGATATCCTTTCGAGTGATAACGCGCTATGGGAAAAGGTATTCAATGCGGCAAATAAAGACTCGGTAATGATTGAGGACGGCAGCAATTACGGCGATTTCCTGCTCAAGACCATCGACGGTGCCAAGGATGAGTTCACGGCGGATGAGCTTAAGACGCTCAAGGCCGGTGCGCAGCAGATCAAGGAGATCGAGGACAAGCTCGAGAGCCTGGAGAAGGAGTTCCCCGGCTGTGGAAGCACGCCGAGCTCAGGCGAGAGCGTCGACGCTTCGACCGCTGGCATGACGGCTGGTGCCAATACTTCGAGCGAGGCGACGAAGTTCCCCAGCTTTACGGGCAAAGACCTGGATGGCAACGACGTGAGCAGCGACGAGCTGTTCGCTAAGAACAAGGTCACCGTCATGAACTTCTGGTTCACCACTTGCAAGCCGTGCGTGGGCGAGCTGGGCGATCTTGAGAAACTGAATAAGGAGCTTGCCAAGAAGGGCGGCCAGGTCGTGGGCGTCAATTCCTTTACGCTCGATGGCAACAAGGGCGAGATTGCGGATGCCAAGGACGTGCTGAGCAAGAAGGGCGTGACATATAAGAACATCTGGTTCAAGTCGGATAGCGAGGCCGGTAAGTTTACGTCAAATTTGTTCTCGTTCCCGACAACGTATGTCATCGATCAGAATGGCAACATCGTAGGGGATCCAATCGTGGGAGCCATCAGCTCCGCCGAGCAGCGCGCAGCACTCGACAAGCTTATCGACCAGGCGATTGCGAATAGCGAGCAGTAAAAACCGCGTAAAGCATAGCGAGGATCGTGTGTCGCTGTGCGAAGTAGTCTGCTGCCTTTCAAGATAAGCTCCACCATATAGAGGTCCCGCTCGGGACCTCTTCTTTTGGGCGCCGTCCCGTTCGTTTTTTTGGCGCGGTTTGTTACATTCCTCACTGGCGTCGGCAAAAAATGGGGATAGAGTAGGACAAAAGCGTCGAATACGAACGGCGGAGGAGAGCGGGCAGGGTGCCTGCGCAGGAGAGGTTGCCGTCCATGCTGGAGCTCAAAGGTATTTGCAAAAGGTACGTTACGCAGTCGTTTACGCAGGTAGCGCTCGACAGCGTGAGCCTGTCTTTTCGCGATAACGAGTTCGTGGCCATTCTGGGACCTTCGGGGTCGGGCAAAACTACGATGCTCAACGTTATCGGTGGGCTCGATCATTTCGATTCTGGCGACCTGCTGATCGACGGTATTTCGACCAAAGACTTTCACAATCGCGATTGGGATGCCTACCGCAACAACCGCATCGGCTTTGTGTTCCAAAGCTATAACCTCATTCCGCATCAGACCATTTTGGAAAACGTGGAGCTGGCGCTTACGCTCACGGGCGTGGGACATGCCGAGCGCCGCCAGCGTGCGCGTAAGGCGCTCGAGACGGTTGGTCTGGGCGAGCACGTTGACAAACGCCCGAACCAGCTTTCGGGCGGGCAGATGCAGCGCGTGGCCATTGCCCGCGCCCTGATAATGACCCTGAGATCGTCCTTGCCGACGAGCCGACTGGCGCTTTTGGATTCAACGACATCCGTGCAGGTTATGGATTTGCTCAAAGAAGTTGCGCGCGACCGTCTGGTCATCATGGTCACGCACAATCCCGACCTGGCATACCAATACGCCACGCGCATCGTCAACCTGGCGGACGGCAAGATCACCGATGATTCCGATCCTTTCGATGTCGCTGACGCCACGCGCCGCGAGGCCAAGCCTACGCGCAAAACCTCGATGAGCTTTGTGACGGCGCTGGGGCTTTCTGCCCGAAACCTCATGACCAAGAAGGGCCGCACGGCCATGACGGCCTTTGCGGGCTCGATTGGCATTATCGGTATCGCGGCGATTCTGGCGCTGTCCAACGGCGTAAACGGCTACATCAAAAAGGTCGAGGAGGATACGCTCTCGAGCTACCCGCTCACCATTTCCAAGCAGGATTACGACCTGTCGTCCATGATGGGCGGACAGGGGGCTGCGGATGATGACTCGCCTGAAAACGTGGATTCGTCCGACGACAGTGCCGAAACCGATAAGATTCCAGTGGTCACGGCCGTAAAGGATATGTTTGCGAGCGTTAAGTCCAACGACATGACGAGCTTTAAGGCATGGCTTGACGACGGCGGCGACGGTATCGACAAAGAGGTCAACGCCATTCAGTACGGCTACGGTGTATCGCCGGTTGTCTATCGTGCCGGCAAGGGCGATGAGAAGCCCGTTCGGCTTGTTCCCAACGCAATGACCGAGGCTATGAGCGGAGGCGCGAGTTCGGCGGCAACGGTGAGCATGGAATCCATGGGAACCTCGGTCTTTAACGAGATGATTGACGACCAGAGCCTGCTCGACAGCCAGTACGATGTCGTCGCCGGTCATTGGCCCACGTCTGCCAACGAAGCCGTGATGGTGCTTTCGAGCCGCGGTACGGTGGGCGACTATACGCTCTACAGCATCGGTGCGCTGGATATCGATGAGCTCAACGATCTGGTAAACAGTGCCATGACGGCCGACGGTGGGGCCAAAGCACCCGAGACCGGCACCGACTTTACCTACGACGATGCGCTGTCCACGACGTTTAAGGTGCTGTCGCCGGCCGATGCCTATCGCAAAAACGAAGAGACCGGCATGTGGACCGACATGTCTGGTGACGCCGACTTTATGGCCGCCAAGGTTGCCGATGGCATCGACGTACACATCGTGGGTGTGGTGCGCCCTAACGAGACGGCCAATGCGAGTGCGTTGTCTCCGGGCATTGCCTATACACATGCGCTGACTCGCCAGCTTATGGAGCGCGCCGCCGATTCGCAGATTGTGCGGGAGCAACTCGCCCACCCCGAGACGGATGTCTTTACGGGCAAAACCTTCGACGAACTGCAAGGCGAGGCCAAACAAGGCGTGGATCTGGGCAGCATGTTCAGTGTGGACGAGGCGGCGCTCAAGAGCGCGTTCTCGTTCGATACCTCCGTGCTCTCGGGTGTTGCCGGCGGTATGGACCCGTCGTGTCTTGACTTGTCCGAGCTGGACATTGACCTTTCGGGCGTAGGGAAGGATATCGACTTCAGCGACATCATGTCTAAGGCGCCAGCCCCCGATTTCTCGGGTGTCTTCGATGGGTTGGAGCTTACACCCGAGCAGATGCAGCAAGTGGGGGCGCTCGCCAACCAACTGTTCACGGGCTTTATGCAGTCGGAACAGTTTAAGGCGCTGACGCCCGAAGATCTTAAGGACGCGTCAAAGCTTGCCGCCGCGTTCTCGACGTATCTTGAGAGTGATACGGCAGCCCAGCAAATCCTGGCTCAGCTCAAGGCACTCGGCGGCGATGCCCTGGCCGAGCGCCTGCAGCAGGCGATGAGCGACTATGTGCAAAAGCAGCTGGCTCCGTATCTGCAGCAGGCTATGGATCAGGTGATGAAGGCAATCAGCGAGCAGATAGCGTCGACGGTATCATCCCAGCTCAAGGCGGGCGCGGCAGGGCTTATGGACCAGGTGGCGACGCAGATGTCTTCGAGTTTTGAAAACCTGGCGGGCGCCATGCGTGTGGATGCGAGTGCCTTTGCTCGTGCCATCCATTTCAACATGGACGCCGAGGACCTGAGTTCGCTCATGATGAGCTATGCCAAGGCGTCGAAGCTCACCTACGACAACAATCTGACCACGTTGGGCTATGCGGATGAGGCAGACCCCATCTCGGTCAAGATTTTCCCGCGCGACTTTGAGGCCAAGGAGCGCGTGCTCGATCACATCGACGCGTACAACAAGCAGGTCAAAGCCTCTGGCCACGATGAACAGGCAATCTCATACACCGACTACATGGGCATCATCATGGGTTCGGTGACCGACATCGTGAACACCATCAGCTTGGTGCTCATCGCATTCGTGAGTATCAGCCTGGTGGTGAGCTCCATCATGATCGGCATCATCACCTACATCAGCGTGCTGGAACGCAAAAAGGAGATTGGCATCCTGCGCGCGATCGGCGCGTCGAAGCGCAACGTGGCCAACGTATTCAATGCCGAGACATGTATCGAGGGCCTCATTGCCGGCGTCTTTGCTATTGTCGTCGTGGTGGCCGTGAGCTTTCCGGTTAATGCCTGGCGCTTGCTGCCAAACAGGTACCCAATCTGATGAGCCTGCCCGTGCAGGATGCGCTGGTGCTCATCGCGATTTCGGTGCTGCTGACGGTCGTTGCCGGTCTGCTGCCGGCCCGCAGTGCGTCCAGGAAGGATCCCGTGGAGGCCCTGCGCTCTGAATAATGTGACAAAGGGGCGGTCCCTTTGTCACGTTCGTTGATATGAGAGAAGAGTAGATGATCCTTTCGCTGGCCCCTATGGAGGGGATTACCGGGTATGTGTTCCGTCGCGTGCATGCGGAGTGCTTCGGCGCGCTCGATTGCTATTACACGCCGTTTTTGCCGCCGCCGCGGGTGGGAAACCGCTTTGGCGGCAAGGCGTTTAAGGAGATCGATCCTGCCAATAACCAGGGGCTCAACGTGGTGCCTCAGCTGATGTCCAAGAACGCGGACGAGGTTTGTCGTGGGCGGCACAGGTGCTCGCCGACATGGGCTACCGCGAGGTCAATCTCAACCTGGGTTGCCCCTCGGGAACGGTTGTTGCCAAGGGCAAGGGCTCGGGTTTCTTGCGTAATCTCGACGAGCTCGAGGCGTTCTTAAGCGATGTGTGCGAGCGGTCGCCGTTGCCGGTATCGGTAAAGACCAGGCTGGGGTTGGAGAGCGACGACGAATACGAGCGCGTGCTCGATCTGTATTGCCGCATGCCGCTGGCAGAGCTGATTGTGCACCCGCGCGTGCAAAAGGACCGCTATACGGGCTCGCCGCGCAAGGAGTTCTATGGCGAAACGCTGGAGCGTGCGCCGTTTCCGGTCGCCTATAACGGTGACATTTTTGATCTTGAGGATATGGATGCGCTGGTGGAGGCCTATCCCGGCACGCGCCATGTAATGCTGGGGCGCGGCCTCCTCGCGAACCCCGCGCTGGCTCGCATGGTCAAGGGTGGCCCTGCTGCCACGGCTGCTGAGCTGCAGCGCTTCCACGACACGCTGTTTGCGGCCTATGCAGAAGAGATTGGCGGTAACGCGGTCTTTCGTATGAAGGAGTGGTGGTTCTACGCCAAGTGCGCTTTCGCCGACCCCGCTACCGTTCACAAGCTCGTACGCAAGACTAAAAAGGTCGACGAATATCGCGCCGCCGTCGAGCGCGTCTTTCGCGAGCAGCCACTTGCACTCATAGCTCGCTTCCACGGCTAACTAGTCATCGGGGGCGTTCTTTAACGACTAGTCATTTAAGAACGTCCCCAATGACTAGCTATAAAAAGTTGTACACCAGCATCCAAAGATGTCGAAAAATGTCGACTTTGGATGCTAGCGTACATGTTTGGGTCGGCGGGGGAGTTGAGTCTAGGCAATCATTGCATCGAGCGTGATGAGCTCTCTGAGTTGCTCCGTGCGTGTTTGCCCATGGCGCTTTGCTTTTGCGTCAAAGGCTTCAAGGACCGATTCACCCACACGTGCCGATAAAACAACGCTTGGCTCATCAGAGATCGACGGCCTTCCCAGCTTGATGGTGCGACCCTTCGGCCACCCATCTTTTTCGTATGCCTCTGCGGCTTTCTCCAACTCTCCGGGAGCAAACCCCATCATCTTTTCGAGCTGCTTAGCGTCCATAGCGCCTCCTATCGATCGACATAATGTCGAGCGCCGGTTCTCGGATTCTCTTTTTGTATACAATTTTGTAGACAAAAATACAAACAGTTTATCAGGCTAATTAGCTTGTTTTGACCCGCGTGTTCGATAGGAAATGAGCATTGACGGCTTCGATACTCCTTTGCTTTTCAGCCTGGAATTTGGATGCTCATTGAACTTCCGGAGGGGAGCGCTTTTATTAAGCTATCGAGATTCTGGGCAGGAGCTCTCACTGGTCTTCGGTAATGGGACCAGCTTAATTCGCGACACAGTGTGTCGCGAATGGGAGTAGTCGTTAGGCGTCCTTCAATGGCTACTCATATAAGAACGTCCAAGTGCCGAATTATGTCATTTAGTGTCGTTCTCAGCGACTATTCTGGAGGGTCGTGGTCAAAAAAGGGCAAATATGAGTACTGTTGCCATTATGGTTGCATTTATTTTGCTATAAATAGTAGCTCCTGATGAGATTTGTTCCCATTAGGAGCTACTTTTATTGAACATATGAGGAGAAATAACGTCGTCTGCGGACGAGTGGAACGTTGAATAGTTCCTGAAGTGATCAAAATCGCTGCTACTAAACAGGTAGCAGTACTCATATTTGCCCTTTTTTGACCACAGCCCTCTCGGAAACCTTTCTAGAGGCGTCAAACAGCCATAATCCAAAGGTCGCCTCAAACAATTAGCCGGCTAAGAGCGTCCATGACTACCCAAAAGCTGTACGCCAGCATCCAAAGATGTCGAAAAAATGTCGACTTTTGGATGCTGGCGTACATGTTTGGGTCGTATGGGTTGGGGCGAGTCGGTCGCAACGCGAGTGCTAGAGCAGGTTCTCCTGTACCCATGCGATGATGTCGCTCGACTCGTAGAGCGGCTTGCCGTCGATGAACAGGCAGGGAACCTGGCGTTTTCCGCCGACGGCGATGAGCGTCTGCTCGGCTCCGGTATCGGTCGAGATATTGCGCTCGGGAATGGTCACGCCGTTATCGGCCAGGAAGCGCTTGACTTTTATGCAGTACGGGCAGCCGGTCATAACGTACAGCGTGAGCTCATGATCAGTAGCCATAGGTCTCCAATCGGTTGAGGTTTTGATTGAAATACCCAAAGCCGCCGCGGTCTATGCGCGGGCCAGTGACGACTCGATGGCCTGTACCAGAAACGCCGTGGCTCCGGTGCCGCAGGGCTTGTCGTAGTAGTCAACAAAGCGCTGGTCGGCAAGATAGCCGTGGGCGAGGCCCAGGTATGCTTCGTTCTGGGGCTCGCATCCCCAGTTGAGAGCAATCCAGCGACGATGCATCGCGACGAGCTTGCGAGCCTCGTTGCTCTCTGGGTCGCCAATGCCCATGGCAATCGAAAGCTGGCCCAGAACAGCGCGTTCAAGTTCCTTCATGTCGTTCCATGTCTGAGGATCCATATCCAGTAACGTTTCGTTTGCTGCATCGATAGCCTCATTGCCATAGCGAGCCCGTGCCTCGGCGCCGTAGCGCTCTTCGTTTTCCTGCACGGAGCGCCAGCGCTCCAGTTGCGGCAGGACGGCGCCCATGAGCGAGACGGCTTCGTCGAGCGACATGCCGGTGTTTTGCGCCAGGCGCGGGGCACAGTCCTCGATCATTGCCTCCATCGTGGTGTCGTAGGCGTACTGGCCGTGGTCGTAGCACCACTTGCAGTAATGATCGGTCGCGGCGCCCGTGGCATCGGTGCCGCAGTCGCCGGGCGTGAGTATCATGCCGCAGCTCTGGCAATAGTGCTCGGGCATTTCGAGCAGGTGAGACAGGGGCTCGCCGGTCACGGCGGCAATGAGCTTCATCATGTCGATGCCCGGTGTGACCTCGCCGCGTTCCCAACGGCTGACGGCTTGGCGTGTGACGAAGAGCTTAGCGGCGAGCTGCTCCTGGGTAAGGTGATGGGCGCGACGAACGGCGATGAGCTTTTCTGTAAAGGCCATAACGGCTCCTTTCTGCTGGTTGATGGCTTAAGCATACGCGGCGGCAGGCGCCCTTCCAAGCAACCGTTGGTTGCACGACGGGGGACCGCGGCGAAGAATTGCGCGCTGCGCCCCACGCCTTCATGCCGTACAATGGCCGGCATGGAACCTATTGCACACATACATACCGATCTGCCGCAGAAGTTCGGCATTCCGCGCAACAGCTTTTTGGCGCCTCATCTGCAGGGACACATCGTCTTTGAGCCGGAATTTGCCTCCAATGCAGCGGTTGAGGGCCTGGACTCCTTCTCTCACCTATGGCTGTTGTGGCGCTTCGAAAACGGAACGCCCGGCGGCACGGCAAACGACATAGCTGCCGATGCCAAGTCGCAGGACAGGTCTGGCACCAACGTCAAGTGGTCGAAAACCGTGCGCCCGCCGCGTCTGGGTGGAGCCGAGCGCGTGGGCGTGTTTGCCACGCGCAGTCCGTTTCGCCCTAATCCCATTGGGCTTACCTGCGTCAAGCTCGATTGCGTCGAGTTCACCGACGACGGCCCCATCATCCATGTGCTGGGGGCCGATCTGCGCGACGGCACGCCCATCTACGACATTAAGCCTACATTCCGTTTGCGGACTGCCACTCGGATGCAACGGGCGGCTGGATCGAGGATGCTCCGTGGTCAAGAGCTCGACATCGAGTTCCCGCAAGCGCTGCAGGATATGG
>ENA-OQJI01000225-OQJI01000225.1-human-gut-metagenome-genome-assembly--contig:-NODE-225-length-12963-cov-2.361172_pt1 | contig 12963 bp, 16 predicted proteins | sample MGYA00242602_ERZ504768 | MGnify/ENA primary metagenome ERZ504768 (study PRJEB26092, sample SAMD00036368) | human gut metagenome | host: Homo sapiens | study: EMG produced TPA metagenomics assembly of...
GGTAGGTTGCTCCTCAGCAGAGCCTACTTCCTCTTAACATCCTGATACAAAGGTATAAAACTAAAGTTAATTATTAATGAATTATCCAACTTTGTTTGGATTTTAAATGGAAAGATTTATGAAACGCTATATTGTCTTTTTAAAGCAAGTGCCTTTGTCTACCAAGGTAGAAATGGATCCGGTAACTAAAACCCTTAAGCGCTCTTCGGCACTCAGTCAGGTGAATCCTGATGATTTGTATGCTTTGCAGGCTGCTCTTGATTTACGCCGTAGTACGGGAGCTGAAGTTATAGCTGTCAGTATGGGACCTTTGTCGGCTGAAGTTGTATTACGTGAGGCGATTCAGCGGGGGGCAGATAGAGCCATTTTGTTATCTTCACCTGCTTTTGCCGGCAGCGATACTTGGTGTACCAGTTTGGTTTTGGCATCGGCTGTTCGTAAGATAGGAGAATATGATATTCTGTTTTTCGGACGTATAGCCATAGATGGAGATACAGCACAGGTGGGACCTGAAGTCGCAGGGCATTTAAATATACCTCAAGTTACTCAGTTGGTGAATGTTGAGTCTTGTACTGATAAATATATTCGTTTATTTAGATGCATTGGAAATGCAAAACAACATATGGAAGTTGATTTTCCATGTGCAATTATGGTCAGTCGTGAAAATGGCGAATTAAATCATCCTACTTTATCTGGATGGAGAAGAGCGCAGAAGCAGGAAATTCTCCATTGGGATGAAGCTGATTTGGGCTTGAATACTTCCTCTGTCGGATTACAGGCTTCACCAACTAAAGTATTGTCAACAACAGTTCCGCAAAGTAATAAAAAGGTTTGTTGGATTACTGATGTGATAACTCTTTCCCAAATTATCTGTAATAATATTAATAATTGATTTTATGAGTAAGAATACACCATTTGCACTTCAAGTGCAAAAAGAAATATGTACCAGTTGTGGAGTATGTGCTGAGGCTTGTACTTATAATGCCATAAATTTTAGTGATTTTCCCGAAATAGATCCGTATGCTTGCCGTTTGTGTGGAAATTGTGTTCAGGCATGCCCGTCTGGTGCACTGTTGATGAATACCTCAAAAAAGCAGAAGGATCTTTCTGTTGCATCTGACACAAACGGTATCTGGGTATTGGCTGAAACAGAAAACAATGAATTGTCATCAGTAACTAAAGAATTATTGGGAAAAGCCAACGAACTTTCTTCCAAACTGGGACAAACTGTAGAAGCCATACTTATTGGATCTCAGGTTACGTCATTGGCTTCTGAGTTAATAGCTTATGGAGCGAAACGTGTACATTTAGTCGATGATAATATGTTCGCTTCTTTTATTGAAGAAGACTATGCTCAGGTTGTAGTTGAGGTATGTCACAAATATCATCCTGATATTTTACTTGTGGGAGCAACTCCTTCTGGACGGGGACTTTCTGCTCGTATTGCAGCTCTCTTACAGACAGGACTTACAGCCGACTGTACGGAACTGGAGATTGATACAAAGAGTAAATTGCTTCATCAAATACGACCTGCGTTTGGGGGGAATCTGATGGCTACTATTGTTACGCCTGATTGCCGTCCTCAGATGGCTTCTGTGCGTCCAGGAATAATGAGCCCACTTCAATATAACCCTTCTTTTACCGGAGAAATTGTACGTCATGATTTAAGTACATTTAAAAAGGACGGTAGAATAAGGGTTCTGCAAGAGATAATACAGGCTACATCTGGTGAATCTTTAGGGAACAGTAAAATAATAATTGGTATTGGCCGTGGAGTTAAAAATACGGAAACTGTTGATAAAATCCGTTGTTGGGCCAAAAAGTTAGGAGCTCTTGTTGCAGGTTCTCGAGCAGCAGTGGAAGCAGGCTTAATTGATGCTCGCATGCAGGTAGGACAAACGGGGCATACTATATCTCCCGATTTGTATATTGCAATTGGTATTAGTGGGCAGATTCAGCATACAGCAGCTATAACAGGGGCTAAAAAGATTATCGCTATCAACCCCGATCGTACTGCTCCGATCTTCAATGTTGCAGATTATGGCTTTGTCAGCCCTATTGAAGATATTCTTCCACAGTTAATGGCTACCGAAACTATATGAAACAACTGATAGTTTATCTCATTTATTTCTTATGTGGAGGAATAAGCCTATTTGGACAAGATTCATTGAAAATCAAATTTCGTTCACGAGCTTTACTTGATGCTACTGTTTCTGGATATGGGAAAGAGCAGGCACAAGGATATTATTCTCTAGAAGATTTTCGGGTCGGATTCAAGGCTGTTTATGGGAAGTATGAGTTAAAAGCAGATATTGGTTTAGGAGGTGGAAAGGTCGCGATTAAGGATTTAATGCTGAATTATCATTTGAAGAATAGTGTATTGGCACTGGGGAATGGATATGAACCTTTTTCAATGGATATGTTGATCAGCACTGTAGATTTGCGTTTTCATCAGTCTGCTACTTCTGTGTTGGCTTTTGCCGATAGTCGTAAGTTCGGAATAACCTATCATTATTATAATAAACATTGTTATTTGGCGACGGGTGTTTATACAAATAATGATATTAATAAGCTTGGTGGTGAAAGCCATAAAAATTCATTTGTATCGACCTCCCGAGGTGTAGTCCGAAAAATAAAAGACAAAGGGCGGCTTTTGCATGTAGGAGGAGCTGTTTCATATCGTACTAGTCAGGTAAATGTAGAGGAATCTCCTATAGGGAGTGTAAGCAGTAACGGAGTTACGTCGATGTTTCCTGCTGCTTTGCTCGAGGCTGATATCCCAGATATGGGAAGTGAGCTAAAAGGGTGATAGAGTTTCTTTATACAGCTCCACGTTTTATGATACAGTCTGAATATTTTTTCGATTGTTTGCATCGTACATCCGGACAGAACTCTTATCGTGCGCATGGAGGATATATACAAGGAGGTATTTTGCTGAAAGGACGCGAATTTGAGTATGATACTATGTATGCTGTTCCAGGACGTCCTGTTACTCCACAGGCTATAGAACTCGTTGCTCGTTTTAATTATACAGATATGAATGATGAACGTTCTGGTATTTTAGGAGGGGAAGAGAAAGATTTATCGTTGGGAATAAATTTTTATTTGAATCGTTATTTAGGAATAAAAATCAATGGAAGCTACGTTTGGGTAGGTAATTTCTGCAATAGTTTTTATCAGAAAAACTTTTTTCTATCACAACTGCGTCTGCAATATGTTTTCTGAATTCTGCTTGAGTCAAATTAGATAGACATAGAAAGTTATTGAATCAGCGAGAAAGGCTCTAATTCGGTGGAGATTTTTGCTCCACCTTTTATCTCCACCTTTTGCTCCACCTCGAACGGTAATATTGGATCAACGTAAAAACTTGAGGGGTTAATTCAATAAATATTATCTTTGCCTACAAGAATAAAAATAAAATATAATGGAAACAAACGGTTATCGTCTCCTTCTCCCGGAAGGAACTCTTGATTATTTCAACATATCAGATGTAAAGGAAAGCAGTACTGAAATAACAATCTATCTTGAAGAGAAGAATGAAGTTCCGAAAGAGTACTCTGAGAGCAAAGTTGAGAGCAAGGGCTTTTATGATCCGATAACCGTACAAGACTTTCCAATCCGCGGAAAGAAGGTATATCTAAACATCCGTCGCCGCCGATGGGTTTTAAAGGATGAGGACTGCTATGTAAGCCGTAACTGGAAACTGGTTGCCCAAGGCAGCCGCATGACGCAAGAATTTGCGTCTTTTTTAAAAGAGTTATATTGATACGCTTCCTGTCAGCTGTAAGCTTTTGGGAACTCTGTTCGGTATTGACGGTGATCTTTTTGAAAGACAGTATCGCAATCATCTGAGCGGATATTTGAAATGGCCCCAACTCCCACACGCAGAAGAATGGATTCTGTTTGAGAAAAACATCGGAGCATACGTAGGTATAGACGAAGTGTGTCTTTCGCGCGGTGAATTATATACCATATTGATAAACAAGGAGAAAAGAGGAGCTGCTGGAAGTATTATCGCCATCATAAAAGGCACTGACGTAAAGACTGTTATATCCATCCTTCTGAAGCTTTCCAGACGCAAGCGCTTTCAGGTAAGAGAAATAACACTTGATATGGCTCCGAATATGGAGCAAATAGCCCGTATCTGTTTTCCTACCGCCCGTCGTGTTACAGACCGTTTCCATGTACAGAAGCTCGCTTATGAAGCCGTTCAGGACATGAGGGTTAAAGCCCGCTGGGAAGCACTTGATGAAGAGTCCATACAGATAGCACATGCCAAGGCATGTGGAAAGATATATCATGCTCCGGTATTTGAAAATGGAGATTCCAGGAAACAGCTGTTGGCTAGAAGCATATATCTTCTGTATAAGAAAGAATCATTATGGACCGAATCACAGCGTGTCCGTGCCGGTATCCTGTTCAGGGAGTACCCTGATATAGAGAAAGCATACTATCTTTCCATGAGATTAGGATTGATTTATCACCAGTGCAGACATAAGGATGTAGCCTTGACAAGGCTTGCCAGATGGTATGACGAGGTGGATAAATCAGGTTTTCTTGCCTTTGGAAGAGTAGCAAGGTCAATACAGACGCATTATCTTGAAATAATAAACTACTTTGAAAGACGTTCTACAAACGCTGCATCAGAGTCTTTTAATGCCAAAATAAAGAACTTTCGCTCACAATTCAGGGGAGTGAAGGATAGAGCTTTCTTTCTGTTTAGACTGTCTAAAATTTATGCGTAATATAAGAATCCCTCAGGTTTTTACGTTGATCCATGAAAATGGGTTGTCCGATATTTGTCCGGCCTATAAACGGACAAAAGCTGCAACTTTTTGAGTTACAGCTTTTTATCTCGGCACGGGAAGAGAGGCTCGAACTCCCGACACTCGGTTTTGGAGACCGATGCTCTACCAACTGAGCTATTCCCGTGTTTGCGGTTGCAAAGGTACGATAAATTTCTATATTTGCAAATCCTTTCCTATAAAAAATAGTACCCTTTTTCTTATATTAATTCTAAGTCTTTGAATATGAGTTGATAGGTTTCTGCTTTTTTTTTCTATTTTTTAGTGGATAAGCCCGACTGGATGAAGGCATTCTGTATAGATAAAGTGTACGGTCGTTGTATTCAAAGGAGGATTTTCCTCCAATAGGAGGTTCTGATACATGTATTTGTTGGCGTAATGTATCTGTTGCCTTCTGACCTGTGGTAACGATTGCCCGACATTTAGGGAGTTGTTTTAGCAACAAATCGATGTCTGTAGGTTCAATTATCTCTAGAAACTTGTCTGATGCATTATCCTGTAACCGTCGTACGGCAGAAGCTGTATCGTATAGGGCTATCCCTTTTTCGTTGAGGAATTCTATGATTCGTTCTTTGTCGAATGATTTTTTGTCCGGATGCAGAAAATGATCTTTATCAGAAAAAAAGATTATTCCGATGATTCTCCACATATCATTTTGCAGGTTGGGGTAGAAGAAATCCATACTCCATCGTTTCTTCTGAGGAGGAAAGCTTCCCAGCATCAATAATACCGCGTTACCGGGAAGGAAAGGTTCCAATGGATGAGTTTCTATTGGCGGAATAATCTTTTCTGCGTTCATATCTGAATCTGTCAATCAGGCTTTAGGTTTAGGTTCTTTTTTAGCCAGCAATACAATGTTGTATACATATTCGGTCATCCAGCTTTCTGAATAGCCTAAAGTGTGCTGGTAAATGCGGATATTATGACAAGTTTTACGTACTCCATCATCTTTCCAGTCTGTCTTAGTCATAATGTCATGGATAGCTTTTTCTGTCATGCCACGCAACATTTTCTTAAACACTCCCGGCATACGGAATTTCCATTGCATCAGGTTGCCTATTACCATCATCAGATCCTGGCTGAAACCTTGGAACATGAAGAGGTAATTCTTGATATCATTTGCATTTTTACAGTTCTTCTTGATAGAATTGTCAATTTCTTTAAAGAATACGTCATTCAATCCATAGATATCACTTAGCATCTTTTTACATTTTGAACGTTCAGCGATTCCCAGTTTATTGTTTTGGGTAGGAATTTTAAGAGTACGCTTGAATACAGCCATGTCAGGCAGAAAATTGATGTTGCTGATACCTAGCTGCGCAGCCATTACCGACTGATAATATACACGTATAAGTGTCATAAAATCTTCCATTCCTCCTACGCGTACAATTTCGTCGGTTTCTGAAGTTTGTTTTTTTCCGAATATTTTAGAAAATATGCTCATAATGATATAATTTGTTTATTTAGGTGCAAAGATAGAAAATCTTTTTGTTCATTCTTTTCATTCACCGTCTTTAAGGCGAAAATAAAATGTATGTTCCTCGAAATATTGTTCTACCAGTCCGAAGCGGATGAAGTCGGCCAGCAAGCGGCTTATTTGTTTGCGGTTCATACGTGTAAGTTTGCTGCATTGTCCCAGCGTCAGAGCCCCCTGCTGTTTTAGATAGTCAGGACTTGCTGTTCCCGCTGAGCATAGGTTATGATTACTTTCTTTTCTTCGCGGTCGTGCTTCCATATATTCAGATGTATAGGGTTGGCCAATATATTTTCGTCTTTGATGCGTACGTAGGCCCATGGATGATTATTTTCGTCTAATGCATATATGGGTTTTTGTGTACTTTCGTTTATTTGTACCTCCAATACATCTTTCCCTTCTATGTGATAGATATGTGTTTCCAGTTCTATTTCCGGCCGGCAGTATAATGTGGCTGCGGCCTCTACCATATAGATTTCCTCTTCCGAGCGGACACCGGCTATTTTCCCATTATCTTTTACTCCAACCAGCAGTCTTCCTCCTTCTGTATTGGCGAATGCAGACAGGCTTTTGGCAATTTTTCTTGCGTCGGATATGGCAAATTTAAAATCCTGATGTATATGTTCTCCTTCAGATATGAGTTTTTGTATGTATAATGTATTTGAATTTGTTTTCATAACGGCGCAAATAAATAAAAACGGCTGTTCTCCCGCATGAAAGTACGCTATCTTTTGCGAAAAACAGCCGTTGTCTTTAGGCTTCTGTACTTATTTAGTCACAGTGCTTATGGGTCATAATATCTAATACAAGCTTGTCGGTTTCGTTCATTCCTTCCGAACCTATTTTGGTAAGATTGCGTATACTCTGATTTACGTTTTCTTCGATGATACCTTCTACGGCAGTTACACATTTCTGTTCCATCGCCATGATGGCAGACATAACAGCAGTCGAAACTCCACTTGTCAACTTCAGTGCGCAACTTGGTTTGGCTCCATCGCAGATCATGCCGGTAAGTGTGGCGATCATGTTTTGTACTGCATACATTACCTGCTGATATCCTCCACCCATAAGGTAGGTGATACCGCAGCTACTTCCTGTTGCGGCAACAACACAACCACACAAGGCTGATAAACGTCCCAAGCTTTGTTTGATGTAGATAGCTGTCAAGTGGCTGAGTATAAGGGCACGTGTCAATTCCTCTTCCGAATTATGATTGTCTTCAGCATAAACAACGACAGGCAATGTGGCGGCAATACCTTGGTTACCGCTACCAGAATTACTCATTACCGGTATCATGGCTCCTGCCATACGGGCATCACAGGCAGCAGAAGTATACGATAATATGTGGGTAAATGTATTATTTCCCATGATATTTCTTTCTGTCTGACTGTTTCTTAACATTCTGCCCAGTTCATGTCCATATTTCCCTTGGAAAGAACGTTCGGCTGCATTTTTGTTCAGACGTCTGGCCTCTAGAATAAATTCAATTTCTTCAAGAGGAGCTGTTGTTGCGAAATCGAAGACCTTACGTAAGGTCAGTTCAACGTGAGCAGCCTGAGCTTCGGCTGAGGCTGGTGTTCTATTGTCGAGAAGAACATCCTGATTGCGGCTTATGTAAACAAAATTAGTATGTCCGCCGCTAATGATAGCCGTTGCCGAATCATTGCCATGAGTACAAACTGCCTCTATATAAAGTTTTTCTTCAATATTTTCCTTTAAGGCAATGTCGATGCATTGTGATTCTATCATCTTTTTTCCTGCTTCAACAGCTTCGGGGTTACTGTCTTTCAATACTTCCAGTTGGTATTCAGATTTTCCAATCAAAGCCCCTAAAGCTACAGCTATGGGAAGACCGATCATATCCGTTCCCGGAATACCTACTCCCATGGCATTTTTCAGGATATTGGCACTTAAAAATACTTTTATGTTTTCAGGATGACAGCCTAAAGTTTCTGTAGCTTTTGCAACACATAAGGCTACGGCAATAGGTTCTGTACAACCAATCGCCGGGACTACTTCTCTTTTTATAAGAGCTATAATTTGCTCTCTTTCAGGTTTTGCGATAATACTTTCCATTCGGTTACGTATTTAAACTGATGAAAATTCCTATTGTTTCAAATCAATGAATGTACAAAAGTACATTTTTTGGAGGAATAAATAAGTATAGTAAAGAGATAAAAATATATTGTTGAAAATTTGTAAATTAAAAAATAATATGTACCTTTGCATCGCTTTTGAAAGGAAGCATTCTTGCAAAAGAGTTTTGGAGAGGTGGCAGAGTGGTCGATTGCGGCGGTCTTGAAAACCGTTGTACTGCGAGGTACCCGGGGTTCGAATCCCTGTCTCTCCGCTGAACGTGCTGGACAGAAATGGTCAGCAAACGGACAAAAAGCTACAAATCAATGATTTGTGGCTTTTTTTATTGCCCGAAAGTCCTGCTTCCAAGACTTCAAAAGTACGGTAAAAGACAAAGTTTCGTTACTAAATCGTTACCTATTCCCTGCCGGACAAAAACGGTAACGATTTGTCCATAAATGACCTGATAATGACTATATTAGTCCATAGTCTGCATAACTCGAAAACGAGAGGTAAAAACTAATTTTGCAACTAAAAATTTTGAGTTATGAAATCGACATTCAAGGTTCTTTTTTATTTGAAGAAAGGTTCTGAAAAGAAAAACGGCGAGGTTATGATTATGGCACGCATCACCATAGACGGCAAACTTTGCCAGTTCAGTACGAAACAGAGCATCCAGCCCGACAACTGGAGCATTACTGCGGGCAAAGCCAAAGGCAGGGATGCCGGGAGGATAAACGCCCTTTTGGACGACATACGTTCTTCCCTGAATACCATTTACCACGAAATGCAGCGGCGTGACAATTACGTGACCGCCGAGAAAGTGAAAAACGAGTTCTTGGGACACAGCGAGAGCCACGAAACAATCCTTTCATTGTTCCAAAAGCACAATGACGATGTGAAGCAGCTTGTAGGCATATCCAAGACGATAGCGACCTACCGCAAGTATGAAGTGACCCGCCGCCACCTCGCTGAATTTATCCAAAGCAAGTACAACGTATCGGACATATCCATAAAGGAGATAAGCCCGATGTTCATTACCGATTTTGAGTTGTATTTGCGTACCGCCTGCAAGTGCGGCTACAACACCACCGCCAAGTTCATGCAGTTCTTCAAGCGTATCATCATCATCGCCCGTAACAACGGCATACTGGTGGGCGACCCTTTCGCCAGCTACAAAATCCGGCTGGAAAAAGTGGACAGGGGTTATCTGACAGAGGACGAGATTAAAATTATCCTTAAAAAGAAAATGGTTTCCGAACGGCTGGAACACGTCAGGGACTTGTTCGTCTTTTCCTGTTTCTGCGGTCTGGCATACAGCGATGTCGCCAATTTGCGGCAGGAGAATATCCAAAAGTCTTTTGACGGCAACCTTTGGATAATCACCAAGCGGGTAAAGACCAACACGGACGTGAATGTCCCCCTGCTGGATATTCCCAAGATGATTTTGAAGAAGTACAAGGGCAAGTTGCCGGACGGCAAGATACTTCCCGTAATCAGCAATCAGAAGCTAAACGCCTACTTGAAAGAGATTGCCGATATATGCGGTATTAAAAAGAACCTGACATTCCACCTTGCCCGGCACACGTTCGCCACGACCACCACGCTGTCAAAGGGCGTACCCATTGAAACGGTGTCCAAGATGCTGGGACACACAAACATAGAAACTACGCAAATCTACGCCCGCATCACCAACAGCAAGATAGGCAGCGATATGCAGGGGCTTGACAAGAAGTTTGTCGGCATTGAGAAGATTTACAAGGAAGTTGCCATGTAATCTTGATTATATGGAACTGGTCACAATTTGTGACCAGTCCTTACTATTATTCCAACATTGCTAAATCTCCTAAAATATACGATTATGGATTTGCAGATTATCCAAAACAAGATTTTTGAGGTCAGAAGTTGCCGGGTGATGCTCGATTATCATTTGGCAGAACTCTACCAAGTGGAAACACGAGCCTTGAAGCAGGCGGTCAAGCGCAATATCGAGCGTTTTCCGGGTGATTTTATGTTTGTACTCACCCAAGAGGAAGCTAACTTGCTGTTATCCATAGGGGTATCACAAAATGTGATACCCCCTGCTTACAACTTCGGCGTTGCTATGCCTATGGCTTTCACCGAGCAGGGCGTAGCCATGCTTTCTTCGGTTCTCCGCTCCAAAGTAGCCATAGAAGTAAACATTTCAATCATGCGGGCTTTTGTCCTCATGCGCCAAATGGCAATCGGTTACGAGGAACTGTCAAGGCGCATCGAGGAACTGGAGGTAAGCACCGATGCGCAGTTCAACGAACTGTACCAAGTCCTTACCCAGCTTTTGAGCCAGTCGAAACAACAGAAAGAACGCCGTCCGGTAGGTTTCGTTACCTATAACCGTGGCAAGAACGAATAGGTAACGATTTCGGTAACGAAATTCCACTTAATAACCTATATCCCAGCATTGTACATTCTTCCACCTTGCGGGCAGTCTACCGACTACCCGCATTTTTTATATCCTTTTCCAACTGGCACATTTCCCGAAACGCCAGCCGTGCGTGGCATGGCTGACTGTATTTCGTGAAAAGAGCCGTTGGAAACCCGCACAAGCGTATTGCAAGCAAGCTCACAACACCCTTGCCTTTCCCGCCCGCATGGAGTGTTCCCTAAAAGATGAAAGAGAACAGGCACTTTTCCCCAGTTTCCCTATCTGTAAATCTTCCTCTTACGCAGTCCCCCAGCCGGGACAGTCGTTTTAATCATTTCAATAGGCAAAGGTAGTTACGTGTTCTTCACGATTTTGCAAGGTCGAGCCGTTCCGGTTTGGCGAAAAAATCTTCCCTGCCTTGCGAGGTATTTTTTTCCCAAAACCTTGCAAACTCTAAACACTACCCTTTTACGCCTATGTGAAACGAAAACGACCGACCCGACCGGAAGACGCATAAAAAAAAAGTCGGATTTACGGGAAACAGGAAAAAAGTTCAGTGAAACTTCAACTCCCTCACCTCTCAAATCCGCATAAAATTAAAAACTTAAAAATTACAGCAATATGGAAGCAAAGGTATTATCGGAAGCAAAAGTTTATGTAGCACTTATGCCAAGTACAACAACGGTTCATTGTCCGGCGCATGGCTCGACCTTTCGGACTATTCGGACAAGGAAGAATTTTATGAAGCCTGCCGGGAACTTCACAAGGACGAGGAAGATGCGGAATACATGTTTCAGGACTGGGAGAACGTGCCGGAGGGCTTAATCGGCGAAAGCTGGATTTCTGAAAACTTCTTCGCCCTGCGTGATGCGGTGGAGGATTTGAGCGACACCGAGCAGGAAGCCTTTTTCGTGTGGTGCAACTATAAAAGCCATGATTTGGGCGAGGAAGATGCGGACGACCTTGTACGTGATTTCCGGGACGAGTATCTGGGTCAATATGACGATGAAGAAGATTTCGCCTATGAAATTATCGAGGAATGCTACGACCTGCCGGAGTTCGCAAAGACCTATTTCGATTATGAAAAGTTCGCCCGTGACCTTTTTATGTGCGATTACTGGTTTGATGACGGTTTTGTGTTCCGTGCGGCATAACAACCAATCCGGGCGGGGTGTCAAAGCCCTGCCCGTTAAAAACGACCAAGCGATGAAACGGAAAGCATTTATAAAATCCTTTGGCGGGTGTTGCTGCTCTGCCTTGCATGGCGGTTTACCAGCGTAGCCGGAGCAGGCACGGCGATAACGGCGTATATCGTGTTTTGTGCCGCCCGTTTCCTGCTCCGGGTCTGCCTTTCAGCCCTTTATGCGCTGGGCGTGGCTCTGCTTTTCCTGCTGTTGCTTTCTTTACTGATATTATAACCATTAAAAAAAATAGAACATCATGCAGTCACTTAACAAAAACGGGGTAAGCATTACCCAAACACCGGGAGAAGAAAAGTTCGTGAAATGCTGTTTAGGGGCTTTCAGGGGACAAATTTATTATCAATATGACTACCGCCACACGGACGGCGAACTTTTCAGCACGGTAGCCAAAACGCTGGACGAGTGCCGCCGCAGGCGTGACGAATGGATAGCGAAGAAGAACGGAGTAATAAACAAGTAAATTTTAGGGACATGAAAACAACAGAAGTAAACAAGGAGCTTATCGGCAGGCGTTGCGAGTGCATTTTTACGGGCTTAATGGTAACGGGCGTTATCGAGGACACAGAAGAAAACGAACACACCATAGAGGTAAAAGTCCGTTTCGACCACCCGCACCAGTGGGGCGATGATTTGTATAATGATGTGTGGGCGTGGGGGCGCAAAATAGACGAGTTCGGCACGCTGCACCATTTGCAACTGTTGGAGGATAAACCGGACTTTCAGATAATGACGGTAGTTTTCGGCGAACCAATCAGCCGGATAGACCGCAGTGTTTTTGAAGATGTTGCAACGTGGGGTGTCTGTTCCCTGCAAGGCTGGGTAAACAGCTATGAAAGTGTCCGGTTTGTAGCTATAGACGACCATACGGCAATCATCACGGGCGAATATAACATGGAGCAGGTAAAGGTGTGGTTAGAGAAATACACGTCCATAAAAGAGCCTTAAAACCAGTTGATAGAGGACGGCGGCTGCTTGCCGCCGTTACTTTCTTCCGTGAGCCTG
>ENA-OQJI01000226-OQJI01000226.1-human-gut-metagenome-genome-assembly--contig:-NODE-226-length-12942-cov-0.912680_pt1 | contig 12942 bp, 12 predicted proteins | sample MGYA00242602_ERZ504768 | MGnify/ENA primary metagenome ERZ504768 (study PRJEB26092, sample SAMD00036368) | human gut metagenome | host: Homo sapiens | study: EMG produced TPA metagenomics assembly of...
CGTCGCACTGTTCGGTATCGGCGCTTTCGCCACTGGTAAGGCCGATTTTTTCTCCACGCTGCTCAATATCACGCCTACCGAAGGCAACTCCGCGTTCCTGCCGTTCGGCCCAGGTGCCATCTTCTACGCCATGCCGTTCGCCATGTGGTTGTTCCTTGGTATTGAGCAGCTGCCTCTGGCTGCAGAGGAAGTGCGTGAGCCGGAAAAGAACATTCCGAAGTCGTCCCGCCTGTGCATTTTCACGCTGGGATTGTCCGCGCTGATCATCGTGTTCCTGAACCCGGCTGTGGTCGGTTCCGAAGCGCTCGCTGGTTCCGATGAGCCGTTGCTGGATGGCTATCGTGCGATTCTGCCGGGCAATCTCGCCGCGGTGCTGTCCGCATTCGCGTTGATCGGTCTGCTCGCTTCCATCCAAGGCATTATGTTCGCGTATGGCCGCAACCTGTATTCACTGTCCCGTGCAGGCTATTATCCGGCGTTCCTGTCGCTGACCGGTAAGAAGAAGACGCCGTACTGGGGTCTGGTCGTCGGCGCGATCATCGGTTTCGCAGCCCTGTTCATCATCGCGTACGGCGGTGATGGCGCCGGTTCGGTGGTGTTGAACATCGCTGTGTGGGGTGCGGTGCTGGCATATCTGCTGCAGATGGTTTCCTATGTGATCCTCAGGAAGAAGATGCCTGATATCAAGCGTCCGTTCACCAGCCCGTTCGGCGTGCCGGGCGCGGTAATCGCAGGTTTGCTTGCATTCTGCATTTTCGTTGCCGTGCTGCTGAACCCGGATTATCGACTGGCCGTCTACGCCATGGTGGTCATCTACGTTCTCGCGACCATCTTCTTCGCGGTTTACGGACGTAAGCACCTGGTGCTTTCTCCGGAAGAAGAGTTCGCCGCTTCCGGCGGAAAGGTCGCATATAAGACTGAAGACTGACTGATTTTCTGCGATTATCGTTTCGTTTTCTTGAAATAAAACGATATTGCCAAGGCCGTGTTCATCTGGGATGCGGCCTTTTTCAATCATCGGAAATATGTAAAAAGGTCAACCAAATAGGTGGAAAACAGCGGAAATGGTTTGTTTCTGCGCTGTATCAGCCACTCAACATTACTGCGTTACCGTGTGGGTAACGCCACAGGAAGCCAACGAAAGAAGGAATCATGGCAACTCGATCAACCATCATGGACACCAATAGCTTCCGTCCGGAAATGGCGGCCGCGCTCGACCCAGAAACACGCAAACTAACCGAAGAGCGTGACGTGCTTGGTCCGGCCTACCGTTTGTTCTACCGCAATCCAGTGCATCTGGTGAAGGGCCGTGGCTCGCATCTTTGGGATGCCGACGGCGAGGAATACTTGGACGTGTACAACAATGTCGCATCCGTCGGCCACTGTCACCCGCGCGTGGTGGATGCACTTACCCAGCAGGCTTCGATGCTCAACACCCACACGCGCTACCTGCATGAGAACATCCTGCATTATGCGGAAGATATCCTCTCCACCATGCCTGACGAACTTGACCGCATCATGTTCCAGTGCACTGGTTCCGAAGCCAACGATCTGGCCATTCGCGTAGCACAGACCTACACTGGCGGCGAAGGCGTGATCGTGACCAGCGAGGCCTACCATGGCAATTCGGCACTCACCTCCAAGCTTTCCCCAGCGCTCGGCACCGCGCAAACGCTTGGCTTGACCATGCGCATGATTCCCACGCCGGACACTTACCGCTTGGTCATTGACGGCAAGCCTGCCGCGGAATGCGCCGCCGAGGAATTCGGCAACTGGATGGCTGGCGAAGTGCGCAAGGCCGTTGCCGATATGGAACGTCATGGCATCAAGTTTGCGGCATTGCTTGCCGACTCCATCTTCTCCTCCGACGGCGTGTACCCCGATCCGGTCGGCTATCTGAAGCCGGTGATCGACACCGTTCATGAACTGGGTGGCGTATGGATCGCCGACGAAGTGCAGCCGGGCTTCACTCGCACCGGCGACGCATTCTGGGGATTCGGACGCCAAGGCATTGTTCCCGATCTGGTCACATCCGGCAAGCCCATGGCCAACGGTCTGCCCACGTCGATGATGGCCGCCCGCCACGAAGTACTTGAACCGTTCGCAGGCTCCATTCCTTACTTCAACACTTTCGGCGGCAACCCGGTATGCATGGCCGCGGCCCAGGCGGTGCTTGACGTGATGCGTGACGAAGACACCATGGGCAACGCCAAGAAGGTCGGCGCAATATTCAAGGATGCCGTCGCGTCGCTTATGCCGGCACACCCCTGCATCGGCGACGTGCGTGGCGCGGGCCTGTACATCGGCTGCGAAATCGTCAAGCCGGGCACCAAGGATCCCGACCAGCAGGCAGCGCTCGATATCCTCGAAACCCTGCGTGACAACCACATCCTCACCTCCGTATGCGGCCGTTACGGCAATATCCTCAAGCTGCGCCCGCCGCTGGTGTTCAGCGAATCCGATGTGGATTGGTTCATGGATGGATTCATGAAGACTCTGGAAACATTGAAGCTGTAAAACGACAGATAACCATAAAGAAAGGGCGCGGATATGGAAGATCATACCGGCATCAGGCGCACGCGAAGCGCTACGAGCGAACTGGTCTACCGTATCCGCGCTCGCATTCGTGAACAGGAGCTTCTTCCCGGAGAGAAACTCGGATCGGAACGGGCGCTCGCCGACAGTCTTGGCGTCAGCCGTTCCGATTTGCGCAATGCGTTGACCGTGTTGGAATCCGATCATGAAATCATCCGCAAAATCGGGCGTGCCGGAGGCATCGTCATATCGGACGGACGTTTGGAACGCAATATCAACACGGTGGAATCATTGCCGACGATCGCGCGAAGACAAGGCATGCGCGTTTCGTCGAAAGTATTGCAGGCGGTGATTGCCCCGGCTTCCGTTTCCGACGTGCGTTTGCTGCGATTGCCGGGCGAGCATCCGATGATCTACGACATTACGCGATTGCGGTATATCGAAAATCGGCCGCTTTCGTTGGAACGGTCGCATTTGCCGGCATATCTGTTTCCTCTGTTCCTTACACGCGATTTGACGACCCCGTTCTACACCATGTTCGAACGTGATTATGGCGTGTATCCGTGCAATGTCGACGAAACATTGGAATCGGTGGTCGGCGACGAGCGGGAGAACGAGCTGCTGCAGATCGAGGCGGGAACTCCGCTGATGCGCATTCACCGGATCGCCTATGCGTCGGATGGATGCCCGTTCGAGCGTGCCACTGACGTGTATATCGCTGATCGCATGCGATTCACCATGCATCATTCCGGCTATGTACGCCTGTCCGCAACGTCTACGCAGAATATGACGAAATAAGCCGGAAGATTCTTCGGTTATACGATGCGGCGGTCGGCGGCCCAGCGGGTGAGTTCGGTGCGGTTTGACAGCTGCAGTTTGCGTAGTACGGAGCTGACGTGCGTTTCCACGGTTTTGATGGAAATAAACAGTTCCGCAGCCACTTCCTTGTACGTGTAGCCGCGTGCGATCAGGCGCATGACTTCCTGCTCACGGTTCGACAAGCGGTCCAGCTCGTCATCGTGGATCGGTCCGCTTGCAGGGCCGCCCATGCCAGCCGGTGAGCCATTTTGGAAAGCGGAAAGCACGAATCCCGCCAATTTCGGCGAAAACACGGCATAACCCTCATGTACTTGCTTGATGGAAGAAATCAAATCATCGCCGGAAATCGTCTTTGTCACATAGCCTTGCGCTCCGGCACGAATCACCGAACCGACATCCTGCGGCGAATCAGACACCGACAGCGCCAGAAACACGGTATTAGGGGAGTATGCGCGCGATTTCACGAGAATTTCGGCTCCGCCGCCGCCCTCGCCGCCGGGGACATGCACATCAAGCAGCACCACATCCGGCTTCGTCTGCGCGATCATCGCCACCGATCCCTCGACATCGGCCGCTTGCCCGACGATGTCGAAATGCGGCTGCAGCGTTGCGATAACGCCCGCACGGAACATTTCATGATCGTCAACGATGGCGATGCGGATCTGCTGTTCCTGCTCGTTCATTGCTGCTCCTCAAAATGGTTGGTAGGTTGATTGCTGAATTGATTGGTACGTTGATTGTTGGATTGACGGTTATGGTGATTGGGAAAATCGGTTCGTTGTGAGTTGCTTTGCGATTCGTGTGATTGCTGCGCATTCGTGTCGGCGGCTGCGGATGCGGGCATGTCTGCGATTGGCATATGCATGCGCACCTCCGTGCCCCATTGCGGTCTCGATACTATCTCCACTGTACCGCCACGACGCTTGATTCGCCCGATAATCGATTCACGAATGCCAAGGCGATTCGCGGGAATCGCATTCACGTCAAATCCGTTGCCATGGTCGCGTACGAATACTTCCACCAGTTTGCTGCTTGCCTCGCAGTAGACGGAAATCGGCTCTCCTCCATGCGCTACCGCATTGATAAGCGCCTGTTGCGTGGCATCAAGCAGCGCATCGGTTTGCGCGCTTGGACGTGCGTCGCCCACCGTCACCACTTCGATCGGCTTGCCATGCGTGTCTTCCACATGTGCGGCGATCTCTTTCAAACCGGCGTTCACGGAACGGTCAGACGTGGTGCGTTCCTGATACAGCCATTCACGCAATTCGCGTTCCTGCGAGCGCGCCAGCGAAAACACCGTCTGCTGATCATCGGCATGCAACTGAATCAGCGCCAACGTTTGCAGTACGCCATCATGCAGATGTGCGGTCATGTCGGCACGTTCCTCTTCGCGTTCCTTCAACGCGCGTTCCGTACCCAAATCGCGAATCAGTGCCATAATCCATGGCACAATCGCAAGCAATACGCCAATCAGCAGTGCCAAACCGGCGCACAGTATGCGAATCATGGAAAACGCGTCAAAATGTATGCAGGAACTGACATACAAAGCGTATGCGGCGAAAATAATCGCAATACCGCCAAGCATCGTCCATAACTGACCTTCTTCGGCATTGAAACGCAACCAAGAGACGCCGATGCCGACCAGACCAAGCAGCAGGGGCACAATCAGAGTGCGTTCAACACCGCCTGCGAACATGACGAAACAGATGGAAAGCAGCATCAGGCCAGCCAATGCAAGCAAAGCGGGTTTCGGCGCCTTCTTCAGTGTCTGCTCAAGACTTTCGCTGGAAGATTGCGTATCGCCATGCGTTCCGTCGTTGCGTGCAGCCGTATCTTCAAAAGATGGTGGTTGCGTGTGCTGACCATCTTGCGGAGCTGTAAAAGATTGATATTCCGGGGAAACGGGATATGTTCCGTACGGCAGGTTGCCTCTGGAAAGCGGTGCCTGCCATGGCGAACGCTTGCCTGCGATAATGTACGCCTGCTGGACTGGATCACCCACGGGCAGCGCCATCCACAGGAAAATATAGGCGATCAGTCCCGCACCGAACAGAGATATGGTGGCGAGAAAAAACAGGCGCACCCATAGCACGGCAATGCCCAAATGCATGCTGATCGCCTTGCACACGCCAGCTCCCATGCGTCCGTATGAAGGGCGCATCAACGGCAGTTTGGCCGGTTGCGTCGGCATTGGACGTCCCTCATGCAGGGCCTGGTCGCAGCGGTAGCGCATATACACGGCGCTCGCCTGGTCGTACTGGCTTTGCGTGTACCACGGTTTTCCTAAGGATTTCATACTTCTATTGTGCCCTGTGGGGACGCTGTTTCAGGGCATTCATATAGTGTTCAGGGCAGATCAGGGTGTTCCCCGATACGTGTGGCACGCGCGAGTTGCTGTAATGGAACCATGAGCAATGCAAACAATGATCCGCTGGGCGATCGCGGCAACGCAGGGCCGCAGCCCGCTGCTGGACAACCGTATTATCGGCAGCCTGCGTACGGTTCGCCGCAACCTTCCCGCGGCGGCCGTTTCTTCGCGTGGATTCGTTCCAGCCAGGTCAAGCGTGGACATGACCGTTGGATTGGCGGCGTGTGCGATGGCATAGCATGTCGTCTTGGTTGGAATACCACGTTGGTTCGTGCGCTTATGGTGGTTGCCACGCTGTTTTTCGGCGCGGGCGCCGCGTTCTACGGCATGGCATGGTTTGTGCTGCCGGATGAACGAGACAATCAGATTCTTGCTGAGGATTTGATTAACGGCAAGTGGGATTGGAATTGCATTGGCGCGCTGTTGTGCTGCCTTGTTGCCATCTGTTTGCCGGGGGCAGGATGGTTTGCTTTCGCATTGGCCGCGTTGGTGCTGTGGCTTCTGCTCAATAGGCAGATTTATGCGCCGAATGTTCGTCCAGCTCAGTGGCAGCAGCCCCCGTATGGTCAGGCTCCGTACGGTCAACCGCAATATGGTCAGCCTCAATATGGAAGTCCTTCGTACGGACAGCCGGTGCCTCCTGCATCGCCGTCTCCAGCGCAATCGAATCCTTATACTCAGCCGATGCAGGCGAGCGGCGCATATAACGGGGTGGCCAACACGGCTTCGTCACCGGAATCGCAATCGCCTCAGCCCCAACGCCTTCAGCCTCAACAGCCTCAGTATCATGCCTACCAACAGCAGGCCAATTGGTCCGGCCGCTTTGCCACGGCCAATGTCCCACCAACATTCACCGCTCCGGTAGCCCCGGTGGCGCAGACGCTACGCAGCCAAGAAGGGGGCGCCGTAAGCCGGCTGGTCCACTGCTGGTATTGATGATGTTCGGTCTCACGATGATCGCATGCGCGCTATGCGTATGGTGCATTATGACGTACGGCGTTCAAGGCGGGCAGCAGGGTACCGAATACACGTTGCAGGCATGCGCGGCATTCGTCGGTGGCATCTGTCTGGTGACGGGAATCGTTATTATCGCGCTCGGATTCGCGGGCAGAAGAACGGGAGGATTGCATCCTCTGACATGGATATCCATATTCATGTCGTTGGTCATGGTGATGGCTTTGGCGAGTTATTCGCTGCTCAGCTATCGGATTGACACGAGCATTCCCTCATCCTACAAAAGGGTCAATGTGTCGGGAATGACCACCATGGGTTCCACCGCCAGTGAAATGAGCAAATACGAGCAGGGCATCGTCGCGCAAGGCAATGATTACGCCACCGACGTGCTGCATATCGACTTAAGCGATTACGCGAAAAAACAACGGTCCGCACAAAGTGGATCTTCAGGATGGCACGCAGGGCACGACTTCCTGCCCTACAGGAACGTTGAATGTGGTGGCCTCAAGCGCACAGGTCGTGGTGACCTTGCCGAACGGCTGCTGGTGGGCGTTCGGGTCTAACGGTAATTTCTATAACATCACCGATTTCGTCGGCAGTTCGGACGGGCTCACGTTGGATTCCGGCAATATCTATGTCTCGCTTATGGGCAACGATTCCACGAAATCGGTAGTGAAAAAGCGTGCGCTGGGAACTTACGATCGGAGTTGCGGCTCGTACGGAGACGAATCCGGCATCGAGGATTTCGATGATGAGACCGATACGGAAGATGGCATGGATACCGGCGCCGATTCCACTAGGACCGATTCCCCCTTCAAAGACGGGAATGTAGATAAGCCTACCGCGAAATCTACGACAATCATCAATATTGGCCGTGCTTCACCGATGATGGCAAGGCTCCGGTCATGCCAACCGGACTGCAGATCAATACTATGGCAACGGTCGGCGGCAGCGTCGCGGTGCAGTATGCGTCCGACAACACATTGGGCAAAGCGGGAAAGGAGTGACCATGAGCGACGACAAGACCCAGGAAATGCCGGTCATGGCTGATGCCGGAGATATGCCTACCGAAACGTTGCATACCGTGGATGCGCAGTCCACGTATGACCAGTCGCAGCGCAGTGGGCGTGCGACGCAGGATGATAAGCCACGCGTGGAATCCGCTCCAGCGCAAGGCGTTCCGACCTATACCGCTTCGGTAGCCGGTGCGAATGATGGGCGCAAGAATCGGCAGACTGGAGACGACATCATCAGACCTTCCGGAAGAAGCGGTTCGACCATCGCGCTCGGCGTGTTCACGTGCTTCATGGGGGTGGTGACGCTGCTTTGCGGCATGCATGTGCCAATGAATCTCTGGTGGTGGGCCAGCGATCCGAAACAGTTCTTCGTATTCCTGCTCGGAGGCATCGGCGTGCTGCTTATCGCCGTCGCCGTGATCTGGGCGATAGTCAGCGCGGTGCGTTCAAACCGATCCAAGAATGGAGGCGATGCGGACAGCGACGATCCATTCGACGCTCCCCATAGCTCGGATGCCACGGCCTTTTCGACTGATTCGGATAAGTCGCCGGTTTCGGAACGATCGTGAGAATCAGCTGAATAGCCCCCGATATCAGCCGCACCAACGAAATCGAGGCTGACATCGCAAACAAATACGTGACCACCATGGCATGACCAAATCCAACACTTGCTTTTCCATCTTGACGTTGGATTTTGGTCGTACCATGGTGGTCATTTTTTATGGTGATGTACGGGGCTTACCGCAGTTTTCAGTAATTGTCACGGTGTGTTTTCACTGTGTTTCACTGTGCGGCCTCAGCCTGTGCCAAATCCTCAAATCCAGCCAAACGAACCGTATTGCGAATCGTCTCTTCGGTGAGATTGCGCCGCTCATGCCGCAAACGCTCCACAAAATCGTGGTACAACGCCACGGTACGGTCGGAATAGGTGCCTAATTCGCCGCGCAGATACGTTTCGAACGACGTGGTCTCTGGCGTATCTTCGACAGTGGTCAGCACACGCATCGCCTCGCCAAGATGAGGAAAACGCTCACGAAAATCACGCGCCCACGCCACCTGAACTGTTATGATGCCTTCCTGCAAGGCATTGCGATCCGCGGAAATCCGGGGAATATACGGCGCAATGTTTGCACAATACTCCTGTGGATATGTGGATTGCATCATGCGACCATACTTTTCCGTCACCAAATTACGTCCAACACGGTCGGCTTCCTGCAAGTCCGACCGGTAACTACGCAGCAATTCCTCCGGCCACGTCATGAACTGACTGGCACGCATCTGATGAAACATCGGCCAATTGCCTTGGCAGGACGCGCGGCCGCCTTCATTATTGGTTTGCTGAAACTGATTCCACTCCAGTTTGATAATGGATTCAACAAGATTTGCTGTATCGTGACCGTCTATTACATCTGAAATTACGCTGCTATTCATATGATTTCGATTCTTGATTTCGTCTGATTATTGCTCTGATTTGCAATGCTTGCGATGGATTTTTTGGCTGCAGGCACGTCACAGGCTGTGCAGACAACTCGCGTCGGACTGGATATGGTCCTCAATATACGGACGTTGCCATTCCACAAATGTTTCGTGGGATTCGGTCAATCCCTCCCGCAGCAATTCATCCACAACATCACTGCAGATGCGTTCAACAGTGGCGATAATGTGCTTTGCCGCAGCTTCGCACCCTTGCCGCCCTCACCGAAACCGGCCCCACCGAAACATGCGGCGGAACTCAATCGCAATATGTCCTCCAACTGTTCGCACAAGCCGGCAAGCCTTGTTGCCATACGGCGGCTCAGCTTGCGCATGGCAGCAAACTGCCATTTGTAATACGGCAGATACCCAACGCTCACCGGCTCATTGATCAGAAACACCAACGAAGCCGTGGCGTTCACGAACTCATGAATGCTCAACATCGCAGCAGCACCGTCGCCACGTTGCAGCATGCGCGGCAGATTGTATTGCCCCGCCTGAGCCATCATGCCCAAACGGTGGGAAATCAAGGAAAGTCGAACATCTTCCGGCATGAACTTGAACCCCTGCCGAGTCTTGGAAAACATGCCCAACGGATCAGCGAACACCTGACCGTTTGTGGCAGTGGCCAACGTATCTTCCTGCAAACTTAGCCAAGATGCAACATCGTTCTGCGCCGGAGCCTCACGAAACAGCGTGATCCGCTCGAAAAAATCGCCGATACGAAACACGCCATCACGGCGGAACTCGCCTTGCGCACGCGGCGTAAGTGGCGATTGAGATGCGGCAAGAGCGTCGGAATCAGCCGAACCATGCCCTGCAAAATGCGGCTTGCCCTGCTCGTCAACAGTGAAATCGCGACTCAACGCATCGTAATCAGCCTGCAATTGCTCGCCAATCGCATCATAATCCTCATCGGTAAGCCACAGGCAGAAACGCGGCGTGAAATCATGATCGCGCGACAACTCATCGTCGAAACCGAAACATTCCGAACCATAACCGACCAAACCTGCGGCAATCCGCCCCTGATATGCCGAATATGCGCCGGCAACCAACGGTTTGCCGAGATCATTCCAGAATGCGCGAGACAAAGCAAGTCCCGAAATATGGTGAGAAATCGCAGGAATCGAAGATGCGCCGGATTCCGTCATATAGTGCGGTTCACTTGATTGCTGAGATTCGATTGATTTCGGTGAATGCTGAGATTCCAAGGATTCTTGCGATTCTTGATATTCTTGCGATTCCCGCGTTTTATGAGATGATGGCATGTGCTTATGCAACGCCTGTTTTGCCACTTCAAGATTGGCTGCAGTCGTGTGATAGTAGTCGGTGTTGCGTCCGTAGCATTCCTCAATCACGTTCAACGCATGCTCATAGCCGGAAACCGCATCCTGCAGGCAGCCGGCCATATAGCAGGCCTGCGCATAGCCGGCCAGTGCCGAAGCGTAATGCGCACTATGTTCCAAATGCCCGGTACGGTAGATTGTCAACGCTTTCTGGGCGTGCTGCATGGCGTCGCTCGCCCAATACCGGTCCATCTGCAGGAGCAGCAATGCAAGATTGGTGTGTGTGGAGGCGACGTCGATGTCAGCGCTCGCATCGGGGGAAGATTGCTCCAACAGGTCCAGCGCCTGTTCCAGCTCGCGCTTCGCCTGATCGAGACGACCGGTTTCGCTGTACAACATGGACATATTGTTGTGCAGCGCGGCCAGGCGTCGGTCGGTGGGGGAGAAGACGGAAGTGGCCGCGTCAAGCGCCTGACGGTACAGCTGTTCGGCCTCCTCGTACTGGCCTGCGGCTCGCATGCCCGTGGCCGCGTTGATCAGCGTCGTAGCCCACGCCTGCGGGTCGATTTCCTGAAGATGCAAATGATCCGCAATGCTTAACGATTCGCGGATAATCGGCAGATTGTCGGTATGGCGACCTTGCGAACGGTAAAACCCCATCGTTTCGTTCAACACCGTCAGCAAACCGGCGTCATTATGACTGTGTTCGGCTTCGGTTCGCGCCTTCTGCAGATACGGCTCAGCCTGTCCGGGAGCCTTATGCGCATCGAAAATCGCATCAAGACCACGCAAAAATCGTTGTACATCAAACGTTGCGCAACCGTCATCGCAATTATTCATATTTAGATTGACATCACTGTCTGCCATCGCAATCCCTTCATCGGTGACTTCCATCATCTCCCGAACCGCAGACGGCATCGCAGACGGCGAAACAACGAAAGATGGGGAACATGCGATACGTCGTACAAAGAACAACGGGATATCTCATCACAATAATTGTGATGAGATATCCCGTTACATAACAGAAATAATCGAAATAACTGACTGTCGAATGTCAGACATGCACTTCACGCATACGCTCAGTAGCACCCGTATGCGTTTCGTAACGACGCGAATAGGTGACCAGCATAATCACCGCGATCAAGGCGATCGGAGCACCGGCCAAACCGGTGTAATGGTAGTTCATGGCGGTTGCTGTCAATGCGGCACCACCAACGATTGAACCGATCGCATTGCCAAAATTGAACGCGATCTGCACGGCCGCGCCCGCAATCAGCTCGCCGCCGCCCTCACCGGCCTGCACCATCAGCAGCTGCTGTGGAGACGAGTTGAAGAACAGTGCGAAACCAATCAGGAATGTCAGCAGAGCGGTGGTCACATGATTGCCAGGAACAAAGAACACCAGCAACAAGCCAAGCGTGGCAATGGCCTGCGAAAGCCCGGCGGTGGCACCAGGCTTCCACAAATCAGTCAAACGACCGCCTGCAATACCACCGATCACCATGCCGAAACCGGCAAGCACCATTAACAGGGGAACCAGCGAAGAATCCCATCCACCGACCTTCTGCAGCCACGGTGAAACGTAGCTCCACCAGCAGAAAATACCGGAATTACCGCAGAACACCGCCATGAGAATAAACCACGGACCGGCGTGAGTGAGGAAACGGAACTGCCCTTAATGCCAGCGTCCTTGATCGGCGCGACGAACGGCACCCACGCAATCACCAACATCATCGTCATCAACGCCCAAGCGGCAAGAATCGCAAACGCCAAACGCCACGACAGCATTTCCGAAAGCAATGTGCCCGCAGGCACACCCAACATATTGGCAACCGTCTGACCCGTCACCATCATCGACACGGACTGCGCTTCCTTGCCCTTATCGGCCAACGTCTTGGCGATCAGCGTGGCCGTGCCGAAAAACGCGCCATGCGGCAAGCCCGAAATGAAACGAGCGGCCAACAACATGGGGGAATTGAACGAAACCGCGCTCAACGTGTTGCCGACCAGTGCGATGATCATGAACAGAATAATGAGATTCTTCGGCGGTACCTTACGGCCGAACACCAGAATCAGCGTGCCCACGCACACGCCGATCGCATATGCGGAAATATAATGGCCTGCCGCAGGAATGCTGACCTGCATGGCCGCCGCGGTCTGAGGCAGAATGCCCATCATCACGAATTCGGCGGCGCCAAGAATAAAGGCTCCGGAAGCCAAAGCCAGAATGCTTCTTTTCACAGTTTCTCCTCCATGAACGGGAAGCGTGTTGGTGTGCGCGCTTGTTTGAGCGCTTGTGTGTTACGTGTTTTTTGATTTTTCAGGTGGTTGCGTCTCGCATATGCTGTTTTTGTACCGCTGATGCGCTGGGAAACAAAAAAGGCGGAACCGAAGTTCCGCCTTGAGTTGTCGGGCTGGCGGGATTTGAACCCGCGGCCTCTTCGTCCCGAACGAAGCGCGCTACCAAGCTGCGCTACAGCCCGTTTGGCAA
>ENA-OQJI01000228-OQJI01000228.1-human-gut-metagenome-genome-assembly--contig:-NODE-228-length-12842-cov-0.689658_pt1 | contig 12842 bp, 15 predicted proteins | sample MGYA00242602_ERZ504768 | MGnify/ENA primary metagenome ERZ504768 (study PRJEB26092, sample SAMD00036368) | human gut metagenome | host: Homo sapiens | study: EMG produced TPA metagenomics assembly of...
GTGCCTCGGTGATGGGCACGCTGGGCGGGGTCGCCGTAGACAGTGGCGGAGGAGCTGAACACGAAGTTGCGGCAGTTGTGGCGGCGCATCACGTCCAGAATGACCAGCGTGCAGTTGAGGTTGTTATAGTAGTACTCGATGGGCTTGGAGACGCTCTCGCCCACAGCCTTATAGGCGGCAAACTGGATGACAGCATCGATATCGGGGCACTCGGTGAAGATCTTCTCCACGTCCTCGTGCTTTGTCATATCGGCCTGGTAGAATCGGAAGTCCTTGCCGGTGATCTGCTTGACCCGATCCAGCACCACGGGGGAAGCGTTGTAATAGTTATCTGCCACCACGATGTCAAAGCCAGCGTTCAGCAGTTCGATACAGGTGTGGCTGCCGATATAACCGGCACCGCCGGAAACCAAAATTGCCATAAAAGTACCTCTCTTCTCGTCACCAAAATTGCTTGCGCGGGGCAGGCCCGCCTTCTGCCACAAGGATACAACGTTTTGGCCGCAGAATCAAGTAACGGGAATTTTATAAGGATGGATTTTTGTTTCCAATTATTTTTCCGTGCATTGATTCACAAGCGTTTTTTGTGTTTTGCACATGGAGTGATGGAACACTTTGTGCAAATCAGAGAAAAAGCCCTCCCGGGCAAAGCCGTCAGGCTTTGAATGAGAGGGCTGCATTTTACAGTTTCCCGCACTGTTTGCCGGTGAAGAACCGCAGGGTGGTGTTGGCGCGGAACACTTTCCCGGCCCGCAGGGCGGTGGAGGGGAACTCCGGGTGGGAGGGGCTGCAGGGGAAGTGCTGGGTCTCCAGCGCAAAGCCGCCGTATTTCTGCATCGGCACGCCGCCCGTTGCCGGGGCAGGGCAATCCTGCAGGAAATTGCCGGTGTAGAGCTGCACGCCGGGCTGGGTGGTATAGACCTTCATGCTGATGCCGGTCTTATCGCTGGAAGCCCAGGCGCACAGGCTCTGGCTGGCCCCGCGGCCCCTGTCGATGACAAAGCAGTGGTCATAGCCGCCGCCCACCATGGTGGTCTGGGAAAAGCCGGTGTCGATGTCCCGGCCAATGGGCTTGCCCGCCCGGAAATCCATCGGCGTGCCTGCCACGGGCAGGATATTGCCGGTGGGGCAGGTCTCGTTGTTGCCCTCCAGATAGCGGGACGCATAGATGCGCAGCTTCTGGCCCAGCACATCGCCGCCGCCATCCAGATTGAAGTAGGTGTGGTTGGTCAGGTTGATGATGGTGTCGGCATCAGAGGAGACACGGTAATCCATCCGCAGGGCGTTGTCCTCAGTCAGGATATACCGCACCGAGATCTTCAGATTTCCCGGGAAACCATCCTCTCCATCGGGGCTTTCCGCCTCCAGAAGCAGGGTATCTCCAAAGGTCTTTACCTCATACAGCTTGCGCGGGAAGGTGCCGTGCAGGTGGTTTTTGCCGTTGTTGGCTTCCAGCTGATAGGTCTTGCCGCCCACATTGAACACGGCGTTCTCGATGCGGTTGGCGTACCGGCCCACGAACGCGCCGCAGCAGGTACTGCCGGACGATTCAAAGTCCTTGACGTAATCGGCGTAGGTGTCGTGGCCCAGCACCACATCCACCGGCCCGCGCTTGGTGGGCACCCAGATATTCTTGATGATACAGCCGTAGTTCAGCACACTGACCGCCAGCCCGCCGGGGTTCGAGATGATGTATTCATTGATCTTTTCGCCGTTGGAGTCATGCCAAAGGGCTTGGAGAGAAACTGTGCCATAGGGCTCGCCTCCTTTTATATTTTTTGGGGACAGCACACTCTCTGTTTTATCCTTTATTGTTTTGATTATATCACAATTTTCTCCTTCTGTGTTGGCATTTTTTAAGGGATTCTATCCAATATTTCGAGAGTTTTTTTGTAAGTTCTGCCCCATAGGCAGAAAAAAAGCCCCGGAGGGCCAGGGGTAGGCGCTCCGGGGCTTGGGATAAGTTCAGTTTTAAGATTTACTGAGCAGGCTGCGTAGGAACAGTACCATATTCTACAGTATAGGTCACTACCATTGCCATATAGGTTTTACCATTAGACAAAGTTTTAGTTGCTACACCAATGGCTTTGATTTCGCCATTATAACCCTTAAGAACATCGTCAATGCCATTTGCCTTGGGATCCTGCAGTTTTGCCAAATCAGCAGCAGTTACTTCCATTGCATCAACCAAATCATCGGGTTTTTTGACTTCTCCAAAATTCTTCACAGCAATTCCAAGGGTAATCTCGTAAACATTTTTCTTATCAGTCGGCTTTTTGATTCCGGTAATGCCATCTTTTGCAACAATCTTACCGTCAGCATTGACCTTTTCCAGCATCTGAGCAGCCTGTGCACGCAGAGTACTATCATTGGTAAGTGCAGAATTCTCACCCAGTGCAGTATTCACTGCTTTGATAGCTGCATCCTCAACCTGCTTGCCAAAAGAAGGCGTGCTGTCCTCGCCGCAAGCGGTGAGCAGTGCCAAAGCCATTACGCCGACCAGCAGAAGGGCGGCCATTTTCTTGAGCATTTTCATTTGTAGAACCTCCAATGTAAAATGATATTTTACCACACAGAAAGCATACCCCTACACCTTCTGCATTGTGAACTCATTTTACATCTACCCCCCCCTGTCAATATTTTTTATTGAATTCCCCAATTTTTGGAGACTGTTCCAAAGCTGCGGCAAATTTTTTTAGCAGATTGACAAAAAGCACCCCTCACATGGCTGTGAAGGATGCTTTTGGGAAGTTTTCTTACTCCGGCTGAGCGGTGTTCTGGGCGATATACTCGGCGGCATCATCGGGGATGTCGTCAAGGTTCTCATCGCCGATATCCACGTTCAGCGGCGGCTTCTTGAAGAGGATGTCATACATCAGGGGCACAACGTACAGGGTCATCAGGGTGGCGTAGCTCAGGCCGCAGATGATGACGATGGCCATGCCGCTCATCAGCTGGCTGGCCATATCGCCGCTGAACACCAGCTGGAGCATGGCCAGAACGGTGGTCAGGGTGGTCATCAGGATGGGGCGCATTCGTGTTTTGCCGGTGGCGATCAGGGCCGCGCGCGCTCCATGCCGCCGATGCGCAGCTGGTTGGCGTAATCCACGAACACGATGCCGTTGTTGACGACCGTGCCCATCAGGACGATGAAGCCCATCAGGGAGATCATAGTCAGCTGCTGGCCGGTGAGCAGCAGACCCAGCAGGCCGCCGGTAAAGGCCAGCGGAATGGTGAACAGAACAATGAAGGGGGAGAGCAGGCTCTGGAACTGGGCCACCATAACAAGGTAGACGAAGGGCAGAGCCAGGAACATCCACTGGCCCATCTGATCCACCACCATGCCGTTGATCTCAGAGCCGCCGCCCATATAGAAGCTGCAGCCCTCGGGCATTTCATCGGATGCGGCAAACTCGTTCAGCTTCTTTTCCAGCGCGCGGGTCTCGGTGGTGGTATTGGTGCCCTCCACCGCGTCCGCCGTCACGCTGATATAGCGGGTCTGGTTCTTGCTGGTGATGGAGTCCGGGGTGGAGCCGGTGACCCAGGTGGCCATATCGCCCAGCGTGCAGGTGCCGGTCTCGGTGGTGCCGTCGGCGGCCATAACGGAGGTCGTAAAGGTCATATCCATCATGTTTTCCTTGGTCATGGGGTCCAGATTGTTGCTGATCTGGACATTCATGGTGGAGCCATCGATGGCAACGGGGGGTCTGGGCCGTGGTGGTGGTGGTCAGCTTGGCGGCGATCTGCTGGTAGACCTGCGCCACGGTCAGACCGTAGGAACGGACCTTATCCCGGTCGATCTGCAGGTTGATGGTGGCATCGCCGCTACCCAGACCGTTGGTGGCATTGGTAAAGCCGTCCATCTCGTTGACCATATCCACCACCTTCTCGGAGAGGGCAGTCATGGTATCAATGTCGTTGCCGGAGATCTGGACGGTCAGGCCCATATCCAGCTGGCTGGTCAGCTCCTGCATTCCGCTGATCTCAACGGTAGCGGTGCAGTTCTCCACGCCGTTCACAGCTTCCTCCAGCGCCTCACGGGCCTGTTCGATCTGCCGGGAGGAGAGGCTCTTGTCCAGCATCACGTTGATCTGGTAGGTGCCGTAGCTGTTGGCGGCTTTCAGCAGGTCGGTGATGGTCTGGGGCAGACCCAGCTGGCCGACATCCATTCCGGCCACGCGGCTGTCGGTGGTAACGCCCACCTCTTCCACGTTGTCCACAGCCAGCAGGGCATCAATGACATTCTCGGCCACAGCATAGGATTCTTCCTTGGTCAGATCCTTCTCGGTGGAGAGGGTGACGATGGCCTCGTTGCTGGTGATGGTGGGCAGCATCTCAACGCCCATGGACATCACACGCCAGCCGCAGAACACCAGCAGCACCACTGCCGCGCCCAACGGTGCCCAGCGGTGCTGGAAGCACCATTCCAGGCTCTTGACGTACTTTTCCTGCACCTTATCGAACCACTTGAGCTCTTTGGGCTTGGAGTTTTTCAGCAGGGTAGAGGAAGCCGCCGGGGCAACCGTCAGGGCCACGATGAGGGAAGCAGCCAGACAGTAGCCGATGCACATGGACATGGGCTGCAGCAGGCTCTTGATGACACCCGATGTGAAGATGACGGGCAGGAACACGCAGACAGAGGTGAGGGTGGAAGCCATGATGGCCATGCCCACCTGCTTGGTGCCCTGGACCGCCGCGCGGGCAGCGGGCACGCCGCGGCTGCGCAGACGGTAGATGTTCTCGATGACGACGATGGAGTTATCCACCAGCATACCAATGCCGAGGGACAGGCCCGCCAGCGTCATAATATTCATATCCAGACCGGTGAAGTACATGAGCACCACGCAAACAGCACCGACAGCGGGATACTGATGCCGACCACCAGCGTGGGCTTGATATCCTTGAGGAAGATGGCCAGCACGATGATGGCAAGGGCCGCACCGATGAGCATACTGCTCAGGATGCTGCTGACGATGATGCTGATGTAGTTGCCCTGGTTGGACAGCACGACCACATGCAGGCCATCGTATTTCTGTTCCAGCTCTTTGAAGGCAGCCTTGCAGTTGCCGGAAACTTCACCGGCGCTGGAAGAATTGCTCTTGAAGATCTTCAGCACCACAGAGCGCTCGCCGTTCAGGCGGGTAAAGCTGTCCTCCGCGTTGTCAATGATCTGCACATCGGCCACGTCAGACAGGCGGACATCGCCAAAGCCATCCACATGGAGCAGCAGGGCACCGGAGATATCCTCGATGCTGTCGTACTCCTCGCCGACCTTCAGCAGCCAGGACTTGTTGCTGGAATCCTTGACATAACCGGCGGGCATGGAGAAGTTCTGGGCATAGATTAGCTGTGCCAGCGTGTCAATATCCAGCATCTTGGCCACGTCGGAGTTCTCCATGGCCATCTGCTTGGCATCCTCATACTGCTGCTTGGCATCGGCCAGCTGCTTCTCGTAATCATTCAGCATCTCGCGGGCCTCGGTGAACTTGATATAGGCCTGCAGCTGCTGCTGGGAATAGCTGCCCACGATCTGGGTGAACTGATCCATCAGCCGGGCACGTCGTCCATGGCCTTGATGGTGCTCTCCAGCGTGTTATAAATGTTGCTCAGGCTCTGCTGCACCTGCAGATCATCGACCAGCTCCCCGGCCGTTGTGCCGGCGGTGTCGCCCTGCGCGTTCAGGCGCTGCTGCAGATCCTGCAAAGCGGTGGTCAGCTTATCGGTGATATCGCGCAGCTCCGCCACGATCTCGATCAGAGAATCGATATCCTGCATTCCGGTCTCATTGAACTTGTCCACGACCCGCTGCAGGCCGTCCCGCACATCGATCAGGGCCTGCTGGATCTCCGGCTCGTTGACCACGGCAATGAGCTGGTTGACGCTCTCCAGAAGGGCCTGTGCCTGCTTCTTGACCAGCATGAAGGAATCCTGCAGCTCGCCGGAGTACTGGCTGTTGATGGTATCGCTGACCAGCTTGTCGTAATTGGCCAGCTGGGTCTCGTACTCCTTTCTGCCCGCCTCGATCTGGGCTTCGGCAGCGTCCAGCTGGGCTTTTGCATCGGCCAGCTGCACGTCAATGACCTCCAGCAGCTTTTCGTTGATGGCATCGATCTTTTCCTGATCGAGCTGCACCTGCACCATCCGGGTGACCAGGCCATTGGCGGAAATATTGGAAACGCCGCCCTGACGCTCGATATAGGGGACCATGGTGTCGTTGACGAAATCGGCCAGCTCATAGGAATCGCTGCCCTCGCGGCTGACGGCCACGGTCATAAAGGCGTTCATGTTCAGGGTATATTCAATGATGGAGGGGGTCATGCAGGTGCTTGGCAGGCTGGAGGTGGTCTGATCCACCTTGTTGGACACCTTGACCACGGCACTGTTCATGTCCGTATCATCCTCAAACTCCATCAGCAGCAGACTGTAGTTTTCTGCCGAGGTGGCGGTGACGTTTTTCACGCCCGAGATGGTGCCCAGCGCGCTCTCCATCACGTCGGAGACCTCGTTCTCCACACGCTCCGGGCTGGCACCGGGATAGACCGTGACCACCATCAGGTACGGTGTGTTCACGTTTGGCAGCAGATTGGTCTGCATGTTCTGCACGGACACAAGGCCCAGCATAATGACCATGATGACTGCAACCAGAACGGTGAACGGTTTTTTGACGCTGAATTTTTCCATTTCTTCCTACCGTTTCTGTGTTTTCCCACGCATTGCGCGGCTGCTCTTTTTTCTCAGAGCGGATCAAAGGCGATACCCCTATTATACACCCGGTTCCGGGGCTTGCAAGGCTTGCCCGGAGATTCTTTAGCAAATCTTGAGAATCTTTTGTGAAATCCGGATGATACCTCAGTTTTTTTGACGTTTTGGAGATCAAATTTCAGACGGAGTTCAAGTGGGATACGAATGAGCGGGGCGGAATGTTGCAGAGGATGAATTTTTTTTATCGGCTCCCCCTTTGGGGGCAACGACGACGACCGCCGCCAGTGGCGGATTGAGGGAGGAGTTGTTGGGGCAGTGGCCAGCAAGGTACGAGTGCAATTGCACGAAGCAGCTGCTGGGAGCCACAACCTGGGCTGGCGAGCGAATGCGAGACTGAGAGGGCGAGGACGCTAACCAAGGAGGGTATATCTATGGATTCCGAAAAAGTCATCAAGCGGGACAACGAATATGTCCTGCACACCTATAACCGCAACCCCATTGCACTGGAAAAGGGCCCACGGCCTGTATGCCGAAGGCCCCGAGGGCCAGAAGTATCTGGATTTCACCAGCGGCATCGGCGTGAACAGCCTGGGCTACTGCGACCTGACCTGGGCCGAGGCCGTCTCCGAGCAGGCCCACAAGCTGCAGCACACCTCCAACCTTTACTATACTGCCCCCTGCGGCAAGCTGGCCAAAAAGCTGTGCAAGCGCACCGGCATGAGCAAGGTGTTTTTCGGAAATTCCGGTGCCGAGGCCAACGAGGGTGCCATCAAGGCCGCCCGCAAGTACAGCGTGGACCACTACCGCAAGGACCGCACCACGGTCATCACGCTGGTGAACAGCTTCCACGGCCGCACCATCGCCACCCTGACCGCCACCGGTCAGGAGGTGTTCCACAACTACTTTGGCCCCTTCAACGAGGGCTTTGTCTATACAACCGCCGGTGACATCGAGGGCCTCCGGGAACTGGTGGACCGCCATACCTGCGCCATTATGCTGGAGCTGATCCAGGGCGAGGGCGGCGTGATGGCGCTGGACCCTGAGTATGTGCAGGCTGTGCGCGCCTCTGTGATGAAAAGGACCTTGTCCTCATCGTGGACGAGGTGCAGACCGGCGTGGGCCGCACCGGCACCTTCCTGTGCTGTGAGCACTACAACCTCAAGCCCGATATCGTCACGCTGGCCAAGGGCCTGGGCGGCGGCCTGCCCATCGGTGCCGTTCTGCTGAACGAAAAGACCGCCGAGGGCATGGGCCCCGGCAGCCACGGTTCCACCTTTGGCGGCAACCCGGTGGTCTGCGCCGGTGCCAACGTGGTGGTGGATCGGATGGATCAGAGCTTCCTGGCCAATGTCAGTGAGCGGGCCGTCCAGCTGCGTGCCGGTCTGGCCAAGCTGCCCATGGTCAAGAACCTTTCCGGCATTGGCCTGATGGTGGGCATCGAGTTCTTTGGCGGCATCCAGGCCGCGGACGTGCTGGCCGCCTGCCGCGAAAAGGGTCTGCTGGTGCTCACGGCCAAGAGCCGCCTGCGCCTGCTGCCCCCGCTGACCCTGACCGCCCACGATGTGGAAAAGGCTCTGGGCATCCTGAACGAGGTGCTGACCGAGATGGAGCAGAAGGCTCCAAAGGAGCAGGCATGAAACATCTGCTGAAAATGAGCGACCTCTCCCCCGCTGAGCTCCACCACATCCTTGATGTGGCGGAGGAGCTCAAGGCAGAGCAGAAGGCCGGGACGACCCCGGCGCTGCTCAAGGGCAGGAGCGTGGCGCTGATGTTCTCCAAAAATTCCACCCGCACCCGCACCAGCTTTGAGGTGGGTGTCTACCAGCTGGGCGGTCTGGGCAATTACATGAATGCCGCCACCGAGCTGCAGTCCGGCCGGGGCGAGCCCCTCAAGGACACCGCCCCGGGTGCTGGGCCGCTACTACGACTGCGTGGTCTGGCGCACCTACCGTCAGTGCGATCTGGAAGAGTTTGCCGAGCTGGCCGGTGTGCCCGTGATCAATGGCCTGACTGACTATGCCCATCCCTGCCAGGTGCTGGCCGACCTGATGACCATCCGGGAGCGCCGGGGCACGCTGGAGGGCCAGAAGCTCTGCTTTATTGGCGATGGCTGCAGCATGGCAAACAGCCTCATCGTGGGCGGCCTGCTGGCAGGGATGCGTGTGACCTGCGTCTGCCCCGAGGCTACCGCCCTGCCGCTGACGTGCTGATGTTCGCTCACAAGTATGGCGAAAAGTTTCACCTGCTCACCGACCCCGCCGAGGGTGTGAAGGATGCCGATGTGGTGGTGACCGCCGCATGGAATACGGCCCCCGGTACCCCCCGAAAGTGAGCGCCGCCTGCGGGACTTCGCGGGCTTTCAGGTGACCAGCAGGCTGATGGAGGGGGCAAAGCCCGATGCCATGCTCCTCCACTGCCTGCCTGCGCACCGGGGCGAGGAGATCTCCAACGCTGTCTTTGAAGAGCACGCCGACGAGATCTTTGACGAGGCCGAGAACCGTCTCCATGTGCAGAAAGCCGTGCTGGCCATCCTGCTGGCAGGTCTGTAAAAACGAGAAAGAGCCCTGGGGCTGCAGAAAATTGCAGCCCAGGCTCTTATTGTTTCTCTCAGGGTCTGCGGCTCAGGCCGGGGCCCTCATCAGACACCAGAGTAGGCGGAGAAGCCGCCGTCAATGGGCAGGCAGATGCCGGTGATAAAGCCGGCAGCCTCGTTGTTCAGCAGGAACAGCAGGGCACCCACCAGATCCTTTTCGCTGTCGCCGAAGCGGCCCATGGGGGTGGCGGCCAGGATCTTTTCGGTGCGGGCGGTGGGGGTGCCGTCCTCGTTGTAGAGGAGCCGTGCGTTCTGCTCGCTGGCAAAGAAGCCCGGGGCAATGGCGTTGACCCGGATGCCCACCTTGCTGAAGTGCACTGCCAGCCACTGGGTGAAGTTGGTGACGGCAGCCTTGGAGCCGGAGTAGGCCGGGATCTTGGTCAGGGGCAGGTAGGCGTTCATGCTGGAGATGTTCATGATGTTGCAGCCGGGGCGGCCCACCATCTGCCGGGCAAAGGCCTGCGTGGGCAGCAGGGTGCCGATGAAGTTCAGGTTGAACACCATCTCCACGCCGCTCTCGTCCAGATCAAAGAAGGTCACGGTGTCATCGTCCAGATCCGCCATCTCGAAGAATTCCTTGTCGGTGTTGGCCCGGGGGTTGTTGCCGCCGGCACCGTTCACCAGAATGTCGCAGGGACCCAGATCCGCCATCACCTCCTCTGCCACCTGCAGGCAGTTGGCTTTGTTCATAACGTTGCAGGTGTAGCCCTTGGCCACGCCGCCTTCTGCCTCGATCGCATTGGCCAGCTCCTTCAGCTTCTCCATGTTGCGGCCCAGCAGAGCCACTTTGGCTCCTGCCCGGGCCAGAGCCTTGGCGAAAATGGAACAAAGGGTGCCGCTGGCACCGGTGACCACGGCAACCTTGCCGGACAGGTCGGTGTTCAGAACATTCTTTTCCACGAGGATACTCCTTTTTTGATCAGATGGTTGTGGTGATACGGATGATTATTTTCAGGCGGACAAGGCATCAGACCTTGCCAGCGCCCTTGTCCAGGATCTTATTGAACTGGAGGAAGAAGGTGGTGGCGGTCACGGCAGCGGCGATGATGTCACTGACGGGCTCGGCAAGGAACACGCCAAACACGGGGTTCGCGACCACATGGGGCAGGATGAAGATGAGAGGGATGAGCAGGATGAGCTTGCGCAGGCAGGCCAGCAGCAGGCTGACCTTGGCCTGACCCAGCGCCATAAAGCTCTGCTGGCAGGCGATCTGGACACCGGTGGAGAAGATGCCCGCCATGTAGATGCGCATGGCCCAGGTGGTGTAATCGATCAGGGAGGCATCCGAGGTGAAGATGCCAGCCACTGCACCGGGAACCAGCATCATCAGCAGCCAGAAGATGGTGGTGTAGCTCAGGCAGAGGGTCAGCTGGAAGCGGAATGCCTGCTTGACGCGGTCTTTCTTGCCTGCACCGAAGTTGAAGCTCATCACCGGCTGGCCGCCCTGGCAGATGCCCGAGATGGGCATGGTGCACAGCTGGGAGGCGCTGGTGATCACGGTCATGGCACCCACGGCCACGTCACCGCCGTAGCGGGCCAGGCTGGAGCTGAAGCTGATGGACAGCAGGCTCTCGGTGGAGAGCATGACGAAGGTGGAAATGCCCAGTGCCAGCACGGGCAGGATGATCTTCCCTTCCAGCTTCATGTCCTCTTTGCGGATCTTGAGGATGGTCTTGGGGCCGGTGAGGAAGCGGATGACCCAGATGGCACCCACTGCCTGGCTCAGCACGGTGGCAATGGCAGCGCCCTTTACGCCCATGCCCAGCCCAAAGATGAGGATGGGGTCCAGCACGATGTTGATGACCGCGCCGATAACGGTGGTCAGCATACTGATCTTGGCAAAGCCCTGCGCGGTGATGAAGGTGTTCATGCCAAGCACGATCAGCACGCAGATGGTGCCCAGAATGTAGATGCGGCTGTAAGCCAGAGCGTAGGGCAGGGTGGTGTCACTGGCACCAAACAGCCGCAGCAGGGTGGGTGCGGCGGCGTAAAAGACGATGGTCAGGACGACCGAGAAGAGCAGCAGCATGGTAAAGCTGTTGCTGACGATCTTTTCTGCCTGCTTCTTGTCGCCCTGGCCCATGGCGATGGCGGTGCGGGGTGCGCCGCCGGAGCCGATGAGCATGGCAAAGGCGTTCAGGAGCATCAGGATGGGGGTAAACAGGCCCACGCCGGTCAGAGCCGCTGCGCCGATCCCCGAGATGTGGCCGATGTAGATGCGGTCCACGATGTTGTACAGCAGGTTGACCACCTGCGCCACAACGGCGGGGATCATCAGCTGAAGCAGGAGCTTTTTTCACGTCACCCGTGCCCATATCCTGCTGTTTTTTCTGCGTTTGTGCCATGGAAAGTGTCTCCTTTGGTTTGAGCGAGACGAAGAGGGCTTCCCTCAGAACGTCAGGCCGAAGTTCATCTCGTAGTAGTTGCCTGCGGCATCACGGTAGGCGTAGGCCTTGCCGTTCTCGTCCTTCATGCTGTCGGGCATGTAGGCATCCTTTGCAAAGCCGGGCACGTCGTTGGGGCTGATGCAGACACCGTCTGCGTTCACAGCCAGCACCTCGTCGCCCTTGGGCAGGGTCAGGGGCAGTTTGCCAACGGGAGCAAAGCGGCCGAACATCACATCCAGCGTTGCGGAGGGGTAGGTGTCAAAGCCGACGGTCAGAGCGTCGGAGATCTTCTCCACATTGCCGACCTCCCAGGCCAGCGGGTCAGTTGATGTTGGAAACGACCTTGCCGCCGTGTGCGTGGACTGCAGCAGCGATACCGGCCAGACGGTTTGCACCCACCAGAGTGGTCTCCTTGTGGGTCTCGGTGGTGGGCTTGCCGCTCTCGTCCACGTTGCAGACAGTCTTGTCCTCACAGATGTCCAGCTCCAGGTAGCCCGGGGTGGCGTTGAAGTATGCACCGGACTGGGGGCTGACCATCAGCAGGACCACCTGGGCCTCATCGGGGGTGTCCACCAGAGTGACATTGCCCAGCATCTCGCGCAGGGCCTTGGTGGCGGCCTCGCCGGCCTCGGCGCTCTTGCCAAAGGCCTCAGCGTAGACCCTGGTGCCGTCCTTCAGGGGCAGGGTGCCGTCGTTCTTCAGCAGGACAACGGACTCGCGGTGCACGCGGGAAGCTTCCTCCCAGTCGGCCTTGGTGGCAACGACCTCGGCGGCCTTCCTGGGGTCGGCGTAGGTGTCCTCGAACATGCCCTGACGGAACAGCTCGGTCAGGGTGCGGCTGACAGCGCGGTTCAGGCTGGCATCGGTCAGCACCAGATCTTCCTTCTTGAAGCCGGCGGGCACCGCGTGGGTGTCGTAGTAGTCGTTGGTGCCGCGGGCGTAGCTCTCCTCGCCCAGCTCGTTGTCCAGCAGGCCGGAGATCAGGTCCACGCCGCTCTGGGTGACAGCATAGCCGATGCGCTCAGGCTCGTCCAGCATGTCAACGCCCCAGCACATGTTGTGGACGATGCCGGTGTCGGAGTTGATGTAGCCCTTGAAGCCCATCTGGCCGCGCAGCAGGCCGTCGATGAACACCTTGTTGTAGGCAAAGCCGTAGGCTG
>ENA-OQJI01000230-OQJI01000230.1-human-gut-metagenome-genome-assembly--contig:-NODE-230-length-12738-cov-0.782888_pt1 | contig 12738 bp, 19 predicted proteins | sample MGYA00242602_ERZ504768 | MGnify/ENA primary metagenome ERZ504768 (study PRJEB26092, sample SAMD00036368) | human gut metagenome | host: Homo sapiens | study: EMG produced TPA metagenomics assembly of...
AATAATATTACCGATTGTCAAAGTATTTCTTCCTGCTCTTATAACCGTATAAATATTTGATGAATTTACGAAGGGTGCAATTGCAAAAAAACAGCACCGGGCCAAGGAGCAAAATTATTCTTATAAATTTTTGACCATTTAGAAAGGGAAAAAGCCAAGGGGTAACTTCAGCATTAATACCCTGTGCATAATCAAATATATCTTTTTCGTATGTAAAAATAAAAATTGCTACTATAACTAATGCCATCCAAACCCTGATATCAGTTAGTGACAACCTGAATTTTTGCATACAAACTCGTATGCTGCTTTTAATTAAATTCATTGTTAACTCTCCTTTGTACTGCCTTGTAAAAAAGCAAAATAAAAATCACAATTATCGAAATATAAAACAGCAATGAATAAATAAAAGTTAAAAGTGTATTGTTTCCTAATATATTTGAGCAATTCGTAATACGGTTAATATTCAAAAAGTCAGGTAAATAGTCACATAAATTTCCAATAGTGTAATATCCGATAAGAGGCATTGCAAATGAAACAAATTTGTTAGAAATCATAGCCGAAGAAAACAATCCAAACACACACCAAACGCTTGAAAATAAAGAAAATATAAATATTCTTATCAGCAAATAAAGTACAGGATATTTTTGAACTAAAAATCCATATGGAACATCGCTTACGAAATTAACCGCCGTTTCCTCTCCGGACAAAGGTATAAAAAATGAAAATAAGCCAGACAATAATACTAACCCAATAAAACTAACCGCCATACATCCTATTGCGCAAGATGTGATTTTTGATACAGCATATTCTTTTATATTGCATCTTACAAGTACAGAATATATATTTTTACTGTTCCATTCATCACAAAAAACACCAACAAAAGGCAGTGATATAATTATTAAAATAATATTTCTAAATACTCCAATACCAATAAAATAATCTATTAAATCTATAATAGAAAAGCTCGCCTCATCATTGTTAAAGAATACATACAACAAATCCTGATTGTAGCATAAAAGCGAAACAACTACCACAGCAAATATACATATCAAAGTTTTTAAAGTGAAAATATTTTTCTTAATTTCAGCTATAAACAGCTTCATAATATCACCTTACCAGTAATTGCATCAATAATATAATACTCATTATCATTTATTAACATATTCCCCTTTTCTCCCTGTTCTTCAATTTGTTCATTAGTTTTTACTACCCAAGTTGGTGTCAATTCTGCTTTTTCTGCAGTCGAATTTTCTTTTACAGGGAAATAATATGGTGTTACACTTTTAACAACGACATCTGATTTTATATTTTTGTATTTATTATTTACAATATCAAGAACTGTATCAACACTTATAATTTTTTTATTCTCGGTAACTGTTTCCTGAATATCATACATACCATATGCACTAAACATTATCAATCCATTGGAATTAACCACAGCATACACTTCTCCGCCATATGTAGGTATGCCGTCCTGAAATACACTTACATATCTGTCATAGTGTTCGAGAGAATTAGTTTTAGAATGAAATACAAACAAATATGCCTCATCTTTTTCGGTGAATTTATATTTCATATTCATTCATTGTATTCTTCATCCGTATAAAGCGACTTACTACGATTATTAAGCGATTCATAATCGAGTGCATATATTTCAGGAATTTTATCCACAGGAAGATTTAATTCATCTATTTTATCAATAACAATATCTAATGAAATATCTTTATCTATTGAGTCCAGTTTTTCTTTTTGGAAGCAATTTGACATTCCATAAAATCCTACTGGGAAATCCTGTGAAGACAGAAAAAATGACAAGTCGTCATATTCAGTAGTAGTATATTCAAAAAAGTCCCTATACACACCAAGATTTTCATAATCAGAATGGGCAATGTGTGCCACATATCCTGGATATTCAGTCTCATTTTCCTCGGTTACAGTGATATTCTGAGTTTTACTTATAAAAATTGACTTTAATTTATCGAAATCAAATCAGTCATTTTTACATTGTAGATATCGAAACTACTGTTTTGAGGATAAGTTATATCAGCATCAACACTAATATAATCGAGTTCTTTTATTATATGGCTTTCATTGTTATCATTTGTATTATATAGATTTTTATCATCTATTCTATTATTATAATCAGCCGACGGGAAACAACCGGATAACACTGTAATCACACAAGCGAATAACACAATTAGGAACATAAATCTGTTTGTTTTCATATAAATTTTCCTTTCACAGTATTTAAAGCAAATGGCAAAGCATAGCTAAACCATTTTGCTTTAAAAATCAGATAATTATCAAGGACACCATACACCACTAGCAGTTACATAATATTTGTCAGTATCTCCCTGAAGCTTATAATATGAACCGGCTGTCCCTTTTCCTGAATAATAACTAATAGTTTTTCTACAATTAGTCGTAGTTTTTGAATACGGTGTTACCTTTGTATTACCTTTCCAAACTGAATAGTAAAACAAATCACTACTTATTAAATTGCTATGCTTTGTTGTCACATATGCCCTTTGCTCATTATCATCTTTTTTTGATGTAGAAGAAAACTGCTTACCGCCGTTTACCGTTGTTTTAACTTCAAAATCAAACTCCTTGTTTGCAGCTGAAGCTGAAATACCACAACAAGATACCGCAATCATTGCACACATTGCTAATGCTGTGATCTTTTTAAATGCCTTATTCTTTTTAATTGATTTCATTTTTTTACTCCTCCATTATAATATTTACTAAAAGTTTCTGGTTTGCACTTTTCCTGATATCAGTGCAATACTTACTAATGTTTGTGCAAGCACTATTGAGCTATGTATTTCTGTAGTATTGAATACAATAAACAAAAGTGCTACACATGTTTCTATACACCACACAATGATTGTTTTCTTCCTATAAATAATTTTTTCAATTTCATCAAGCGGCTTATTTGCTGTGCCTATAGGTGAAAGCGTTATAATAATTAAGCTTGATAAAACCAACAATCCCAAACAAATGAATCTATCAATGGTGATAAATTTCATTATCGAAAGAGCTGCCGAAATTGACATTACAGTAAGAAGATAACAATGTAACGGAGTGTTTGCGTGATAACCGCCGGAATATGACCTTAGTGCCATAAATGAAAGAATCAATACTAAACTTTGATAGATTTTTCCCAGTATTATTCCTAACAACAACATAGTCGCTATGTTTAATAATGAAGAAAAAACTTGCTCAAATCCATATTGATATATTTCACGGTCATCATCTTTTATTACTTTTTTACAAATCAAATAGTTTGTAATATTGTTTGCAACTGAACTAATCATTAAAACTTTCTCAGCTTCTTGACAGCTTCAGGCAATTTTGATTGACCAAACCAATATCTGCAAGCGGTATTAGCTGACTGCTTAGCACAATTATATGCAAGTTTTGCCGCTGCATTTTCAATTACCGTATTTACTTTCTTGATAAAAATTACCTCCATATCTTTATATTTCTTTCGACTTGCATATATTAGCACAAAGTGCTGAATTAAAACCTAACTTGTAAAAATCTACCTATGTTTTTGTAAAAATTTAAAAGTTTTGTGATGTTTTTTGTTTCATTTTAGTTTTAAGTATGATAAAATAACTCTAAAGTAGGTGAGTCAATGAATTTTAAAATTGCTGTTTGTGATGATGAGCAAATCATATGCTCAACTATGTATAATAAATTGCAAAATTTATCAAAATCAAAGTCGGTTATACTTGAGATCGACTGCTTCACTTCCGGCGAAGAGCTTTGTGATGAAATAAAACACACCAATTACGATTTGCTTTTTCTTGACATTGAACTGCCGAAAATGAATGGCGTTGCCGTAGGTCAATACATCAGAGAAACACTTAAAAATGAAACCATACAAATTGCATATATATCTTCAAAGCAAGAATACGCTATGGAACTGTTTGAAATGCGACCAATAAACTTTCTTGTTAAACCTTTGTCCGAGAAAAAAATAGAGAATGTAATCGACAAATTCCTTCAACTTAACAAAATTGATACAGAAACATTTAATTTTAAAGCCGGACACAACTATTATAAAATACCGTTCTCGGATATTTTGTATTTTTGCAGCAACGGAAGAAAAATTAATATTGTTACATTGAAGAAAGAGTATGAATTTTACGGTTCGTTGGATAATATTTATAGTGAAGTGAAAAATAAAAAGTTTTTATTTGCACATAAATCATTTCTTGTTAACTTTAAATATATCCGCAAGTATCAATATGAACAGCTTACTATGTCAGACAATAAGATTATTCCTGTCAGTCAATCGCGCAGAAAAGCCGTACGTTCAATGTTTTTTGAATTTGAAGGGAGCGATTTGATTTGACGTCAATTTTAGATGCTATTGTATATTTATTCATAAACGCCTTTGACACTTATTTAATGTATTTGTTTATGAGATTATTTTTTAAAAATGATTTTATAAGCAAAAAAGCCGCGGTTTTTGTTTATTCCCTGTACTATGTGGTATCTACACTTGTCTACGCTTTATTTTCATTTGTTTTCCTAAATATGATAAGTTCAATAATAGTAACCTTTATTGTAACCTTGTGCTACAGATCAAAAATTTCTAAAAAAATAATTGTAACATTATTGAACTATGCTACCATGAATATCTGCGAGGGTGTGGTTGCCGCCGCTATAGGATTAGGCGGCGTAGATGTTTTTTGAAATTTCCCACTACGGCGACAGTTTTTTGCCTTATTGCAGTTGCACTTTTGGACTTTGCAGTTATTAAAATCATTGGTAAATTTCAAAATTTAAACAGCAATGCCCCTATACCGCATACCTTTTCTATAATTGCAATTCTTGTTCCGTGTGTTTCTGTGCTTTTTGAAATTCTATTATTTATGCAGAAAAATGTAAGCGATTTAGTTTATGCTCTTTCGTTAATTGCGTTGTTTCCCTTAACTTTTTGTTAATATATCTCTACGACTCCATTTCGAAGCTCTTTGATAAAAAAATAGAAACTGAAATGGCAAAGCAGGAAACAAAATATTATCACAAACAAGCTGAGCTTATTCAAAATAATTCTCAGGAAATAAAACAGCTTCGCCACGATATGAAGAATTACACAATAGCTTTGAGCGAGCTTATTAAAAAATAATGAAAATGAAAAAGCGCTTAAATACATATCATTGGTTTCCGGCATTTTAGAACCGGCTAAAATCTACTGTAATACAGGCATCTTGTCCATTGACAGCATTGTAAATTATAAATTTACAAGAGCAGAAGAAATAGGTATTTCCGTTGATTCCGAGATAACGATTCCCAATAATTTGAATTTGAACTCTAATGATTTAGTCGCTATACTTGGAAATCTGCTTGATAACGCTATAGAAGCGTCCTCAAAAGCCGAGAATAAATATATTAAATTCCGTACGTCATATGACAGAGGAACGGTTTTAATAGTCCTTACAAACAGCTATAACGGTGAGCTTAACTTTGAGGGCAAATCCTACAAAACCACGAAAGAAGATAATAAGGCAATTCACGGCATAGGATTAAAAAGTATAAAATCCGCAGTAGAAAAATACAACGGAGCAATGAAAGTAACTCATACCGATACTGAATTTTCTGTAAGAATATTACTGTTTAACTAATCTAAACAGCAAACTGCTCTTACCGCCCTGTTCACGATAACGTTGTTTAGTTCTATTTAAACCTACTTTCTTTAAATCTTTAATAGCTCTGCGGACTGTAGCAGGCGACAGCTTTATGTCGCCTGCTATTGTATTTACAGAGGGCCAGCATTCGCCGTATGTATTGGCTCGGTCGTAGAGATAGGTATAGACTGCTACAGCTCTGTGTGGCAAGTCCATTTGATACAGAAAAGTTAATCTACTCATTCCCCTGCACCTCCTGTGGCGGTCTTTCTGTTCTGATGACTACTTTTCCCTGCTTATTTTTGTTCTGTTCAACGCTTGAATTTTCGGGTTCTTCTGTTGGCTCATTTTTCTTCTTTTTCTCACCGCTTGCTTCATCTAAATCCAAATCAGTTACTGACGGTTCAAGATAGTGAGGACAGTATGTTTGGATTATGTTGTTGAACAACTCAGAACGATTGGCATAGTGAACTTCACGATTGCCGTTTTCCATGACCTCATACTTTTCTTCAAATTTAATACCCCATTTGAAGAACAATTTAAGTTTTACTTTCATCGGATAAAAGCCAGTTTTCATAACAACAAATGTGCCTTTTGGAAGTGACTTCAGCTCATCGGGAGTCATCAAAGGTCGTTCAATCATCTGCAAGGATTGCGACGGATCGTTTTTGCTCCTGCTTACAGAACCACTCATAACAGTTCTTGAACCAAGTGCTTTTGATAGCATTTCCGCACTTGTACTGTTCGGCGCAAATCCACCGAAGATTGTCAGCTGTGTGTTGTCGATAATTACATCAGCACCCTCTTTTCCGTAATTTTTCTCAAGCTGTGCAAAGGATTGTATGATTGGCACTATCTGTAACCGCCTTGAACGGGAGGCAGAAAACATCATCTCTGCTGAATCAATCTTCGGCAAAGTACCAAATTCATCGCAGAAGAACACACAACGGTTTTTTTAGTACACCGCCGTTTTCGTCTGCAACCGACAGTATTTCTCGGTAAAGCTGTTGGATAATCAGCGAAACCATAAAGAAAGTGTTGGGATTTTCCTCCGGCATTACAATGAATATCGCACACTTTTCATTACAGAATTTTTCAGCGTCTATTTCTGTATCAAAACAAAAAAGCTGTTCAAGCTCGGAGTCGAGAAAAGCATTCAGCCTTGAAAGTGCCGTACTCATTACGCTCGACATACTCTGCTCGGCTGTGTTCAGCGCCGCCCCTGCAAACCATTTTGCCTTGTGGTCGTCGGGAAGATAGTCCATTAATAGCTGAAACTGATTTTTGCCTTTCTTGTTGGTCGGAGCAAGTAACTCCTGAATGATTTTGAATACCGAAACAATATGCCGTTCTTCGTGTTCACAAAACTCTGCAACAAGTAATATCGTGGCAGTAAGCAGTCCCTCTGCGGCATCATAAAAATATGCGTTTTGTCCAAAAGATGCCGAGTCCATACCGGAAAGAATAATTGTTTTTGAAATGATTTTTGCATATTTTTCTGCTCTTGCCTTGTAAACAAGCTGTTCGGGTTCAGCTTTGTATAAGTCCATATATTTGTTTACGAGGTGAAGGAGATTGTTGCCGTGTGAGCGTGTAGGATTACGCAAGTCTATGACTGAAATTTTGTAGCCATAGTACTTTTCCGCAATCGTTCCGTAGTTTCGAACAATGTCGCCTTTGGTGTCGGTTGATAAAAATGACATACCCGTTGCACAGGCATATTCAATACAAGGATAAAGCCAATATGCGGTCTTGCCGACACCTGCCGCACCAATCATCAGAGCGTGGACATCTCCTGTATCAACCAATGCGGTTGTTCCTTTTCTGCTGTTCTTACAGCCAACAACTATTCCTTGTTCAGTTGGTCTGCTTTCAGGATTATTTCTCCACTCGTTAGGCTGAAAATCAATTTGCTTGTAAGTTCTCTTGATTTCCTTTTTGGTCGCCCAACGAGCAGTTCCGTGCTGACCTTGACCGACTGTCTTATTCTTTATACGGTTGAGTGAATAGTAATTGCCGACCGTAGAAATTATTATGAACAAGGCAAACATTGAGCCTGCAACAACAATCAGAGTTATAACACTTGACGGCATATTTCATCAGTCCTTTCACCGTTTAAAATATCCTCATTCCAGTCTTTATGGATAGGAATGAGGATTTCGCTTTTGATATTCATTGAGTTTAATTTATCGGCTATCCGTTTGTTTGCTGTCTGTCCTGCCTCGTCATTGTCAAAGCAGAGAAACACATTTTTGATGTTTGGATTATCTTTAAGACATTGAAAAAGTACCCTATCCGAAACGGAGCAGGATGCCGCATAGCTGTGTTCTTTCCAATTTTCCTTGTGCATTGAAATGTAGGAAAGCATATCAATCGGTGCTTCAAAGAGATAAATTTTATCGCTTGTGCCGTGCCAGTGAAAACTGAATTCGGGTTGACTTCCTGCAACATTTCCCTTATACGGATTACTTGTCACCGTTCCTCTCTTGTGAGCGTGGCGAGGTTTACCGTTTGAATCGTAACCGACAAAAACAGCGTTGTGATAATCTGCCGATTCATAAATCATTTTATTTCTGACAAACTCAAAAAGCACATCTTTGTCAATGCCACGAGTCAACAGCAGATAAGAAAAAAACTCTGATCATTCTGTCATTCCTCGGCGGAAGTTCAAAGGGTTTGTGGCTTTTTTCTATGGGTGGTGAGGTTATTATTTGACCGCCGCAGTTATTCAAAAGCATTTCTACCGCTTCGGCATAATTCTTGTTATAAAATCTGCGGACAAAATCAACTGCGTCACCACCTTTCAGTTCGTACTGATGATACCAAAGGTTGCCCCTGATTGTGACCTTCTGCGAACCGTCAAACCATTCGTATTCAGAACCTGATTTTTTGACTTTCTCGCCCTGACTGATTAAAAAATTTGCAAGGTCTGTTCGCCTTGCCTGTTCTCTTTGTTCTTTTGTAAAGTTAATATACTTTGACATTTTATCACATCCTTATTTTTATTTCTGCTGTAATATCTTATATTAGGTAGTTCTTCTCTTATCGCCATGACAGGTGGCACCTGTCAGCGTTTGGGTGTACATTCCCCTTGGTGGAATACTGATTTTTCTAATAGACTATTTTCCTGATATATGGTAAGATAATCATAAAATTAATGCTTGAATAATCTATTTCCCCAAAGGAGTGAGCACAACTTTGACTAAATTAATTTTTATTGAAGGAGTTTCAGGAGTAGGTAAATCAACAATGGTTCAAACACTCCAAAAAGAATTAACGGGTTTAGGATATAAAGTAAAATCATATTTAGAGGGAGATTATACAAATCCAATAGACTTTTATTACACTGCATATTTTACAGCGCACGAATATGAAAAACTATGTTACAAATATAGTCATAATAGAGAAATTATCAATATGAATACAATAAAAGTAGATGATATAAGGCTAATAAGATATGCTCACGGTAAAGAATTTATATTTGAAGAACCTCTGCTTTCTACGCTCATAGAGAATGAATTTTGTTATCATCCAAAGAAAATAATCCCAATAGATAAATATATTTCTGTTTATACAAAGATATGGAATAAATATTCGGAATCTTTAAAAGGGGAATTTGACTTTGTAATTTTTGATGGTTCTTTACTTCATCACCCAGTTAATGATATAATCAACAATTACCATATTACAGGAGAACAAGCTGTACCTTTTATTACCGCGCTCCTTAATGCTATTGAATTAACAGAAAAATACATTTTTTACTTAAAAACTGATAATATATCAATACAGTTACAAATAGCTTATAAAGACCGTCAGCGTCCAAAACCAACAGGTAAACAGATTGAATTTTTGGAAAGAAGATTTAAAGAGGATATAATTGTTCTAAATTCAATAAAAGAAAATTACCAAACACTTGATATTTCTAATAATTGTTGGGACAAAGCAAAAAAGGAAATATTATTTTAAAATACACTATATTCGTCAAACTTGATTTATTAATACCCCAATTACATTTTCAAACCTTGATCCCGTTTCTTATCATTAATCTTCTGTTGTAATTTTCTATCCGTCCTTTGCGCTTTCTGTTTTTCTTCAAAGCAGAGTTGATTTTTGGATTATGTTGCAAAGGTAACGCAGGAGATAAAGAGAAGAAACTGCAACGCTGTTGCGGTTGGCTTTAATTGAATAACGAGGATATAAAATGCCTCTGTCTGAATCAAGATCTGATTTGGCAGAGGTGTTTTCTTCATATTTAAAGGGACTTGAAACAGATTCATTGTCCGAATTTTTCGCTTTTTCTCAACCACATCTTCAGTGAGATTTAATTTCAACGCTTCCTTAATTACAGCGTTCTTGATTGACTTAAATTCCTTGTTTTGGACAAGAGGAATCCTGTCAGGAATTTCATCTGTGTAGGTGCGGATTGTATTTTCTTTTTGCTCATACCAAAGGTCATATAATTTTTTAATCCTGTCATCATTTGAAAGCTCATCAACAATGGAATCCACAATCGCCTTTACATCAAGTTTAAGATAGCCGTAAACCTTTTTACCTTTCGTTTGTGAAAGTCTGTCGGCAAGTTCCAACAGCTTATGCTGAATTGATGCGCTGATATATATTTCAGAGTTGATTTTTGACACCAAATTCTCTACAATATCACGAGCTTCAGCACGAAGTTTATCCCTGTGTTCTGTCTGCTTCTGATAAATACTTATCAAGTCCTGACGGAAGATAACCTTTGCAAGATTTGACTTTATATTTTCAATGCCCTTTTCCGTTAGATACGCTTCGTTCGGTTTTGTAGAATAGGCAATCATATGAATGTGCGGATGGTGTCCTTCATTATGAAATGCGGCATACCATCTGAATTTTTCGGGAGTGATTTTCATATTCTCCGCTATCATATTTCGCTGTGAACGAATTAGATTCATCCAAGCTTTTGCATTGTTGTAGCCCAGCCGTTCTGCATCTTCTCGCTTGAGAGAAATAATATGCGTCCACACATTACTCTTGCTTTCTGCAACTTCTTTTTGCACATCAGATAAAACTATAGGCACACCGTCATCGGTAAATAAGCCGTGTGAAGATACTTTTTTCTACTCTCGGTCGCTGTGCAATGTAGCTTATATATTTTTCTCGGTCGCCGAATAGTTCAGCGTGAGCTTCGGCAATCCGCAAAATCAATTCATCTGCATTACCTCTGTTCGGCTTATCAAGATAATCCTGATACTCATACAAGTCCTTTGAGTCAGGATAATCAGAAAGCAATTTCTTAATAATCTGTTTTTGTCTTTCGGTTGTTTCCATAAACTTTTGTGTACTGTCAGCCTGTTCAACTCCGTCACGGGTGGCAATGTATGAAACATAATTTCCGATATGAGTTTTGGAATTCGGTTTGATGTACGGTGATTTCATAATAATTCTCGGCATAGCTTACCCTTTCTGGAATCTAACCGCATCATCAAACTTATATTTACCGCTGTTTCGTTTGACCTCATCAACACATATTTTTCTTAAATCCCTAAGCTGTCCTTCGGTAATTTCATTTGTCGCCGCAATAACATGCATCAGCATTGCAAGCTCTACACCCTGTTTGAACAGAACTCTTGCAATCCTGTCCTCGGTATCAAGAATTTTTGAACTGATGACAGATTCAAGTGCAGGAGTAAGCACTTTACTTATGTTCTTTGAATTAAGCCACGCAAATGTAAAAATTCAATAGCGTTTGAAATAAACTCACTTCGTGATGTTGCATTGGTTCTTGAGATTGCATTGTCACAGGCTTTGAGTAAATCCTTACCTATATACAGTCCTATTCTCTTTGAGTCGTTGTCCATTTTTCACCTTTCCTTTCGGTAACACTTCGAGTATTATGAGAAAATCTCATCAAAACGACAAAATCGGGCAGTTAGGAATACAAGCGGTAACACAATGCTAAAAAAGTAACACCTTTGAAAATCCCCGAACGGCGTTGCCGGTCGGTGTGTTTCGGCAACCGTTGCTATGCAACGGAATACGCCTTTATCCTGCTTAAAATTCCACCCTTGAAAAACTGCCCGAATTGCCGTAACTCCGATTTTTCACACCTTGCCACAAACCGCCCTGTTTCATTTTTTCTTTGAATTCGGATACTTTTCCGACTTCTCCTTTAAAAGCCGACACGAGGCGAATGCGGCGAGAATACCGCCGTTATTCTGCTTTTATTGATTTACCGTTTATCACTTTAAAATTACACTGGGTATATGACAGTCCGTACTCATTGACTTCACGGTTCAGAATATCGAACATTGACTGCTCAATACTGCGAGGGGATAACCTGATTTCATCACTTAATGTGTCATAGCAAATCCATTCCTCGCTCTCGGGTGTGTCTTTTACAAGAATATCAAATCCGAGGAGCATTTTATCGGATGTGGGAAATACAACGGCATTGATTTTCACACAGCCGACTGTGAGTGAAGCAAAGAGAGTGTCGTGCTTGTCTTTTGAATTTTCGGAAAGTAATTTCTTAACCTCGTTCACCGACAAATACATTTTGAAAATATATTTTTCACCAAGTTGCCTTTTCATTTTCTTTCTCTCATTCATAAGCTCATACCGCCCATCCCCATATTTTCATCTTCATCAGGTTTATCAAACATATTGTTCTGTTCAAGGTTTTCGTAGAACTTTTCTGCGCTGTCATTCACGGCTTCGTTTAAAACTTTCATATCAAAACCGCAGTCCTTATAGCCTTGCGATACTGTGTCGTAATAGCTTGCACCGGGCAATCCGAACTGCTGCTTAAGATTCATAATGTAAACCATTGCAGTCAATTCCGAACCGCTATTCAATTTCACAGGCAAGTCCTGCTTGAAGTAGTGAGAGGGATAGCCCTCGTAGCGGTCAAGCAGTTTTTCATCTCTCGGCTGAAGCTCCCACAGTGCAACGGGAACGGACTTACCGACGCAAGGTGCAATTGTCGCATAGGAACAGTGAGGCATCCCCTTGAACTGCAATTCGTAATTTTCGACTATACCCTTTCCCACAAGTTTTGCAGTTGGGCAACGATATTTCATCTGATTGAGATTAAGGTTACTGCCATAGGCAATGTATA
>ENA-OQJI01000231-OQJI01000231.1-human-gut-metagenome-genome-assembly--contig:-NODE-231-length-12734-cov-0.747045_pt1 | contig 12734 bp, 14 predicted proteins | sample MGYA00242602_ERZ504768 | MGnify/ENA primary metagenome ERZ504768 (study PRJEB26092, sample SAMD00036368) | human gut metagenome | host: Homo sapiens | study: EMG produced TPA metagenomics assembly of...
CAAACCGGGTTTGCCGTACATTTACGGTGCAGGCAAGCTCATTGCCCGTTCTATCTGCAAGCCGATTGCAAACAGCCTTGACATAGACCTTTGCTGGGCGGTAATTACCAACGCTTACGGCGCAGGCGAGTTTTCGCCGAGATTTGTTAATTCAACAATCCGCAAAATCATCGCAGGCGAACCTTTACAGTTTACAGCCGCAACACAGAACTACGATTTCATTTATATAGACGATGTTGCAAGAGCCTTTGAGGCGATCGGCGAATACGGCATCGCAAACAAAGAGTACACAATAGGCAGTGGCAACGCAAGACCGCTTAAGGAGTTCATTCTTGAAATGCAGAACGAGCTTGCACCCGACGCAAAACCGATTTTCGGTGATGTGCCGTTTACAGGTGTAAATATGCCGCTTGAGGCATTTGATACAACCGACATAGAAACAGACTGCCACTTCAAACCTGAGATTTCCTTTGCAGAGGGCACAAGGCTTACTATGGAGTGGATTAAGTCCGTAGACTAAAAATCAGGGCGAAATTTATCTTTCGCCCTTTATATTCGTAATGCAAACTGCGTTTTTATGAAAATTATGGGTTAATTTTCATAATAGAAACATTTTAAGGAGATTATTTATATGATTCAGAAGTTTGAATTTTGCAATACCGATTTTGAGGGTGCATATCTTATAAAGCCTTTCTGCGCAACAGATATAAGAGGCGCATTTATTAAGGATTATTCTAAGGAAGTTTTCGAGGCAAACGGCCTTGAGCACAACCTTGCAGAGGTTTTCTACACAGTATCTCACAAGGGCGTTATTCGTGCGCTCCATTTTCAGAGAGTCCACGAGCAGGCAAAGCTTGTAAGATGCATTAAAGGTAAGGTTTTTGATGTTATCGTTGACCTTCGTCCCGACTCCCCTACCTTTAAAAAGTGGCAGGGTTTCTACCTTTCCGAAGAAAATATGAACGAACTTTATGTTCCCGAACATTTTGCTCATGGCTACCTTGTACTTGAGCCGTCTGTTGTTTCTTACAAATGCGGCGAAAAGTTCTACGGCGAGTATGATGACGGCATTATGTATAACGACCCAGACTTTGGCGTTGAATGGCCGTTTGACGAAATCGGCGGTATTGAAAATCTTATTCTTGCCGATAAAGACAAAAATCTCCAGTCGTTTAAGGAATTTGAAGAAAAGTATCTTAAATAATGACTTAAAAATATTTTTACGGAGGGTAAAATGAACATAGTTTATTCAAGTTCTGACAGCTATGCACCGATTGCGGGTGTGTCGATAATGTCTTTACTTCATAACAATACAGACTCTGAAAGCATCAATATTTATATGATAGACAACAGCATTTCTGCCGAGAACAAACATCGCTTTGAAGAAATGGTCGGCAAATACGGACGCACCATTCACTTTATACCTCAGCCCGACCTCAACAAAAAGGCAGGCGTGGAAATTGAGGTTGGCAGATGGAATATCAGTACCTTTTTCAGACTTTTTCTTTGCACCATTTTGCCTGACGATATAGACAGATGTATTTATCTTGACTGCGACACAGTTATTCGCCACTCGCTAAAGGAATTTTGGGAAACAGACCTCGGTGACAAGGTTGTGGCGGCTGTTGACGACTGCCGAAGTGACCGCTACAAAACCGAGCTTAACCTTGACAGCAACAGCACCTACACAAACAACGGCGTACTGCTCATTGACCTTAAAAGCTGGCGTGAAATGAATGTTGAAAAGGAATTTCTCGACTTTATCATTGCGCACAACGGCGACATAACCTATGTTGACCAAGGTGTGCTCAACGGTGTTCTCGCCAAAAAGGGACTTGTAAAGGTAGTACATACAAAATATGACGCAATGACTGTATTCTTCGACTTTAATTTTAAAGACCTGATGAAGGTCAGAAAGCCTGAGCACCATCTAAGCGAACAGGAGTACAGCGAAACGGTAACAGACCCGTATATTATTCACTATACTTCGTGCTTTTTGTCGGGTACACGACCATGGAACGAAAACAACAACCACCCGTTTGTCGGCGATTACCTAAAGTACAAGACTATGTCACCATGGAAAGACTTTCCGCAGTACCCCGATGACAGAAAGAAATCTAAAAAACTGATGACAAGTGTATGCAATGCAATGCCAAAGGGTATGATGATTGCCGTAATCTCGCTTGTTCACTCAAAGCTCTACCCTATGGCACGAGCATTAAAACAAAAAGGCAGGGCCGAATAAATGAAAATTCTGCTTGTAAATAAATACCACTATGTAAAAGGCGGCAGTGAAACCTATCACTTCGGACTTGCAAAATTGCTTGAAGAGCATGGCAACGAAGTAATATATTTTGCTATGCAGGACGAAAAAAATTACGATTGCGCACAGGCAAAGTATTTTTCAAAAAATGTTGATTTCAACAAGAGTATGTCGCCGTTTGAGAAACTCACAGCAGGTATGCACGCCCTGTATTCGTTTGACGCTAAAAAGAAAATCGAACAGCTTATTGAGGCAGAAAAGCCCGATATTGTGCATATAAATTTGGTTCACAGACACATTACGCTTTCTATTTTGAACGCAATACAAAAGTATAATATTCCTGTTGTGTTTACGGCGCACGACCTCAACTGCGTGTGCCCTACACACACTATGCTTTGCGGCGACAAGGTGTGCGACCGCTGCGTGGCCGAGCACAGCTACAAGCCTGCACTTGAGCAGAAATGCGTAAAAAAACTCCGCACTTCAAACCTACCTTGCTGTTATTGAGGCTAAGAACTACGAGAGAATGAAGATGTACGATAAAATTCGACTTCTACATTTGTCCGTCTGATTTTTACAGAAAGCAGTTTGTAAAATCGGGCATCACAAAAAATCCCGTTGTGCATTGGGTGAACTTTTTGCCTGTCGGCACAGAATACAAGCTATGCAGCAACGCAAAGGACTATTTCCTTTTCTTTGGCAGACTTTCGGTTGAAAAGGGACTTATGTCACTTGTAAAGGCATACCACAAGGGCAACTTTAAAAACAAACTTTACCTTGTGGGTGACGGTCCTCTGCGTGAGGAGCTTGAAAACTATGTTAAAGAAAACGACCTTACAGAAAAGGTTATTTTTACAGGTTTTCAGAGCGGTGACGCACTGAAAAAATATGTTGAAGAGGCAAAGTGCGTTATTCTGCCGAGTGAATGGTACGAAAACGGGCCTTACTCTATTCTTGAGGCTATTGCACTTGGCAAGCCTGCCATTGTAAGCAGCAACGGCGGTCTACCCGAAATTGTTGATGACGGAAAAACAGGCTTTATTTGCGAGCCGAATAATCCCGACAGCCTTTGTGCTTGCCTTGAAAAGATGAACAATCTTACCGAGGACGAGTACCTTGCAATGTCAAAGGCGGCGCTTGAAAAGGCAAGGGAAAACTGCGACTGCGAAAAATACTATGAAAAGCTGATGAACTGCTACAAAGATTTGATTAAAGCAAAGGGTGGCAAAAAGATATGACATTATTAAAAATATATTGGCGCTTAAAAGCCGTTTTTAAAAAGCTATTGTTTTAAAATTATGTTCGGAAAAAGATTTTCTATCGGCAAAACACAACTTTCCGCAAAAATTTTGGACTTTACCTTGAAAAGGGTGCGTCAATCAAAATCGGTAACGATTGCTTTTTCAATCGTGGCTGTTCTATCAACTGCCTTTGAAAGCGTAGAAATCGGCGACCATACAATTTTCGGCGAAAATGTAAAAATTTATGACCAAAACCATAAAATTCAGAGATAGAACAAAGCTCATTCGTGAGCAGGGTTACTCGGTGGGCAAGGTGAAAATCGGCAGTAACTGCTGGATTTGCACCAATGCCGTTATTCTTAAAGGCGTAGAAATCGGCGACAACTGCGTTATAGGCGCAGGCTGTGTAATTTATCGTGACATTCCCGCAAACTCTGTTGTGAAAAGCAACGGCGGAATCACTATTGAAACTTTGGAGTAACATATGAAAAAGAAGAAAACCGTTGCATATCTTACAAGACACGCCGTATCTAACTACGGCTCTGTACTTCAGGCATATGCAACACAACCGCTCTTGAAAAGCTCGGCGCAAATGCCGTATGTATAGATTATTACCGAACAGACGAAAAAAACCGAAAATCTTGTTGACACAAGACTCAAAAGTGTGAGTGCAAAGTGGAATAAAAAATGCACTCACTCGTCTTGTTTTTAAAGCAACTCAAAATCCCGTATATAAATTTGCGGATAAGCGATTTGCAGAGTACAGAAAAATCGTTAAGGTGACCGACAAGGAATACAACAGCGAACAGGAGCTTGCCGCCGATATTCCTCAGGCAGATATTTATATGACAGGCAGTGATCAGGTGTGGAATACCGTTGTGTGCGGTGAGATTGACCCTGTATATTTTCTGTCGTTTTTTGCCCGACAGTGCAAAGAAGATTGCATATGCCGCAAGTTTTGGCGGCAGTGAAGTTTTGCCAAATGACAAAGAAAACATTAAAAAGTGGCTTAAACGCTACGATAAAATTACAATTCGTGAAAACAGCGGTGTAAAAATCGCAAACGAACTCGGAGTGCCTGCCGAGCAGGTGCTTGACCCTACCTTTTTGCTTGAAAAATCGGAGTGGGAAAAGCTCATACCTCAGCGAGAGTGCAGCGAAAAATATGTGCTTGTGTATCAGCTCCACCCAAACAAACAATTTGACGAATACGCAAAGCAGTACGCAAAGAAAAAAGGACTTAAACTCTACCGACTGAGCCACTGTTTCCACCATATTGTGAGGAGCGGCAAATTTGTTTGCTGTCCTCCAATCGGTGAATTTTTGTGGTACATAAAAAATGCCAGAGCATTTCCTTACTGATTCTTTCCATGGCACTGCCTTTGCAATCGGTCTTAACACACAATTTACCGATGTTCTGCCAAAGAGTTACAGCGAAAGAATTTCAAGTATCTTCAGCTTATCGGCTACGAAAACAGAATACTCAAAAGCTACAACGACTTTGACATTGACAGCGAAAAAATAGATTTTGAAAAGGTAAACGAAAAAAATATCGGCAGAGCGTAAAAAATCGCTTGATATTCTTAAAAATATGATAGGTGATTAATTGTGAACAATATACTTCAGCTTGGCAAAAGCTGCTGCGGCTGCTCAGGCTGTGAGCAGATTTGTCCTAAAAAATGTATAACCATACAACCCGACAGCGAGGATTTCTCTACCTGTTGTTGACGAAAGCAAGTGCGTTGACTGCGGTCTGTGCGTAAAGCACTGCCCCATTATGACTGACGCAAAGCGTTGCGATGAGCCAAAGGTGTATGCGGCAAAGTACAAAGACCGCACCTCGGCTTTTAAAAGCACATCGGGCGGACTTTTTATTCCGCTTGCAAAGGAAGTGCTTGCAAAAGGCGGCGTTGTTTTCGGCTGTGCATATGACGAAAATCTTGTTGCAAGGCACATTGCCGTAAGCAATGAAAGCGAGCTTTACAAATTGCAAAGCTCTAAGTATGTGCAGAGCGACACCCGAGGTATTTATAAGCAGGTAAAAACCTTGCTTGCAGACGATAAATATGTTTTGTTCAGCGGTACAGGCTGTCAGGTCGCAGGACTTAAAACATTCCTTAACAAGGACTGCGAAAAGCTGCTTACCGTTGACATTGTGTGCCATGGTGTGCCAAGTCCTGCGCTCTTTAAAATTATGTTGACTATATGGGCAGAAAGCTCGGCGGAAAACTCACCTCATACAATTTCAGAAGTAAAGAAAAACGAGGCTGGGACTTGTATTACAAGGCTGAAAACGGCAAAAAAAAGCAAGTCGGACTACGGATTTTTTGACCCGTATTACAGCGCCTTTCTCTACTGCAAAACCTACCGAGAGAGCTGTTACGAATGTAAATTTGCCAATAAAAACAGAGTGAGCGATATTTCGCTTGCCGATTTTTGGGGTATTCAAAAATTTCACCCCGATTTTTATGACGAAAACGGAGTATCTCTCGTACTCGTAAATACCGAAAAGGGCAAAGATTATTTTGACCTGATAAAAGACAGGCTCGAAATTATAGAATCGGATTACGAAAAAGCCTCTGCCATGAACTCAAACCTTGTCGTGGCATCAGAAAGACCGGCGTGCAGAGATACAATTTATGACGGCTTTGACGGCTTAGATTTTGACAGCTATGTCAAAACAAAACTTGCGTTCAAGGTAAACCCGAAAACCAAAAATCAAAAAAATGATACCTCTCGGCGTAAAGAGGGTACTGAAAAAAACTGCATTAAGCAAAACAGGAAGGAAACGAAAATGAAAGTATTACAGATTGCTGTCGGAATCAACGGTGGCGGTGTGGGCGCTGTTTTATTGAACTTTTACACCCATATGAACCACAATGATGTAAAGTTTGACATCATAATTGATGATTTGCCGTCAGTTAAAAACGGCAGTCTTAACGAGGACGCATTTAAAAAAATGGGCTGTAATATTTTTCGTGTTACTCCCAAATCGCAAAATCTGAGCGAGAACATCAGGCAGGTCAGCGAGATTATGAAAAACGGCAATTACGATATTCTCCACTCAAATATGGAGGAATGGTCGGCGCTGTACTGCAAGCTCGGCAAAAAATACGGCATAAAAACAAGAATTGCCCACGCACACCTTGCGTATGTAAACAATCCGAGCTTTGTAAAAAGAATGTATAACAGTGTGCTAAAGGTAGAACTTCGCCGCTACGCAACAGACTTTTTTGCTTGCAGTAAGGACGCAGGCAGGTATCTTTTCGGTGACAAAATTCTTGAAAAAAGCAATTTCAGAGTTTTGCCGAATGCGATTGATACAAAAAGCTACTCCTACAATCCGAGCACAAGAAAAAGAATAAGAAACGAGTTTGGCATAGCCGACACCACCTTTGCGGTAGGCTTTGTAGGCAGACTTTATTATCAGAAAAATCCCGAAAGAATGTTGAGCATATTCAATGAAATTTGCAAGCTCCACCCAGATTCTCACCTTGTTATAGTCGGCGACTACAAAAGCTATGCAAAATTTGACGGACTTAAAAGATATGCCGAAGAGAACGGATTTTCCGATAAAATTACCTATACGGGACTTAGAAAAGATGTGCCCGATGTTATGCAGGCATTTGACGCATTTGTTCTTCCGTCAAGATACGAGGGCTTTGGCATTGTGTATATTGAGGCTCAGGCGGCAGGTCTTATGACCTTGGTACGGCAAAGGTTGTGCCTGAGGAGGTTGACTGCACACCGCTTATGCACTTTATTGATTCTCAGTCAGAGGATAAACTCTGGGCAAAGCAAATTCTTGAAAACAGCCTTGACTACGAGCGAAAAGATACGGCTAAGGAAATAGAAAACTGCGGCTTTGAAATTTCTGTTGAGGCTAAAAAGCTGCAACAATTTTATGAAGATAAAACAAAAGGCAACTAAACTTCGGAGGTTCAGAAATTTATGTTAGGTCTGGCAACCCCATTTAAAACTCAAAATTACGGTACAAAATTGCAGGCATATGCTATGCAGTCCATATTTACCGAAATGGGATATGATACCGAAATTATCAACTTTACATATACATCGAGCAAAAAAGACAAGCTCGCCACACTGCTCTCGCCCAAAAAACTTGCGGCAAAAATCAAATATAAAAAGTCGCAAAAGGGTACGGCAGGCAATGCGGAATACTCAAAGTGTATGGCTCAGAGGAACGCAGGCTTTGACAATTTTGTAAATCAAAATCTGCGCATAACCCGTAATTTTCTCAGCCTTGCAGCTCTAAAAGAATACAGCAAAAGATACGATGCCGTGATTTGCGGAAGTGACCAAATTTGGCTGCCCGTTCATATTCAACAGCAGTATTACACGCTTTCCTTCGTTCCAAAGGGAACTCGCAGAATTGCGTATGCGCCGAGTTTTGGCATAAACTCGGTTGAGAAAGCCGATGAAAGCCTTTATAAATCAGCTATCAACGGCTTTGACAGCCTTTCCTGCCGAGAGATGAGCGGCTGCGACATAATAAAAAACCTCACAAACAAAGAGGCTCAGCTTGTTCTTGACCCAACCCTTATGGTTGACAAGAAAATATGGGACAAAATGAGCGGAAGTACACCGAAAGTTGACGGCGAGTACATATTCTGCTACTTTCTCGGCAAAAATCCTGAGCATAGAAAAAAGGTTAGAAAGCTCGCCGAAAAACAGGCTTAAAGGTTGTGTGCCTGCCGTATATTGACGGCTATACGGAGTCAGACAACGGATATGCTGACCTTGCGCTTTACGATATTGCGCCCGACGGCTTTGTAAACCTTATTAAAAACGCAAAGTATGTTTGCACCGATTCTTTCCATAGCAGTGTGTTCTCTACCATTTTTGAAAGGCAATACTTTGTGTTCGAGCGCTTTGCTCAGGGCACTAAGGGTTCAACCAACACAAGGCTTGAGTCGCTTTTAAAAAGCCTTGGTCTTGAATACAGACAGATAAAAAGACAGCGAGCTTGCCGACGAATGGGACGGCAAACTAAACAAAACTATTGATTATACACAGGTGCAGGCAAGGCTTGAAAAATTAAAGGCTCATTCTGCCGAATACATTACCGCTGCGCTTGACGGAATTTTGCCTGCCCATGAAAAACATATAAAGCTGTATGACAAGCACGATTGCTGCGGCTGTTCGGCGTGTGCCGACAAATGCCCTGTCAAAGCTATAAGTATGAAACCCGACAGCGAGGGATTTGTGTATGCAAATGTTGACGAATCGGCGTGCATAGGCTGCGGTGCGTGCATTAAAGCCTGCCCGATAAAGCAGTTTAAAAAGGGTACAGCTGAATTTTCGGCTGTTGCGGCATACAGCAAAGATGAGAATATTCGCCACGAGAGCACTTCGGGCGGAATTTTTACCCACCTTGCAAAAGCGATAATAAGCAACGGCGGCGTTGTTATAGGCGCTGCGTTTGATGAAAACTTCGGTGTAAGACACATTGCCGTTGATAATATAGATGACCTTAAAAAATTCAGAAGTTCAAAATATGTTCAGAGTAACACTCAGGCATTTATAAGGAAACCAAAGCCTTGCTCGATAATAAGAAAACGGTTCTTTTCTCAGGCACTCCTTGTCAGATAAGGGCGCTAAAGAGCTTTTTGGGCAAGGATTACGAAAATCTTATAACGGTTGATTTGTTCTGCCATGGTGCTCCGTCACCGAAAATTTGGAATAAGTACCTTGAATTTGCAAATGCGAATAACGAACATATCGACTCGATTTCTTTCCGTGACAAAAGGATAAGCTGGGAAAATTATTCCCTCACCATTAAGTATAAAGGCCACGAAAAATCGGCTTTTTGGAAAGACGATGCCTTCGCAAGGGGATTTGGTTTTTCACTTTTCAACCGTCCTGCTTGCAGCACCTGCCGACTAAAGTCTTTCCCACGAATCAGCGATATTACACTCGGAGATTTGTGGCTTATTCAGCAGATTTTCCCCGACCTTGACGACCACAAGGGAATTTCTTTTGTACTGCTAAACAACGAAAAAGGTAAAAAGCTCTTTGACAATATTAAAAGCGAAATCTTTTTCAGAGATATTCCAAAAGAAAAGCTCAGGCTCACCTATCCTGTTATGGGCACACCGACAAAGGCGCACCCAAACAGAGAGGCTTTCTTTAATCGGCTTGACACCGTTCCTTTTGACGAACTTGTGTTTAAATATGCAACGGTTGACAAAAAGAGGGAATTTAAAATTAAACGCAACAAAAGTTTTAAGCAAACTCGGTATTTTACCCGTCCTTAAAAGGCTTAAAAAGATGCTGTAATATAAGGAGGTTATAATGAAAAAGCTAATGAATCAACGCTGGTTTATCGCCCTTGTATTTATGGTGCTTTATAAACCTGCAATGTTTTCTCAAATGCCTGCGCTGCACACATTCGATACCATATCAAATGTGTTTAAGGTTATGGTAATAGCCGTTCTCGGCGTATGGTTCGTTTACTTTTACCAAAAAGTGTCGCTGTTCTTTGTAGGAATAGTTTTCTTTGAGGTATGGCGTGTACTTGCAACAATTTATTGTGGAGGTAATTACACCTCACTGTTCATCGCCATACTAAATGCCCTTGCAATCTGCCTTGTTGTGGAAATGGGACTGAAAACAGACCCCGACGCACTGCTTGACGGCGCATCGTTTACGCTCGGACTGTTTGTGCTTATAAATTTTGCAACTGTACTTCTGTTTCCGCAAGGTATGTACGAGTTTAACACATTTACGCAAAACTACTTTCTCGGATACAGAAACAACTCAATTATGCTGTTTTTCCCTGCGATTATCTTCTCAATAGTTCGCTCGCTGAGAAAGTACAACAAGCTGACGCTTTCGTCATTTGTAATTACTGCGGTATCGTTTGCCACTGTAATACTTGCGTTCTCGGCAACAAGTGTAATCGGTATGACTGTATTTACACTCTTCCTCTTGCTTGCACTCATAAACAAAATGCCGAATTTTCTCAATATCATTACCTATCTCGCAATAAATATTGCGTATTTCTTCGGTGTAATCATCCTCAGATTACAGGAGGCATTTGCGTTTATTATTGTAGATATGCTCGGCAGGGACCTTACCTTTACGGGAAGAACTAAGATTTGGGACAGTGCGCTTGCCGCCTTTGCAAAATCACCTGTATTTGGTGTTGGTGAAATTGAAAATCAGGCATCACGAGATCTTATCGGTGCTACCCATGCCCACAACTATTATCTTGACCTTTTATACAAAAGCGGCCTGCCGGGATTTTTTAATCTTCTTTGCAATTCTTATCATCTGCGGTGTGGCGCTGTATAGAAACAGAAAAAACGGCAAAATTCCTTTTATTGTATCGGGCGCAATTTGTGCCTTTATGATTATGCTGCAAAGCGAGGCATACTACAACATTTACTACTTCTTCTCAATCCTTACTTTGGCCGCCTTTATTCCTTATGCTCTGCCAAAAAAGGACGAGGACGGAAACTTTATTTTTGAAGAAAAGGGAAAGCATTCGCTGAAGAAAAAACACAGCTATCATTATTATTTAAGGAAGTGACTTTCACTTGGCAAGTAAAGCGGAAAAGGGCAACAAAAGCCTTAAAGCGAGCGCATTTTACCTTGTAGGAAATCTTTTTAACAAAGCGCTTGCTTTCTTTACAATCCCTATATTCACACGACTTCTCACAACCTCTGAGTACGGTATATCGCAAACCTACCTTTCGTGGGTAAGCATACTTACACTCATAGTGGGTATGTCGCTCGGCAACTCAATAAGAACGGCTTACATTGACTTTGGTGACGATATCGAGGGATATATGTCCTCAATCTACGGACTGTCACTTCTCAGCTTTGTGGGTTCTTCGGCGCTCATAATTACAGGAATGCTCATATGGAGCGACATTGACATTGTGCTTGTAATCTGCTGTCTTATGCAGTCGTATTTTCAGTTTGTATCAACCGCAATGACCACCAAATATATGATGAAGGTTGACTACATAAAAAAGACCCTTTTGCTGGCACTGCCGAACCTGACGATACAGGTTGCCGCAATTATAACAATTCTAAATATGCATGGGCGACAATAAGTATATGGGTTACATTATCCCATATGCCGCTGTTTACACCATAGTGGGCATATACTTTGTGATTGCGTCATTTATAAGGGGCAAAAAGGTATTTAACAAGTTGTATTGGAAATATGCCCTCACCTACTCATTGCCGCTTATTTTCCACGGACTTTCGCTTGTACTGCTGTCAAGCTCAGACCGAATTATGATTACCAACCTGTATAATTCTTCCGAAACAGGTGTTTACAGCCTGATTTATAATCTAAGTATGGTTGCGATGGCTGTTACCGCATCTCTTGAGGCGGTGTGGGTGCCTTGGTTTACACGAAAGCTGATGACCAATGAAAAGGATATCATCAACAAAAATATTACAAAGTACCTTGAAATCGCCCTTGTTGTAATGCTTTGCCTGATGTTTGTTGCGCCTGAAATTGTAAAAATCATGGCTACAAAGGAGTATTACAGCGGTATATATATGATTCCGCCGCTTGTATTTGCATCTTTTGAAATGTATATGTATACGGTTTATGTAAATGTAGAATATTACTACAAGTCCACAAAATACATAGCATTCAACACCATTGTGGCGGCAGTTACAAACATTGTGCTCAACTTTATTTTTGTGCCGATGTTCGGCGGTATGGCAGCCTGCTTTACAACGGTAGCGTCTTATATGGTTTCTTTTATAATGCACTCCCGTCACTCAAGAAAGCTCGACAAAGACCTCTTCCCTATCAGACAGTTTGCATTGCCGACAATAATATTTATAGTTGCCATCGTGCTTGCGTATCTGCTTATGGATTTGTGGCTTGTCCGTTGGATTATTGTAGTTGCAGGCTTTGGCTGTTATGCTGTATTTGCACTGGTAACAAAGAGATTTGCAACATTCTTAAAATAAAATTAAATGATTAACTCCCCTTGGCTAATGCTCAAGGGGAGTTTTTGTGTGAAATATTCTAAGCTCATTTTGCTTAGCTTAAGTCGGGCAACAAAGTAAAGCAACAGCCAAACTTTCCGTCCCAAAGTTAAAAGTTTGGTCGACCTTTTCAAAGGTCGTGGGTGTGGGCAAAGCCCACAAATACTTTCCGTTTTTATTGCAATCTGACGATAGTCAAACAGCAAGCTGTTTTGGCGACTTAACACAACGGCGAATGCCTTTTAAATGCG
>ENA-OQJI01000233-OQJI01000233.1-human-gut-metagenome-genome-assembly--contig:-NODE-233-length-12680-cov-1.063411_pt1 | contig 12680 bp, 10 predicted proteins | sample MGYA00242602_ERZ504768 | MGnify/ENA primary metagenome ERZ504768 (study PRJEB26092, sample SAMD00036368) | human gut metagenome | host: Homo sapiens | study: EMG produced TPA metagenomics assembly of...
GTCGATGGACGGGGAGTGCACCGGGAAGCGACGCTCCACACCAGTGCCGAAGCTGATCTTGCGGACCACGAAGGTCTCACGCACGCCAGCGCCCTTACGAGCGATCACCACGCCGGTGAAGGTCTGGATACGGGAGTTGTTGCCTTCCTGGATCTTCACGTTGACTTCAACGGTGTCACCCGGACGGAATGCCGGGATTTCCTCGGCCGGCTTCATGTGCTTGGCGTCAAATGCCTCAATAGCGTTAACCATTGTGTTTCCTCGAGTCGCCGCCGCATATCAGCGCACAGGTAAGGGCTTCACGATTTTTCAATTTCGTTCTGCCTCGTATGTTCTCCGCAGGTCTGCCTGCGAAGGATTGCCAATCCGCCGAAAATCACGGTAACTTGCGTTTGTGCAACATTCCGTTCAATCTTGCGATTGTTCTCGGCTGGACCCGAAGGGAATCAGGATTATGCGGCGTCCTGAATCCCGGCACAGCAATATTCAAAAATACCTCATCCACCAGACCTCATGCCATCCAAAACTCGCCGCAAAAGTTCTTGATGATTGATTATTTAAAGAATGGCTATTTTCTGCGGAAAACACTGCTCCCATGCACGATATGCAGAACTTCATGGTGCTGATTTCGCACGAAATGCAGAACTTGGATATTTGGAAATAATGATTCAGGGGTAACAAAAAGGGCTCTGCACCGAAAATGCAGAGCCCTTTGGAAGTTATTGCGCTACGACGCTATGCGCGTCGCTGAACGCAGCGTTCTGATTTTTCTGAAATCAGAACTTGCGATTTGCGCGGTAGAACTGGATCAGGGACTGAGTGGAAGCGTCCTGAGCGGCCAGTGCTTCGTCATCCTGGGAGATGGCCGGGGTGATCTGCTTGGCGAGCTGCTTGCCCAGTTCGACGCCCCACTGATCGTAGGAGTCCAGACCCCACACGGTGCCTTCAACGAAGGTGATGTGCTCGTACAGGGCGATAAGCTCGCCGAGTGCGAACGGGGTCAGTGCCACGCCGAAGATGGAGGTGGTCGGGCGGTTGCCGGTGAACACGCGGGCCGGAACGATCTCTTCCGGAGTGCCCTCTGCACGCACTTCGTCAGCGGTCTTGCCGAAGGCGAGAGCCTTGGTCTGTGCGAAGTAGTTGCCGAGGAACAGCTCGTGCACGTCCTGGTCGCCGTCCTTGGTCGGGTTCGGGGTGTTCACGAACGCGATGAAGTCGGCCGGGATCAGCTGGGTGCCCTGATGGATCAGCTGGTAGAAGGCGTGCTGGCCGTTGGTGCCTGGCTCGCCCCAGAAGATTTCGCCGGTTTCGGAGGTGACCGGGGTGCCGTCCCAACGCACGGACTTGCCGTTGGACTCCATGGTCAGCTGCTGCAGGTAGGCCGGGAAGCGGTGCAGGTACTGGTCGTACGGCAGCACGGCGTGGGAGGCGACCTTGAAGAAGTTGCGGTACCACACGTTCAGCATGCCGAGCAGCACGACCACGTTCTTCTCGAACGGGGTGTTGGCGAAGTATTCGTCGATCTCGTGGAAGCCGTGCAGGAACTCCTCGAAGCGGGCCGGGCCGAAGACCACGGCGAGGGAGGTGCCGACGGCGGAATCGACGGAGTAACGGCCGCCGACCCAGTTCCAGAAGCCGAACGCGTTGTTCGGGTCGATGCCGAACTCGGCGACCTTCTCCAGGTTGGTGGAGACGGCGACGAAGTGCTTCTTGATGGCTTCGGCGTTCTTGGCGTCGGAACCGTCGATGGCGCCCTTGGCCTTGAGCTCTTCGAGCAGCCAGGTGCGGGCCTCACGGGCGTTGGTCAGGGTTTCCAGGGTGGTGAAGGTCTTGGAAACGATGATGAACAGGGTGGTCTCCGGATCGAGGCCCTTGGTCTTCTCGGCCAGGTCGTTCGGGTCGATGTTGGAGATGTAGCGGGCGGAGATGCCGGCGTCGGCGTACGGCTTCAGAGCCTCGTACACCATGACGGGACCCAGGTCGGAACCACCGATGCCGATGTTGACCACGGTCTCGATCTTCTTGCCGGTCACGCCGGTCCACTCGCCGGAGCGGACCTTGTCGGCGAACGCGTAGATGCGGTCGAGCACCTCACGCACGTCCTTGACGGTGTCCTGGCCGTCGACGATGTACTTGCCCTCGTCCTCGACCGGGCGGCGCAGCGCGGTGTGCAGCACGGCGCGGTCCTCGGTGTTGTTGATGTGCACGCCGGTGTACATGGCCTTGGTGCGCTCGTCGAGCTTGACGGCCTTGGCGAGGTCTGCGAACAGCTGCAGGGTTTCCGGCTTGATCAGGTTCTTGGACAGGTCGAAGTGCAGGTCGCCCGCGTCGAAGCTCAGCTTCTCGACGCGCTCGGCGTCATCGGCGAACCACTGCTTGAGGCTGATGCCTTCGGACTGCAGCTCATCGTAGTGCTTCTGCAGTGCGGCCCACTCCGGGGTCTTGGTGGCGTCAACAGGAGGATTGATGGCCATGGTGTATAGGTCCTTTCATCATCACTATGAAGCGGATGCGATTGCGGCTTCTCTGCGGATTTCCGCGTGTCGCATTCCGTATCTCTTCACCTCACAAGATACTCACAAAAGAAGACAGAACAACACAAAAATATTTCCTGAGTTAACACATTCGCCAAGATTCGCAATATAGCGCGGTTCCGACCACCTTCCGTCTTCGACATGCGCATTTTCGACGATTACTGAAATCGTATGCATGGTTCCGGCGCAAGTCTTCGTAACACTTCCAAACATGTAATAAACGAAACGATCGCATTATGCAGTGAACGACAAGAAAACGGCACTGCAGCTACCAGCAAGCAAGCATTCAACGACTTCGCGCTCTGCGGGGTCACAAACAATCTCCCGCACCCGGTAAAGATCTCCTTGCCGCTCTTATGCGAGCGCGACGAACAAGAAGTGAGCGCCGGTCATCAGCAGCAAACTGATAATCGCAGTAATCGACAGCGTAAAACCAGCAAGCTTCGCATTACCAAGCACCTTGTCGGTAAACAGCGTGGAAAACACTGCAATCGGCGCCAAACAACACATTGCAGCCGCCTCACGAATCTCAGCGCCAAACGGCAGCAGCAGCCAAGCCGCAGTAGCAAACGCAATACCAAACGGCAGTCGCCAGCCAATCACCTTCAACAACTGAAGCACATCCTGCTTGCCAGATGGCAAATCCATAAGCATGCCCACCATCAGCATTGCGCAGAACGAATTCGCGTTCGAAAGCGGCTGCACGAGCGCGGCAATAATGTCAGGAATCTTCACGTTAGCGAGCGTGAGAATAATCATCACCAAGTACGTGTCGAACGGAACCGAACCGAAGAAACCCTTGAACACGTTGCGGGCCAACGCCTTGCGGGCAAGACGTTTGGCATCCTTGTCTTTCGGCTTCACATACGGGAGCGTGGGCGCATTGCCCTGATACTGTTCGGCAAGCGGCGTGCCAGGCTTGATGTGCAGCAGCGTTTGCGTCATCACATTCGTACCGGCGGCAACCATTACGCAATTGCCAATGTCGAACATGGCGGCGGGCACGATCGCGCCCGTGCCAAGAAACGCCTGCACCACCGGGAAACAGAAGCAGCCAACGTTGAAGCCGGAACCATTCAACATCATGAACGCACGGTTCTGCACCGGTCGGTGGCGGGACGTCAAGAAAACCACGACCGGCGGAATGAACGCAACAATCAGGCCGAACAGCGAAATCAACAGCATGCTGGAATCATGCGGATTCGTAGCAAACGAATAGACGATCGCGCCTGGCAGCACCAGATTGAAAATAATGGTCTGCATAATGCGGTAATCGCGATCTTCGAACAGGCCGGCACGTTTGAACAAGTACCCGGCGAGAATAATCAGCAGTAGCGCAACAGGCTGAATCAGCGCAGACACGACACTCCCCTAATCCCTAATCATCTCTTTCTCTTCCTACCCGAAGCCATCTTAGGAGCATCCCCTGCCACCAAGCCACCCATCACCGTCCTGTTTCTTCCACCCACTGGAAGAAACACTCCGCTCACGCGCCCCTCAGCGTCCCCAATTCCTCCACCCGCTGGAAGAATTCACCCGCAAATAAGCCTGCCACCGTCTCAAATTATCCAGTCAGTGGAAGAATCCACCCGCAAACAAGCTCCCCAACGTCCCAAATCCTCCAGTCAGTGGAAGAATTGGGACGCAAACGGGCAAAATGTTTTCAACATGTTCTCAAAAAGGCTTATTGAGTGGACTACAATGACCAAGAACTGGCGGAATTCCGCCGTTTTCTGAAAGTGCGCGAGATGGGACTTGAACCCACACGTCAAAGACACAGGAACCTAAATCCTGCGCGTCTACCAATTCCGCCACTCGCGCAAGTAGCCATATCGGGGCGAAACGCTCCTGATACGCGAAACCCTAGATGCTTTCACATCTAGGGCGCTGGAGCCACTTGACAGAATCGAACTGTCGACCTGCTCATTACGAGTGAGCCGCTCTACCGACTGAGCTAAAGTGGCAATGCCCGGAAGCACACGCCATCCGCGCACAAGACATAAAGCGTACCAGAAAGTCTCACCCCACGCAAATCCGCGTCGCGCCAAGCATGGCTGAAACCCCCCTAAAACTAGTGGCGCAGGAGTTTGTGAGCCAAATCGCTCACGCCGTAGCGCAGCTGCTCACCGGAAGCGTGAATTCGCCCGGCAGTTCCTCAACGTAGCCGTTGAAGCCCTGCTTGAACTCGAGCACGCCGCGTCCATCGTCTTCCGGATCGTCGAACACTCCCGAAATGCCATAGAAGTTGTACCGCGTCACTCCGCGTTCCAAGCAACGCGACATCATCTCATGCTGTAAGGCGGTGGGCGCGTAGAACTTGGCGTAACGATCGTCGGATCCGCTGGAGAAATACACCAGCTCGCGTTCATGCCACATGAACAGACCTACGGCGACCGGCACCACCTCGCCATCACGGGCGATGCGCTCGTTCGCATCCTCAATGCGGCGACGTGCGGACTCCACGTTCTTCTGAGCCGTATCGAGCTTCTTGCGCACATCATCCGGGTACTTCGTATGCTCAAGCGAACGCTCCCAGCGTTCCACGTCTTTCGAGAACTTCGCCAGCTTTTCCTCCCAGGATTGCAAATAGCGGTCAAGATGCACTTCCGCCACCATGAACTCGGCCTTGTCTCCAAACGCATCATATACGCGTTCGAAGTAATCAAGGCTACGGTTGGCGAAATGCTGGCGTTCGCTACTCAGCTCGCAAATATCGTGGAACACGTTCAGCTCACTGCGATTCAGGCGTCGAACCTCCACGCCGCTGTTCCGCGCGATCTTGACGTTACGACGCGTGTTCTTCGCATACGAAGCGAGCAGCTCGCCGGCGTTCGAGAACTCTCTCAAGTCCTTGACGTAATTCCAACGGTTCATCAGGGCATCGTATCCACGGGTAAAGCCAGCATGCTTCCAACCCAGCCGCTCGTACTCCCGCACCATCTCATCATTGGGTTCGGCCATGGCCTTGCCTTGCGAATCACGAACGCAATACACCTGGTTGGGCCAGCACGTCAGGCTGATGGCGTGAACCCGTTCGGCGGCCTCGCGCAAACCTTCGGTCAACGCGGTCATCTGCTCTCTGTTATTCCCATTGCACAACGGGCCAAGCCATAACGAGCCTTCCACGCCGAAACGCCCTTGCGAAAAAGCCACCAACGCGCCAGCCACCGGAGCATCGTGCGAATCCACCAATCCGACGTATTGCGTCTGCATGCCGTCGGACTGAGCCAATGCCGCCATTTCGGAAGTCTGCTGGAATCCGCCGTATCTGCTCGCGGCGGAAAGCTCATCAAACTCACTACCGCTCAGCTCGCGCACATTCCATTCAGACGATTCTTGCTCTTGTTCCTCACTCGCATTCACTTCGCGCATCACGATCCGTAACTGCCTTTCACTATCCCAACTGGCTAAAATCCCTTTTCACCAAAAGCGATAACCTAGTCCGGCCTACAGTCGCTGTCAACAGCGTTCACATAACCCTCGCGCACCTATAAGCCCCCACCCAGAATCCTCCAAGCGGAAGGTGAGCTAATAGCTAGTGGCGCAGGAGTTTGCGGAGGGCGGTCTTGAGTTTGAAGGTCAGCGGACGTACGGGAAGCACGAATGAGCCCATGAGTTCCTCGACGTACCCGTTGAAGCCTTGCTTGAATTCGAGTACGCCACGACCCTCATCTTCCGGATCGTCGAACACGCCGTTGATGCCGTAGAAGTTGTAGCGGGTCACGCCACGTTCCACACACAGATGCAGCATGGCATCATGCTGAATGAGCGCGGAAGCGTAGAACGGCTTGTACTTTTCCACACTGCCTGAGAACAGATACACCGTTTCACGAGCGTGTTCCACGAATAGGGATGCTGCCGCCGGAAGCACGTCACCGTCTTTGGCATACTCGGCCGCTTCAGCCAAACGCTTTTCCGCCGCCTCAAGGTTGCGGGACTCTTCCCCTAACTGGCGTTCCGTTTTGGTGGTCGGATGCTCATCGTATTTGGTCTGCAGCGTATCGACCTTCTTCCGCAAGACATCGCGCTTGGATTCCATGTCGGCAATGTATTCGCCGATGTGAATCTGCGCCACCATGAAGTGGGCTTTGCTGCCATAGGCTTGCTTGAACTTGCGGAAGTAGGCTTCACCGCGATATTCGAAATTACGGCGTTCGGCGGTGGCCTGCTCGATGTCGGCAAACACCTGCAGCTCGTCTTCGCCTAGCTCGCGCACATGCACGCCCATGGATGCGGCACGTTTCACGCTCCACTGCGTGCGCTTGTCATACGACTTGAGCAGCGACTTTTCGTCGGTGATGCCAGTCAGGTCTTTCAGGTAACGCCAGCGCGGCACCGCAGTGTAGCCGATGGTGAAGCCGTCATGCATGAATCCGAGGTTTTTCAACGTTTCCACGGCATCATCAGCAGGAGCACCACCTTGGTCGGCTGGCAGTTCGCCGCCACGCGAGTCATGCAGGCAGTATGGCATTTCCGGCACGATTTCCATCTGTGCGGAACCTTTCGCCTTCGCGTGCTGCTTGAGTTGGGTCATGAAATATTCGGTCAATTCGCGATCGCGATAGTCACACAAGGGGCCGTCGTGCACCACACTGAAGGTGGAAAGGCGGCTGCGATGCGTTTCGAACAGCGCTCCCGCAACGATTGTGCCGTCTTCTTGAACGCCAAGGTATTCCACTTCGATCCCTTGGCCGGCACGCAGACGGCCTGCGGCAGAGGTCTGTTGGAAGTTGCCGTCCGCGTGATGTGCGGAAAAATCGTCAAACGCCTCCGGACTCAACGTAACCAGAGAAAATGCTCGCATGTAATCCTACCCCTTCATGCTGGTTGATTACGAGATTGATTGCCGTACGCAACCAGCATGATGGTAGCACGAGTCAAAGGACGGTGATTTCGGTAGGGATTACCGGGTCGCCCTTCATGAGGCTTTGCGCGCCGATCGGCAGTTCGGCCAGCGCCTGGGCGCGGTAATTATGCGCGTTGACGATGGCTTCGTGTCCTGATAATCGGAGTTGATTTCGCCGTTGCTCACGTAGCCGACCAGCAGATCCTTCCAGCCTTCTTCCGGCTGATAGGCGGCCAGCTGCTCTTCGGAGCCGGAAATCACATGTTCGCAGTCGGCCAGCGAATACTCGTACGAACGGAAGGCGAGCTTGCGGCCCGGAACGGTGGCCTTGTCCTTCGACTTCTTGGCCACCGGCTGCATGTCACCAGCGGAATTCTCGCGTTCAGTCAGCTTGTACACCATCGCACAGGTCGGAGCGCCCGATCCGGTGACGAGCATGGTGCCCACGCCATACGAATCGACCGGCGCGGTCTGCAGCGAAGCGAGCGCATACTCGTCCAAATCGTTGGTAACGGTGATCTTCGTGTTGGTAGCGCCCAACGCATCCAGCTGGTTGCGCACGCGCTGCGCCAACGACGCCAGATCGCCGGAATCGATGCGCACGCCGCCCAATTCGGGTCCGGCCACTTCAACAGCTGTCTTCACGGCCTCTTCAATGTTGTACGTGTCAACCAACAGTGTGGTGTTCTTGCCGAGCGCGGCAATCTGCGATTCAAACGCGCTGCGCTCATCATCATGCACCAGCGTGAAGCAGTGCGCGGCCGTGCCGATGGCATTCAAGCCATACATTTGCGCGGCCAGCAGATTGGCCGTGCCCTTGAATCCGCCCACTACCGCAGCACGGGCAGCGGCAACGGCGGCCCACTCGTTCGTACGGCGCCCGCCCATATCCATGCACGGGCGATCCTTCGCGGCGCTGACCATGCGGGACGCGGCCGACGCAACCGCGGAATCGTAATTCAGAATGCTCAGCAACAGCGTTTCCAGCAGCGTGCACTCGCCGAACGTGCCTTCGACTTGCAGAATCGGCGAATTCGGGAAGAACATCTCACCTTCGCGATAGCCTTGATCGAACCGGAAAAATGGAAATTCTCAAGCCATTTGATAGTTTCAGGGCCCACTACTTTGCGATCTGCAAGGAATTTCAGATCATTATCGTCAAGATGGAAATTTTCAAGCGCGTCAAGAATACGACCTTGGCCGGCGGCCACCCCATAGTGGCGGCCAAGCGGCAGATGACGGGTGAAAATCTCGAATACGCACTTGCGATTGGCGGTGCCGTCCCTCAGGCACGCGTCAAGCATGGTGTATTCGTACATGTCGGTCATGAGTGCAGGTGAATAATCCAGCATTTCCAAAGCCTTTCTGACTTTTGGTGAAACTGACCATAAGTGTAGGCCTCGCCGTGGCCAAGCACAGGTTTTCGTTCCATCATACGTGCTTGCATGCCTGTATTACGTGAGACAAACGTGAGATGCGCGCAAATTCGGGCACGACGCAAATTGGGATAGGCAAATTGAGGTGCAGCAAGAGGCGAGTTCAAGACGGAAAGACGGGTTTTCGGCTGGTGATACTGTTTTTTCGGAAAATACAAACGATTGTTGATCGTATGATCAATCGAAAGCAGAGAAGTCAGCGATGGTAGCGATTAAAGACTTGTTGGGTGAAACGATGATTCGTACGGACGGACGCAAGGTGGATGAGCTGCGTCCGGTGCGCATCACCCGTCATTTCACGGATGTTCCGGAAGGATCCGTGCTTGTGGAATGCGGCAATACGCGAGTGATGTGCACGGCCACGTTCACCGCAGGCGTGCCACGTTGGCGCAAGGACTCCTGCTTGGGCTGGGTCACCGCGGAATATGCGATGCTGCCGCGAGCCACTGCAGACCGCACCGATCGTGAATCCGTGCGCGGCAAGATCGGCGGACGCACGCATGAGATCAGCCGACTGATCGGTCGCTGCCTGCGTGGCGTGGTTGATATGAAGGCACTCGGCGAAAACCAGGTGCAGATCGACTGCGACGTGCTGCAGGCCGACGGCGGCACCCGAACAGCGTCGATCACCGGCGCATATGTGGCGCTCGTGGACGCCATGCGCTGGGCCGAGAAGCACAAGCACATCAGGTCCGCCGAGCGCGTGATCAAAGACAGCGTTTCCGCCGTGTCCGTAGGCGTGATCGATGGCACACCGATGCTTGACCTGCCGTATATCGAAGACAGCAAGGCCATGACCGACATGAACGTGGCCATGACCGGTTCCGGCGAATTCATTGAAATTCAGGGCACTGCCGAACACCGCCCGTTCAACCGCGCCGAGTTGAACGCGCTGCTTGACCTGGCGGAAAAGGGCAACAAGGAACTGCAGGCCGCACAGCAGGCCGCGCTCGCACAGGACTGAAGGCTGCAAGTCGGACGTCAGCCGACCGCAGGCTGGCCTCGCAAACCAATCGTAGGTTAGGCAAGTCAGGGCACGTCAAACGCACGTCAGGCAAGCCGACATCAACGAAGCAACGAACAGCAACGAAAGGAATCGGAACGTGAGAATCATCGTCGCAACGCATAACGAGGGCAAACTCGTTGAAATCAACCGCATTCTGGAAGATTGCCTGGGTGTGGACGCGGATCAGGTGGAGCTGGTGTCCGCCGGCTCGCTGAATCTGCCGGATCCGGTGGAAGACGGAGTGACCTTCCAAGAGAACGCGCTGCTCAAGGCCCGCGATGTGGCCGCACGTACGGGCTGTCCGGCAATCGCCGACGATTCCGGTCTGATTGTGGACGTGATGGGCAATGCCCCCGGCATTCTTTCCGCACGTTGGGCGGGCAAACATGGCGATGACAAAGCCAACAACGCGCTGCTGCTCGCGCAGATCGCCGACATTCCGGATGCCAAGCGTACCGCGCGTTTCCGCTGCGCGGCCGCGCTGGTGGTGCCGAAAACCGAAGCAGGCGCAGGCGCCGATGGCCGTTATACGATCGCTCAGGAAATCGTGGAAACCGGCGAAATGCCGGGCGTGCTGTTGCATGAGCCTCATGGCGAGCATGGATTCGGCTACGACCCGCTGTTCGTGCCCGACGATCAGCCGGCGCGTGCCGTCGAAGCCGGCGAGAAGCTCACGTCCGCGCAGATGGAACCGGCCGAAAAGAACGCCATCTCCCATCGCGGCAAGGCGTTGCGCGCCCTGCTGCCATCCGTGGCCACTCTGCTGAAGTAGGGCTGAAACGAGTCGCAGCAGTCTCTATTAGACGTTCTGCTAGGTGTTCTAAAGGTGTGGAACTGTAGTTTGCGGTTCCACACCTTTTATTTTCCGCTTTTTCGCCAACTGGGCGTCACCGCCCTTCGCCAACCAGTCTTCACTGATCTTCGTCAGTCCACCGAACTTCACCGATCGTCGGCGCGAAAATCCTTGCCATCATAATTCGCCCAATCCGGGTATGGCGCCCCCGTTTCGATGCTGTGCTGAATATCGCGATACAAGTGCAGTTTGCGCAACACATGCATGTACGCCTCTTCCAGCGCGGCCCGCTGTTTCAAAATCGCTTGATGCCGCGATTCCAACAATTCCAGCATGTCCGCAATGTGCGCACGCTCGTCTTTTTCGTATGCGAAGAAGCGTTTGAGTTCGTCGATGCTCATGCCCGCATGTTTGAAGCAGGCGATCGCCTCGAGCCGCCCGATATGCGAGTCGGTGTACACGCGTCGCCCCGCATCGTCGCGCTCCACGTCGCACAGCAGCCCCTGATCCTCGTAATAGCGCAAGGTTGACGTCTGCACATGGAATCGTTGCGCGACTTCACGAATCGTATATGTTGCCATTCCCCTTCTCATTTCTACGATTTTCTAGGTTTTTCTAGCGATTTTGCGATTCCTTGCGATTGTCAATCATCGGAAAACACACTATCGACGATGCTTGCATTCAAGTTTACTTGAAGTGCGACGATAGTATCGTCGACAAACTTACGACATGCGCCAACTCAAGCAACACAGCGCACAGCGGAATACGCAGAGTTTTCAAGGAGGAACCATGCTTGAACCGACCACCGTCTACACGCCGTCACCCGCTCGATACGATTCCATGACCTACAATCATGTGGGCGAGAGCGGCCTGAAACTTCCAGCGGTTTCGCTCGGCTTTTGGCATAATTTTGGCGATATCACGCCGTACGCCACTATGCGTGACATCGTGTTCACCGCATTCGACAACGGCATCACACATTTCGATCTCGCCAACAATTACGGTCCCGAGCCGGGCAGTGCGGAAAAGAACTGCGGCCGTCTGCTGCGCGAATATTTCCATCATCATCGCGACGAACTGATCATCAGCACCAAAGCCGGCTACGAAATGTGGCTCGGCCCCTACGGTGATCTCGGCAGCCGCAAATATCTACTCGCCTCGCTCGACCAAAGCCTCGAACGCCTCGGTCTCGACTATGTCGACATTTTCTACCATCACCACATGGATTCCTCCACGCCGCTCGAAGAAACCATGGGCGCGTTGGCAACCGCCGTGCAAAGCGGCAAGGCACTCTACGTGGGCCTGAGCAATTACGATGGTCCGACGCTGGAAAAGGCCACCGCGATCCTCGATGAGCTGCATGTGCCGTTCATCATCAACCAGAACCGTTACAGCATTTTCGACCGCACCGTGGAACGCAACGGATTGAAGAAAACCGCCAAAAAGCTTGGCAAGGGTCTTATCACGTTCTCGCCGCTCGAACAGGGTCTGCTCACGAACCGCTATCTCAACGGCGTGCCCGCAGACAGCCGCATCGCGCACGACGGTCGATTCCTGCAGGAAAGCGCGTTGACGCCGGAACGCCTGCAGCAGATCCGCGACCTGAACGATCTTGCCGCCGAACGCGGCAGACGCTTGCCGAAATGCGCTCGCCTGGCTGCTGCACGACGGTTACGTGACCTCCGTGCTTGTCGGCGCTTCCCGCCCGCAGCAGCTGCTCGACAATATCGGCGCGTTGAAGAACACCACGTTCAGCGATGAGGAATTGCGTCGCATCGACGAAATTTCGTTGCGCTAAACGCGGATATATCAGCAGATATAAGACGCAACAACAATAAAAAATCTGCCGAGATGGTCTCTATATCGAAATTATTTTTCGATGATTGAGATTGTCTCGGCAGATTTTTTATATGTAATCACTTTCGGCAATCTTCAGAAATTTCAACGAAATTCCAAGATCACCATACGATGAAAGAGATAAAAAACGATTAGAAATTGGAATTCATCATTTCGTCGTAGATACGCTTGCAATCCGGACATACCGGGAACTGCGAAGGATCATGCT
>ENA-OQJI01000235-OQJI01000235.1-human-gut-metagenome-genome-assembly--contig:-NODE-235-length-12642-cov-0.966360_pt1 | contig 12642 bp, 14 predicted proteins | sample MGYA00242602_ERZ504768 | MGnify/ENA primary metagenome ERZ504768 (study PRJEB26092, sample SAMD00036368) | human gut metagenome | host: Homo sapiens | study: EMG produced TPA metagenomics assembly of...
TCTCCATTGGCGTTGCCGAACTGGGCGGCTATCCGCTGGTCATCGACAAGTCCGGATCCCAGCTGGCCGTGGCGAACCGGTGGCAGACACCGCACGTGTGCTTGACCGCATGGCCTACGGCGTGGTGTGGCGCACCTTTGGCCAGGATCGTGTGGAGGAAATGGCGAAGTATTCCACCCATCCGGTGGTGAACGCTCTGACGGATGAATTCCACCCTTGCCAGATTCTTGCCGACTTCCAGACCATTGCCGAGCATCGTGGCGGCGTCGACAATCTGAAGAACCAGACCATCGCCTACCTCGGCGACGCGGCCAACAACATGTCGAACTCCTACCTGCTCGGCGGCGCCGTGGCCGGTATGAACGTACGCGTTGCCGGACCGAACGGCTATCTGCCGGATCCGCAGATCGTTGCCGATGCCGAAGCCATCGCATCCGAAAACGGCGGTTCTGTACTGGTGACCACGGATCCGAAGGAAGCGGTCGCCGGTGCCGACTGCGTGTTCACCGACACATGGGTTTCCATGGGCGAAGAAGCGGAATACGCCATCCGTTCCAAGCCGTTCTGGGACTATCAGGTGAACGCCGAACTCATGTCTTATGCCAAGGAAGATGCCATCTTCCAGCATTGCCTGCCGGCATACCGTGCAAGGAGGTCACCTCCGAAGTCATCGACGGGCCACAGTCCGTGGTTTGGGATGAGGCCGGTAACCGCCTGCATGCGCAGAAGGCGCTGCTGACTTGGCTTGCCGGCAAGGCTCGCGGCGATGAAAGCCTGTTGGCCTGATGACGGACCAAACGCCTGCGCTGCAACGTCCTGCCACACGGGCCGCTCGATTGAGCGCCATCGAGCAGGCGTTGCTGACGTGCATCGTTACCTCGCAGTCGCAGCTGTCTCAGATTCTCGCGGACCAGGGCATCGAGGTGACCCAGGCCACCCTGAGCCGCGATCTCGACGAGATTCATGCCACGAAAACCCGTTTGGCTGACGGAACCGTGGCCTATGCGCTGGGCAAACAGCCGGAAGAAGCCGCATTGGCCAATCCTGATGCAAAAACGGAACAGCAAATGAACCGTGTGCTTTCCGGATTGGTCACTTCGGTCGCTGCGGCCAGGAATCTGGTGGTGGTCCATACGCCGTCTGGCGCGGCCCAGTATGTGGCAAGTGTGATCGACAAGCAGCCCATCGACGGTGTGCTCGGCACCATTGCCGGAGACGATACCGTCATGGTGATCTGCGCCGATGACGATTATGCGAAACAGCGTGCGCAATGGCTGTTGGACGTCGTGTCCAAGGGCTGAATAGCCGTATAGTGGACACGACGCACCGTATATGCATAAATATACAGAGTATTGCATATACTGATGAATAACGTTTGATGTTAGAAAGGGAAACCATGAGCGATCAGAATCGTCTCGTTCTGGCGTACTCCGGTGGTCTGGATACCTCCGTCGCCATTTCATATCTGAAGGAACGCACCGGCAAGGATGTCGTGGCCGTGTCCCTCGACGTCGGCCAGGGTGGCGAAAGCCTCGAAACCATCAAGCAGCGCGCGCTGGCATGCGGTGCGAATCCGCGCAGATCGACCCAGTCGAATCGTTCCGCAGCGCTTTCCAGCAACGATTTCGACGTTTTCGCTTCCGGTTCGTGCTGTTCGCCGAACGCATCGTCCGCGCCCATATGCTCGCTGCTTGCGACCACCGTCTCCGCGGCTTTCACGCGAGACACGTCAACGGCGACCACGTGTTCGTCGCGTTTGCCGCCATACGATCCAAGGAATATGGCGAGCGCCGTCGGATGCGTGTGCAGTTCCGCCGCCACGTAGGCGCCGGGCAATTGCGCGAGACGCATATGCACGTTGGCGTAGTCCGCGATGGCTCCCTGTCCGCGCGGCACCGCCACCATGCCGTCTTTGACGAGAATGACCTTCGTGTCCGGCTCCAGCAGCGCCGTGTCGAACAGGTCGGGTTCGTCGCGTCTCGAAACCTCATAGTCGATGTCGCCTTGCGCAAGTGGCAGGAACGGCAGTGCCTGGGTCAGCGCCAGTGGCGAGAACACGCTCATCGATTGCTTCTTTCCTTGAATACGATTGATAGAGCGGATATTTTTTTCTCTATTCCGTATTTTCTTTTCTATTTTTTTTATATCTTTTTTTGTATTTCTGATTGCGATATTGACGGCAGCGGCGGAAAATACCGGCTACTGCACCCTGCGCACCAGCGCGAGCAGCGCGTCGGCAACCGCCTGCGGATGCTCGTATGCGCTGAAATGCCCGCAATCGAATACCACCGTCATATCCGCGCTCGTGCCTGTCATCGCATCGGCGATCGGCGTCATCACGCTCGGCGGGCTCGACGGATCCTTGTCGCCGCAGATCACCGCAACCGGCGCCGTAATCGCAGGCAACACATCGTTCAGATCCGGGCGCCCAGCCGCCATGCGCTCACGCCATGCGATGCCTTCGGCAGGCTGTTCGTTGATCCACGTCGTGAACTGTTCACGGTAGGCGGCCGACTGTTTGATGGTGGAATCCTCAGGTGTGGATGCCGCAAATCCCATCACCGGCTCATGCGTGCCCGTCGATTCGCATGCTTCGGCGATCGCGATGCGCTTCGCGCGCATCTGCGCGGAATCCGCCGCGGCCTTCGTGTCGCACAATGCCAACGCGGCAACAGCTTCGGGGGTGCAGACGCTGAATGTCGAGAACCAGATAGCCGCCCATCGAAAGGCCCGCCCAAATCGCCTTGTCGTAACCGGCCGCATGCAACATCGCGACATAGGCGTCGGCCATATGGTCCAAACCGTTCGGGAAAGCGCCGTCCGCGTCTTTGCCGCCACTGGTCTCATCGGAAGGAATCGGCCCTTCTCCCGCACCGGGCATGTCGGGACCCCAGATCGGGAACCGTTTCACACCATGTTCCACAGCGGCCGCCTCCAACGCCTCCGCACATTCGTCCCACATGCGGTGGTCCACGGGGAACCCGTGCACCAGCACCACGGGAAGCCCCTCGCCCTCGCAATACACGTTATTATGTAATTCGATCGTCATCGTCTCACTCCGTTCCTCTCCCCTATATTGCCTATGTATCTATCGCTTGCGCTGCCTGCATTCGCAAGCTGCCACGCGCTTTCCTGGCGCCCACGGCCGACCGGTTTCGACGTCAACCATAAGCCTGTCGGCTACCTGCCGGCCCAAGCGATCGCCTGACGCACAATCGTGCCATATCCGTTGCTCATCTGGTTTATGAAAGTGTCGAGGATCTCGCTGTTCGGGTTGACCCATTCCACGTCAAGCGTCTCATCCTGCGGCTTGCAGTCGCCCGCGATCGGCACCACGTAGCACAATGCGATCGCATGCTGGCGGGAATCGAAATAATCGGATAGTCCCGGCGTCGGGAAAAACTCGGCCACGGTGAACGGCTGCAGACTCACCGGCAGCTGCGGCAACGCGATATCGCCCAAATCCTTGGCGATATTACGCGCCACGGCCTCACGCAACGATTCGTGATAGAGCACGCGCCCGGCAATCAGCGTTCGCTCGATACTGCCGTCGTCAGACACGCGAAGCAACGATCCGACCTGTGAAACACGCCCCAGATCATCGGTGCGCACCGGCACCACAAGCACGTATGGAATCGGCATTTCGCCGCGCATACGGTTGATTTCGCCGGAAGCAAGCCATCCTGGAGGATTACCTATTCCGCGAATGAAATCCTCCGGCGTAATGTCGTCGAATTCTCCGCGACGACGGCCTGCATCGAAATCGCCCTCGTCGGGCACTTCATCATTCATCACTGGCATAGTCCCATTATCACGCATCTTGTGTGAATTGGCTGGAAAAGAATGCGCCGAAAGACGATTCTTCTGACAGCGGATATTGCATATGCCGGGAATGCGGCGGGTTGGGGCGCGGTTATATACTCCAAAGCAATCGCATACGAGGGGCGTAGCCCGTCACGCGCGTCGATGGAACGAACAGCAAGGAGCAATCATGGCAACGCATGCGGTCACTTCGCAGGATTTCAATCAGGTCGTCGAATCCAACGATCTGGTATTCGTGGATTTCTGGGCAACCTGGTGCGGTCCGTGCCGTGCGTTCGGCCCGACGTTCGAAAAGGCAAGCGAAGCGAATCCTGACATTTATTTCGCGAAGGTCGATATCGACCAGAATCCGGATCTCGCCTCCGCCGCCAAAGTGCAGGCCGTGCCGACCTTGATGGTGATCAAGAACCAGCAGATCGTATTCCAGCAGGCTGGCGCGTTGCGCGCGTCGGATCTGGACGATCTGATCGCCCAGGCCAAGGAGCTGGACGTCAATGCGGCCGCTGCCGAAGAGGCTACGGAACAGGCGCAATAAGGCGAATATCAAAGGATTGCAAAGGTGCCGTTCGATGGCGAAACATCAACGGCACCTTTTTGCTTTGCACGCTTGCTTTGCATGCCCGCTTTGCCCGCCTGTTACATATGCGCTCGCCCGGATTCCATGGCATGGAGTAGAATGTCGCGTTGGATATGCGCTTTCCGGCGAAGCCTGAAGTGGCGGCGCACCGCATGCCGTGCATGTGTGAATTCGTCGAGGATCTGAACGCGCGTTTAGGAGCAGAATGGCTAACCACAGCAAGCACGCCCGATCGTCTACCTTCGCCATGCCGAGCAAGTCCTCGCTGGTGAAGATCGCCGCAACGGTCGCGGCGGTGGGCCTGTTGGCTACCGGCGGCATTGTGTCGCGCAATCTTTACACCTCCGCGGAGCAGAACACGGCCAATCAGGTCACGGCCTTCTCCGTCACCGATTCCGCCGAAGCATCCCGTGGCAACGCCCGTGAGCTGCTCAATGGAGACACCTCGTACGTCACCGTGAAGGTCAACGGCAAGTCGCGCGTGGTGCCCGGTACCAATTTCACCGACGTAAAGTCCGTGCTCGACGCGGGAGACATCACGCTCGAACCGGAAGACACGGTCTCCCCTTCGCTCACCACCAAGGTGGATGAGAAGACCGTAATCACCATTCAGCGTGCCGGCGCAAGCGTTGAGGTTTCCGACACCGCCATCGGTTTCAATGTCGTCAAGAAGGAAACCTCAAGCCTGCCGGAAGGCCAGGAGAAGGTTGAGACGGAAGGCGAAGAGGGCGTGATGGAAACCACGAACCTCGTAACCAAGTCCGGCGACACCGTGGTCTCCTCCAATATGATCAGCTCGTATGTGAAGAAGGCTCCGGTCGACAAGGGTCATTCCTCGTCGGCACCGGCTCCACTTCGTCGTCGTCCTCCAGCGCTTCCGCGTCGATCGGCACCACTGTGCCGGCGGGCGAAATGCAGCAGTGGGCTCACGATTATCTGCTGTCGAACGGCTACACCGAAGCCGATTTCACCGCCACCGTATACATCATCACCCACGAGTCCGGCTGGAGCGTCACCGCAACGAATCCGAGTTCGGGCGCCTATGGTCTGCCCCAGGCGTTGCCTGGCAGCAAGATGGTGAGCGCGGGCGCCGATTGGGCCACCAATTATCAGACTCAGCTCAAGTGGTTCTGGGGTTATTGCGCGCAGCGTTATGGTTCCATTCAGGGAGCCTACACGTACTGGCTGGCCAATCACTGCTATTAAATCGCGATTGATCATCATTGATTGATTCGATGATGATATAGTTTGAGCTCCGTAATATTCGAAGATATTACGGAGCTCAAACTATATTACGATCTTAAATATCACTGGGATATCGCCGATTTCACAGGGCATTGTTGGAACCGATCACCGTGGCTTCCTTGACGTCATCGATCTTTCTGCGCCTGCGGCCGCCGTGACCGGCCTTCGGACCACGCTTGCCGACAGTGCCGCTGCGGACCCCGTTCTTGGCATCGAAGATGATCACGCGCTCATCGCTGTGATATTCGCCGTCCAGAGCGAAGAAGGCGATCTTGTCTGCAGGCACTTCCGGGAAGGTGAAGAACTTCTGCGTCGCAACGAGCAGGTCAAGGTTGCGGGTGGTGACGGAAGACGGCGTATCGGCGTTCGGAGCATTGAACTGAAGAGCGAAATCGTCATTCTCATCGCATACCTGGATTGCGAACTTGCCGCGCTCGTAATTCACCAGCAGCTTGACGTATTCAGGACGTCCGAGAACTTCGGAAACACCCTTGGAAAAACGAACGGATTCAAGCATGACCGTCATGGTCAACTTGCCACCAGTTCTTTCGCCAACTTCTTTGAAACCATCAAGAACGGACATGTAAATCCTTCCTTTATTGTAAATAACTACGTGAAATACTGTACCTCATTGTTAAGAATAAAACGAATCGAATCTTAGAGAATATATATGTATTTTCAAGAACACAACATAATACGACAAACACAATGAGGCCATCTCACGCAACCACTTTTGTAATCATTTTCATTTTTAAAATATTTTCCCAGCAACAGTTTTCATTGGAATTTCACCATTTCTTGGTACTTTCTACACTCCAATTGAAAAGGAACATACACTACACGGTTACAGCATCGCAAACGCAATCAAAGAAGATGGAACCCCGCCGCAAAGCAGGATTCCGACATTGTTAACAGCGTAGCGGAATCCTTGAGTAATGTGGCGGAAAAGTCGCTGCACGCTTCCAACAAAGAGTCGCCGGTGAAGCTTTCCATGGTGCAGCGCGCCGCGTAGCCCGTAGCCCCTAGCTCCCCGAAAGCGGCATTGTATCTGGCTGTGACATAACTGTGAAGCGCGATCTGAAGGAAATCTCCGTTCAGCTCGACAACCTCAATATTCCGGTGATGGGCTTCGTGCTCAACTTCGCGAAGGAACGCAAGGTCTCCTCGAACGGCAACTACTATTACTCTTACGACGAGGGCGGCAAGAAGAGCCAAAGGAGCCGAAAGAAGAGCAAGCACAAAACTGACTCAATCTCAACAAAATAATCGCCTCCCTTTTACTAGAAAGGGAGGCGATTTTTCGAGTTTATGCAACGCAATGCGCAGCTAGTAGGAACCGGTACCGCGGAAGACTACGAGCACGGTCTTCGCAAGAATCGCAAGATCTCCAGCGATGGACCAATTCTCGATGTACGAAACGTCCAAATACTCGCTCTGCTCCTGCGAAAGATCCGAACGACCGGAAACCTGCCACGGACCAGTAATACCGGGCTTCACCAGCAAACGCGTGGAATACAGGGAGCCATAGCGGGCAACCTCGTCAGGCAACGCCGGACGAGGCCCAACCAAAGACATATCGCCCTTCAACACGTTAAAGAACTGAGGGAACTCATCCAACGAAGTCTTACGAATAAAATGGCCAATCTTCGTAATACGTGGATCATCCTTCATTTTGAAGATAAAACGATCGCTCTGGCCATTCTCTTCCGCAAGCTTCTTCTTCAACTCTTCTGCATTGGTAACCATGGAACGGAACTTGTACATGGTGAACGGCTTACCATGTAACCCGACACGCTGCTGAGAGAAAAACACCGGACCACCATCATCGAATTTGATGGCAATAGCCACACCGAGCATAATCGGCGAAGAAATCAACAACGCGCAAGCCGAACCTATGATATCGACGACACGTTTCACCACAGCAGTAGCAGTAGTGTATTGCGGCAGACTCGCCAACAACACCGGCTGCTCAGCAGTATTACGCAAATACAAGCGATGTCCGCTCACATCAGCCAAAGACACGGCCAACGCAAGCTCCATGCCCAAAGATTCCACTGCAAGAGAGATACCATGCAGCATTTCAGAATCACGAGACAGCACGTCGGCAACATACACTTCTTGAGCGCAAAGACTTTCGCACGTGCGGGGGAACGCGGAATTAAGCGGAATCACCTTCAGCTTGTCGGCACCTTCAATGGAAGGATCCGGCTCGAACGAAGTGACCACATACGCATCTTTCTTTCTGCCGTCAGCTTCGATCGGGCATACTGCGACCGGCGAATACCCCCAATTGGAATAATCCTGCATGGTACGCAACGCACGGTTAATGCCGTCGGAAGAACCAATCACCACGGTCTTATACTTGCAAGAACCTTTTTTGCGGCTGCGATGCAACCACTGACGCATCTGCCAACGGGCGATCACTTCCAGAAGGAACGCGATGATCGGGCAACGATAAGTGCCGTTCGTGGAAGCGCAAGTTTGAAAATAAACGCAATCGAGCAATACGTAATAATAGTGAGCAGCGAAGCGTTGATGATCTTCGCGTACAGCTCATAGCCCTCCGCCATCACATGCCTATGGTATGCACCGACGATTGTAAGGCTCAATACCCAAATGGCACTGAAGCAAACAAGAAATAGCCCAAATGGCATGACGCTACCGATGGCTTCATATGCAGAATTGTTTGCCCACAGGCTGAACGCGAGAGAAACCAGCATGACGGCAAGGTCGACCATTACCAGACAGGCAACGAACGAATACCTCCACCCCGGAACGACCTGCTTCTTGACCCTCTTACAGCTATGCCCGTCCCCATCAACGGGAAACGGCGTGTTCGAGAATGTCATCGGTTCAAACTGCGAAACGTTTTGAGCTTGATCCTGAACATGCGCCCGCTGCTTATGCCATGCGTTGGAGGAAACAATATGTATTTCCTCCGTCTTTGGCGTTGAATCCGAATCGCAGGAGTTCCCTCGCATGTTCAATCCCTTCAGTCTGGCTCTTACACTCCATCCTTCTAGGGCAGATTACACCCACCCCCCCCCCCGAGTAACATCCACCACCCTAGAATGGCATAGAAGGGTGATGGATGTCGGTACTCCCAGAATCAACTGCGAAGGAGGATTTCCTCCAGGGCGCCGATCACCGCATCGGGCATGCCGGAGGTGACAAACAGCTCGTTGCTGAAACGGGGTGCGGTATCGAAGGTGCGCAGAGCCCCGAGCGCACGCACTCCTTGCTCACGAATCGCCTGCATCGCATGCTCTTTGGAAATGTACGGCATTTGCGCATGCAAGAGCACGTCAAGCACGTCCTGTTCGACTGAATTCTCAGCAATCTGCAGTCCGTCTGCAATCGTGACGTTCAAGCATGCAGTAGACGGCACGTCGCGCACAACGACCGACAGACTCAACGTCTGCTGATCGTATGTAATTTCTGCAGTATTGCAAGCTTTACCGCCAATTTCGATACGAACGTTCTGCGTGTCTGGCTGTGCAACTCCACGGAACACAATCTCCCAGTTACGCTGTGCCGGAATGGCTTCAGCACAGCCTTCCACCGGACTGATGGTGAACTGCGTGGCATTGTCCGTATTCTTCCAGTCAAGGCTCATGCGCGTATCGGCAACATGAGTTTGGCCATCGCAAGACTCGGCAGATGCAGAACCGGAAGCAGCAGAGGCCACAGAACCATCGTCTTCCTTGAGTGTGAACGAACCGTTCGCACCGGGAAACACCAGCACCTGCAGGGACTCCGGATTGCCCAGATCATTCACCTTATTGCCCTCGCCAAGCTGCTGCAACGGCACGATACCGCCAGCCTTGGCAAACACCGGCATACGGTCGATCGCACGCCACACTTCCAAACGACGCCCGGACTCTCCTGCCGAAACGTAACGGCGACCATCGAAGAAGTCATACCATTCACCTTGCGGCAGCCATGCTTCCGTGCTACCCAGCTGCGCGGAATCGTCATTGTCAGAAACAATTGGTGCAACCAGCAGCTCAGTGCCGAAACGGAATTCATCCGGCACCTCGTACGCCTGCGGATTGTTCGGATCCGCCCAATACATCGGCTCCACCAATGGCATGCCCTCGAACGCGGCGCGATAGTTCATGGTGTACAGGTACGGCAGCATCATATGGCGCAATCGCAGCGAACCCACCATGGAATCGCGCACTTCCGCGGAGAAGTTCCACGGCTCCTTGCCCATGAACTGCGAATTGCTGGAATGCAGGCGATTGATCGGGCTGAACGTGCCAAGCTGGTACCAACGGGCTTCCAAAATGCTCGTTACGATAGCCACACATATGACCGCCAATATCGTGACTCCACCATCCGTAGCCGATATTCGACGCGGTAGCAGTGAAATACGGCTGGAACTGCAAGGATTCCCACGTAACAATGGTGTCTCCCGAGAAGCCGACCGGATAGCGGTGCGAACCCGGGCCAGCATACCGCGAGAAGGTGAGCGGCCAACGGTTGTTGCGTTCCGTGCAACTCACGTTGCGATCGGATTGCTCGACATGCATTTCATGCTCATCGCGAGCGCCCGGCTCGGCGCACTTTTCGCATTCGCAGTTCTCATTTACATTGCGTTCGGAAGAAGTCTCGTAGCGCCCGGAATCCAGGTAGTGCAAGTGGTTGAGCACCCACAGCGGGTCAAGTCCGGGCTGGCGGGTCACGCCGCCTTGCTGCCAGTCGAGCCACCAGAAGTCAACGCCTTCGGCTTCCATACGATGATGCATGTCGAAGTAGGCGCTTACGAAATCCGGATTCGTGAGGTCGAATTCCACTGCCTCTTCGGTTGCGGGATCAATGCCGACGCGCTTGGCCACCGCCTCATAGTCGTCTTCGAACGCGCGCACGCCGTCTCGCGGATGCACGTTCAACGTGGCTTTCAGGCCGCGCTCGTGCAAGTCGCGCAAGAACGCCTCATGATCGGGAAACAGCTGCTTATCCCACGAATAGCCGGTCCAACCGGAACCGTATTTCGGATCGACATCGTCCACGCGGTGCCAGTCCATGTCGATCACGGACGTGGTGAATGGAATGCCTTCGCGCTTGAACCGGTCCATGAGCTGCAGGTATTCGTCTTGCGTGTAGCGGTAGTAGCGGCTCCACCAGTTGCCGAGTGCGAAGCGCGGCAGCAGAGGCGTTGGTCCGGCCAGCTTGTAGAAGTCTTGCACCGCTTCGGTGTAGCGGCGGCCATAGCCGAAGAAGTAGAAGTCGGTTTCCGCGTGATCGCGTGGCATAACCCAAGCCCCCAGCGGATTCGGTTTGCCGTTCACTTCGTATGCTTCCACGATCACGTTCGCGGCGGAATCGTCGAGTACCGCCCATCCGTCTCGCGAAATCACACCGTCGCCGAGCGGAATCGCACCATTCGCCTCGTCGAGCGTGCGCGCGGTGCCTTTGAGATTATGCTTCGGCTCGTCGCCGTAATGCCACGTATTGAACTGGGTGTCGGCCACGCCCTTGACGACCACGCTCAAGCCTTCTTTGCTGAACGGCTCGCCATCGTACGTCACATACAATGCGGGGGTGTCAACAATGAGCAGTCCGTCGCGATGTGTCACTGTGAATTGCGGATCGGCGCCAAAATCGCGGTTGACCACCATCTGCGTGAGATTGTCTTCGAATTCGCCGGAATCTGACCATTCAAAGCGGATCAGCGATTCCGTTAGAATGCCAATCCTCCAATGCTCCCCCTGCAGGATCGACGCTTCTCGCATATTCGGCCGCGCCTTGCGCACATAGTCGACGAACACCGTGCCGGCTGCGTTATCTAATGCGTTGTTTGCCATGCTACTCCTGCCTTACTTGCTACTGCCCGTCGCAATACCTGCGATGAACTGCTTCTGGAAAATCATATATACAATAATCACTGGAACAATTGCCAACGAAGTCGCTGCGAACAATCCGCCGTAATCGGTGCCATATTGGCCGTTGAAGGCTTCAAGCCGACAGCGAGCAGCTGCTTGTGTTCGTCAGTGATCATCAAGAATGGCCACAGGTAGTCTTCCCAATTCCACAGGAAGGTGAAGATGGCGAGCGCCGCGATGGTGTTGTGGCTCATTGGCAGAATGATGCTATGGAAGATTCTGGTTTCGGATGCGCCATCGAGTTTTGCCGCTTCAATGAGTTCGTCAGAAATTCCCGAGATGGATTGGCGGAACAGGAAGATGCCGAATGCGCTGATCATGCCAGGAAGCACGAGCGAAGTGTAGGTGTCTTGCAGACCCCAGTTGGTGAACATTTCGTATTGCGGAATGATGGTCACTGCCCAAGGAATCATCATGGTGCTCATAACGATGCCGAAAAGCAGGTTGCGACCACGGAATCGCATTTTAGAGAACACGTAACCAAGCACCGCACTTGTGTAGATTGCAATACCGGTTTTCAGTACTGCTACGATCAGCGAGTTTGCGAACAATCGCAAAAAATTGAACTTTTCTTGGATGCTCACATAATTGTCAATCGTGGATGGCTTAGGGAATAATCCTCCGGTCACTTTTACGATTTCGCTATTTGGCGCGAATGATGAAATGAACATCCAAACAAATGGAACAATGGTGATGATGGCGACGATGAAGAGCAGAATCGTAAGAATGATGCCGCCAATTTTACGTGATTTCATACCAGTTCCTCCGAATCTCCAGAAACCTTGAACATGACGAGGGTGAGCACACCAGTGAACAGGAAGAGCACAACTGCCTGAGCTGATGCGACGCCGAAGTTGTATTTCTGGAATGCCTGATCAAAGATGAGATAGCTGATGGTGTAGGTTGACGTGCCCGGTCCGCCTTCGGTCATGACGAGAATCTGCACGTATGCCTGCAGGTAGCTGATCAGTGACGTGATGACAATGAACAAGGTGGTTGATTTAAGCAGCGGCAGGGTGATTTTGAAGAAAATCTGCACTGAGTTGGCACCGTCGATGGCGGCCGCTCGTACACGTCTCGAGGAAGATTCATGAGACCGGCCAAATATAG
>ENA-OQJI01000236-OQJI01000236.1-human-gut-metagenome-genome-assembly--contig:-NODE-236-length-12626-cov-0.644692_pt1 | contig 12626 bp, 19 predicted proteins | sample MGYA00242602_ERZ504768 | MGnify/ENA primary metagenome ERZ504768 (study PRJEB26092, sample SAMD00036368) | human gut metagenome | host: Homo sapiens | study: EMG produced TPA metagenomics assembly of...
TTTGTACTTTGCCCGGAATAATACAAAAGCTCCTGACGTTGTTAGAAGGAAGATATTCAGTGAGGCTGCATTGCGGTACGAAAACAGAGCAAAAGACTGTGCAAATGAATTTATGATTTGCACAGTCTTTTGCTTTATACGTTGCTGATCATCGAAAGAAATGTCTTATGAATCCTCATATCCGGGTCGAGTTCTGGATGGAAGGAGAAGGCCATCTGGTTTTTATATTTTACACCGACAATCCGCTCTTCCACAACCGCGAGCACTTCCACGCCGTTCCCCACAGATGCAATATACGGCGCACGGATAAACGTCATCGGCACTGTTCCGATGCCCGCAACCGGTGCTTCTGTGTGGAAGCTGCCTAACTGGCGGCCGTAGGCATTCCGCCTGATGCACATCGGAATCGTGCCGAAATACTGTTCCGGCTGTCCCTTGATCTGTCCGTCGATCGTTTCGGCCAGAAGAATCGCACCGGCGCAGGTTGCGAGGACCGGCATGCCGTTTTCAATCTGGCTTTTCATGATATCGAACATGCCAAGCTCTTTTAAAAGCTTTCCCTGAACGGTACTCTCGCCGCCCGGTAGTACAAGTGCATCGTAAGGCTCGGCAAGATCGCGGGCCTGCCGCAGTTCGATGCATTCGGCGCCAAGCTGCTCTAATACTTTCTCATGTTCTGCAAACGCACCCTGCAGTGCAAGCACTCCAATTTTCATTATTTTCCTCTTTCTGCCATCAGTAAGGCGATTTCCTGCTCGTTGATGCCGACCATAGCCTCGCCGAGATCAGCGGAGAGTTCTGCGATCAGTTTCGCATCGGTGTAGTTGGTAACGGCTTTTACGATGGAAGCCGCACGTTTTGCCGGGTTGCCGGATTTGAAGATACCGGAACCAACAAAAACACCCTCTGCTCCAAGCTGCATCCATCAGCGCTGCATCGGCAGGAGTTGCCACACCGCCGGCTGCAAAGTTGACAACCGGGAGACGGCCGTTATCATGAACATACTGAACAAGATCGTACGGAACCTGCAGGACCTTGGCTGCCTCAAACAGCTCATCCTCACGCATTGAGGTCAGTTTCTGAATTTCGCTGTTCATTTTTCTCATATGGCGGACCGCCTGTACGATATCGCCGGTTCCCGGCTCACCTTTGGTACGGATCATAGACGCTCCCTCGTTGATCCGGCGGAGTGCCTCGCCGAGATCTTTTGCACCGCAGACAAACGGTACTTTGAAATTTTCGTTTGTTAATATGGTAGACATCATCCGCCGGGGAGAGGAACCTCACTCTCGTCGATGTAGTCGATTTCGATGGCTTCAAGAACCTGTGCCTCTACAAAGTGGCCGATGCGGCATTTTGCCATAACCGGAATGGAAACGGCTTCCTGAATGCCGCTGATCATCTTCGGATCACTCATACGGGAAACGCCGCCGGCTGCACGGATGTCTGCAGGAATCCGCTCCAGTGCCATAACGGCACAGGCACCAGCTTCCTCGGCAATATGCGCCTGCTCCGGAGTGGTAACGTCCATGATCACGCCACCCTTTAACATCTGTGCCAGTTCTTTGTTCAGTTTGTATCTCTCATTTGCTGCTGTCATAATAAGTTCCTCCGTGTCTTGAAAAATTTTTAGTTTCTGTTTTTGGCTTTACTTTTGCTCTGCTCACAGTATACTGGTAAAGTGACTATAAAAAAATTGCCAAAACAAATATATTCAGTAAGGTCAGATGAGAGGAGAGCGGTCGGATGCTGACGTATAATTTTGCGAATATAGGGTCAGATTCCCTGTATGAATATTTATATAAATGTATCAAAAATGACATATTGCTGGGAAATATCCGCCCTGGAGAGAAGCTGCCGTCGAAACGGACGTTCGCGAAAAATCTGGGTATCAGCGTCATTACCGTCGAGAATGCCTATGCGCAGCTTGTTGCGGAAGGCTATCTGTATTCCATGCCAAAGCGCGGATTCTATGCGGCTGATCTGGAAATTGAGGATTCCATGCGGGATGCGGTGCCAAAAGAGATCCTGCAGGTAGCAAACGGGGAGACTTCCTATTTTGCGGATTTTTCCAGTAACCAGACGGACAGCGAGATTTTTTCCGTTTACAATCTGGACGCGGACGGTGCGTGCTGTCCTGATGACAACCGGATCCAGCTCATGATCAATTCCCCGTGCGCCGGGATTTTAAAGCTGCGCAGTGCGATTGCAAAATATCTGCGCGAGTTTCGTGGAATGCAGGTGCTGCCGGAGCAGATTATTGTCGGCGCAGGAACGGAGTATCTGCATAACCTTCTGATTCAGCTTCTCGGAAACGATCTTGTTTATGGAGTAGAGGATCCCGGGTATCACAAAATTGCGCGGATTTATGAGAGCATGAAGGTACGGTACGAGCCAGTGCCGCTCGATCAGAACGGTGTTTCGGTGCAGGAGCTGGAAAAAAAAATCGGTTGATATTATTCATACATCCCCGTCCCATCACTTTCCAACCGGGACAGTCATGCCGGTCAGCCGCCGTTATGAACTGCTCGGCTGGGCGGCAAAATCGGATCATCACTATATCATTGAGGACGATTACGACAGTGAGCTGCGTCTCGGCGGAAAGCCGTTTCCAACGCTGCAGAGCATCGATGTATCGGACAAGGTCATCTATATGAATACGTTTACGAAAACACTTGCCTCCACGGTACGGATCAGCTATATGGTGCTGCCGCAGACACTGGCAGAGAAATTTTACCCGCGAGCTGTCGTTTTATTCCTGCACCGTCTCCAACTTTGAGCAGTACACACTGGCAGAGTTTATTGAGAATGGCAGTTTCGAAAAACATATCAACCGGCTGCGAAACTATTATCAGAACAAACGAGATCTGATTTTACAGGAACTCGAAAAGAAGCCGCTCGGTGATTACGTGACCATCGAGGAGGAAGAAGCAGGCGTTCATTTTCTGATGCATCTTCGCACGGATTTGAAAGAAGAGTCGATTGTCACGCAGGCGAAATCCCGTGGTGTGAAATTAAAGCCGCTCTCCGGCTATTACGCGGATGCGGCGGAGGCAATAAAGCAGGAAAATACGTATGTCATGAACTATTCCTCTATCGATCCGGCTGCAATGGAGCGGGCGGCGGGAGTGCTGCTTCATATTCTGCGGGCGCATACGACGGAAAACACATTTGAGGCAGAGATGAAAAAGAGCCAGGAATAATCATAAATTGATCCACAGAAATAACTGCAGGGAATGAGCTTCTCTGATGCCCAGCAGTTTCTATTACAAACTCATAAAGGAGAAAAGCATATGACGAATCGTGAAATGATGGAGATTGCCATGAGGCAGTCTGCGGAAGATATGGGGTGCCGTGTGGAAGATCTCAAGGCGGACAAAAATGTTGTTGTTCCCATAAATTTAGGAAAGAAGGCCCGCAAATATTTGAAAGAGCCTATTACCTGCAATCTGGTTTCCTATGGAAATAATATCATGGCGGCTTCCATACCGGAGACTATGGATCTGGTATCTGCGTATGTAGACAAATTCGAATTTTACCACTGTTTTGAGACACCAAACATGCATTGGCTGAATGAACGTTTAACTGAAAAAGGGCACAAAATATGTTTCATGGCAGAATACTATCTGCCGGACATCAGCCGGATACCGACTCTTTCCTGCGCCTATGAGACACGAGTATTGACACAGGAAGATTTTGCGGATTTGTATCGACCGGAATGGAGCAATGCGCTTTGCGAAGATCGGAAGAATCTGGATGTACTTGGCGTCGGCGCATATGATGGAAGTACGCTGGTGGGACTTGCCGCCTGTTCTGCCGATTGCGACGATATGTGGCAGATCGGTGTGGATGTCTTGCCGGAATACAGACGACAGGGGATTGCCTCTGCACTGACAAGCAGACTTACAAAAGAGATCATAAACAGGGGAAAAGTACCTTTTTACTGTACCGCCTGGTCTAATGTCAGATCTGTAAGAAACGCTGTCAAAAGCGGTTTTATACCGGCATGGGTAGAAATGACTGCAAAACCGGCAAATATTGTTGATGAGATGAATTTATGAAGGAACCTTCCCTGTCGATTCCCGCTGAATCAGCTGTGCATGCAACAAATACGTACTGATTGGGATGTGATTGAGAAGACTTGACAATGCAAAAAATCCACTTTTTCCGAGCTCCAGCCGATCTTGTCTGATGGTTGTAAGGGGCGGTGACGTACAAGCAGCAATCGGCAGATCATCAAATCCGATAATGCTGATATCATCAGGAATCTGGAATCCCAGCTGCTGACATTGCGTGAGCGTTGCACTAGCAAGGGTATCCTGGTTGCAAATAATAGCAGTGATTCCGTTTCCAGAAAACGGGGAAGATGCTTTTCCATACATTCTGACAGATAATAAGAACAGCCGATCGCAGCAGGAGAAGTCTTCAGTCCATGCTGGTGCATGGAACGGAGAAAGGCAGCATGGCGTGCCTGGAGAACCGGGCACCGAGGGAGCTGCTCAGATAGGCGATCTTCCGGTGTCCAAGTCCGGCAAGATAAGAGACGGCAAGCTCCATTCCCTCCTCATTATCAATACCTACATAAGCGGTGGAAGGATTCCCTACCATATAGTTGTCGAAAAGAACAGCCGGTGTGCGGCTGACCTTAAAGTCCTGAATCCAGGGATCGCTCAGGGAAAAGCCGACTACAAAAGCTCCTATATAATCATGCTCCAGCATAAAAACATCATAATGCTGGTTTCTTTTGGGTCTTAATATCAACAGGCACAATTTCAACATCAAAGCCTGCTGGTTCTGCCATCTGACGAAAACCCACCAGGATATCATAGGCAAAATGATGCGGTTCCTGATACCGCATATTTTCTTTTTCTATTATAATACAGACTTTTTTCGTTGGTTTCTTATAACGCCGCAGCTTCGTATAACCCAGAGCTACGGCAGTTTCCAAAACCTGTTTCCGTAAAGCATCGCTGATATCAGGCGCGTCATTGAGCGCTTTGGATACCGTGCTCTTGGAAACTCCCATTTTATCAGCAATATCCTGAATGGTAGTCATAATCGGCAATCCTTTCACAAAACAAAAAATGTAAACTCCCAGCTATCATGATGGAGTTCTTTTAACGCTATTATATGAAGATTGCGGGAGTGCAAAGCACGTAGCAATCTGGTATCAAAGGGGTCAAAAAACCTTTTGACCCCAACGTCTATATATAACAAAACACAAATATTCACAAAAAGACCAGAAAGGGGGAGTGAACACATGAAGTTAAGCGAGCTGTTGAATGTGTTGAAAACAGCAGAAACTGCGGAAGAGATGGATGTGAGACGAGAAGAAATCGCAGCGCTGATTCCGGCCGTACGAACCATGTTTGGCTATGATCAGAAGAACAGTGCACATCAGTATGACTTATGGATGCATTCCCTCCATGTGGTCTGCAATCTTCCGCGGAGGATGGAAAATGACATGGTCTATCTGGCGGCGCTGCTGCACGATATCGGAAAGCCGGAAGCGCAGTGCAGGGGAAAACGCGAGGGTGATCCGGACATGCATTACTACGGTCATCCCGAAAAAAGCATGGAAATCGTGCGCGACATCGTGGTCCCGGAGCTGGACCGGCAGGGGTATGTGATTCCGTGTTTCGATGTACAGGAGCTCCTGTATTATGTGAAGTATCATGATGACCACGTCAGTGTAAAATTAAAGCACGTCAGACGCCATACGAAAATGGCCAGCTTTGCGATGTTTCAAAACCTGATGCTGCTACAGCTGGCAGATGCCAAAGCACATATCCAGATCCCTGTTATCGCCGAACGGGCAGAAATCTGCGGACGGCTTGCCGGGGAGGAAGGCAGACTTCTCTATCAGAAAATTCTGGATGGGGAGTAGGCTGATGAGCCGAAGCTGTAAAAAAAAACGCCGTCAGCAAAGGCCGATGCAAAAAATTTCCGTTGGGCAAAAGCGCGCGGCAAATAAGAGGGTTCGACGGGCGAAAACACTGTGGGGAAAATCAAAAGCATTTCGAAAAATTTCTGAGACATGGGATATCTGCGACTGGAAATTTTACGGTGAGAGACCCTGAAATCCGAATCGGGAAGAAAAAAAATCACTGGGGAAAATGCTATTACAGAAAATGATCTGGAAAAGATGCATGAAACCATGGATGAATTATGAATCAAGATCCCGAAAGGAAATCCTGAGCTGGGGACAGAAGACAGAAACACTAAAATAACAGAATAAGGCGGTAGTTTAACGGGCAAAACCTGTGCAGAAAAAAAGGTTTCATGTTTGTGGAACACACAGCAACTTTTTGAGGAGAATAGGGAGGCACAGAATGCAGGTTCAAGTCCTGCCCGCCTTACGCGAGTGAGGTAGCTTAAAAGAAAGAGCGCGAAAAAACGGTCATGTGCGTGACCGTAACGGCAAACTTTTTTCCAGTGGTAATGGCGAAGATGCCGGTTCAAATCCGGCCCTCACTCAGAAAAAAACAGAAGAGCAAACGAGAAAGAATGGAGTCCATAGATCCAGAAAAGGATGTCTGGAGAAAACAGTGGAACGAAGGAAAGGAGCGGCAGCGATGGATTTTGCAGAATGGATACGGGAGCAGGCGACAAAAACTTATACAGAAAATGGAGCAGTAGCACGGAACACAACCGGCGATGCGCGGCTGGATCTGTTTGCGACAATTGGATCCCTGCGCAGAGCGGATCCGGAAAGAATTGAGCTTCTGTTTGCGGAAGCATATCAGGCAGACCCGCTGTTCGCATTGAAAATCCTGTTTTATGCGCGTGATATCCGGGAAGGTCTCGGCGAGAGACGTGTCTTTCGGATTCTACTACAGTATCTTGCCGAGTACCATCCGCAGGCAGTTATTGCCAACCTTGATCTGATTGGTGTTTTCGGCCGTTTTGACGACTGGTACTGCCTGATCGGAACTGGCGTTGAGGACGAGATGTGGAGTGCCATGAAGCAGCAGCTGGAAGCAGATCTGAAAAACTTTCAGGAGAGAAAAAGCGTTTCCCTGCTTGCTAAATGGATCAAAACGGCAGACTCTAAAAATACGGAGACGAGAAAACTCGGCATTCTGACGGCGCAGAAACTCGGCTATCCTGTTTACAACTTCAAAAGAATCGTCCGTTCTCTGCGGAAATATATCGGTGTGCTGGAAGTGAAAATGTCAGAAAGAAAGTGGGAGGAGATCGTTTACCCGGAGGTCTCCGGAAGAGCCATGATGATTTACAGGAGCGCATTTCGAAAACATGATGAAAAGCGTTTTAACCAGTATCTGTCGAAGGCACTGGATGGAAAAGAAAAGATTCATGCGGAGACGCTGTACCCGTACGATCTCGTGGAAAAAGTTCTGTATGGACGTCAATGGAATCAGGTATTGGAGGCGCAGTGGAGGCAGCTGCCGGATTATGTGGCGCAGGAAACGAATGCAATTGTCATTGCAGATGTTTCCGGTTCCATGAGTGGAAGACCCTTGGCGACATCCATTGGTCTTGCTATTTACTTTGCAGAGCGGAACCGGGGCGCTTACCACAATCTTTTCATGACGTTCAGCCAGAAGCCGGAATTTGTTTCTCTGAGAGGGGAAACCTTGCTGCAGAAAATCAAATACGTCGAGCGTACGGAATGGGGGATGAATACTAATCTTCAGGCTGCATTTGAGCGGGTTCTGGAAACAGCGATGGATCACGATGTACCGCCGGAAGAAATGCCGAAAGCGCTGATCGTTGTATCTGACATGGAGATCGACAGATGCGGAGACCGCAATTGGATGTTTTATGATCATATGAAAGAAAAGTACGAGTATTGCGGCTACCAATTACCGAATATTATTTTCTGGAATGTAGACAGTCGAAACGATATTTTCCATGCCGACAGTCGGAGAAAAGGTGTCCAGCTATACAGCGGCCAGTCGGTTACGACATTCCAGAATCTCCTGAACAATATTGACAGCACGCCGGTTAAATCGATGGAAAAAGTGATTGAGAGCGAGCGGTACGCATGCGTCAGAATTGGAAATGCGGCATAAAAATGTTAAAGTTAGCAGTATGGATAGAAAGCTTTCAAAAGATGTAAAGCTGATATTGAAAAAAAGAATGCAGAAGAATAAAGGAAAAGAGGACACTATGGCATCAAGCATGATTCACTTGGCAATTGTACAGGAGATGAGAAAGAAAGTCTCGTTTCGAGATATCAACGCCTGTTCCTTGGGGTGATTCTGCCGGATGGGGCGGTGGCGGGAAATAGCCATTTAAAGAAGAAAATCTGCGAAAATACCAGATACACATACGATCTCGAATGTTTCCGCGACAGATACGGGAAATACATGGAGAAGGATGATTTATATCTCGGCTATTATCTTCATCTGATCCAGGATATGCTGTATCGGAGATTTATGTATGGGGAGCATGGCTGGAATTCGAGCGTTCCTGGAAATGTAGAAAAACTGCATCGTGACTACGAGATATTAAATGAATATGTTTCGAAAAAATATGGACTTTTCCAGGAAATGATCCAGGAGCTGGATCTTACAGAAGAGCCATTGGCACAGCTTGCTGAATTCGATGTGAAAGGTCTTATAAAAGAAGTCCGCGGGGAATTCGTCCAGAGAAAAGAAGAGAAATTGTCCATCCTTACCAGACAAATGGCCAACGAGTACATCGTACGCGCGACGGAATTCTGCGTGGAAGAGCTAAAGGCACTGTCCAAAGGGAAATCAGGTCTGGACAGTACTGTGTGGAGCTGGGAAAAACCAGAAAACATATCACATGAAAAATTAAACCAGAAGTTAAATGCAAAAATCGAAAATATGTAATATAGTATATACAGAACAAAGCACGGACATTCACAAAAAGAACAGAGACGTGCAGAAAGCAGGAATGCAGCAGACACATTTATGAGTGCAGACCGCAGGCATACAATGTGGGATGTATGAAGCCATGGATGAATTATGAACCAAGGTCTCTGAAGGAAATCCTGAGCTTTAGAGAGAAGGCATGTAGGCAGGAAAATAGCATCTCCACCGATGATATAAAGCAAGTCAGAGTGGAACAGCATTTGATACACATCAGTATCCACAAAAAAATGTGGCTGAAAATAAGGCGGTAGTTTAACGGGCAAAACCTGTGCAGAAAAATGTTTCATGTTTGTGGAACGTACAGCAAATTTTTCGTAGAGGATAAGGCACAGAATGCAGGTTCAAGTCCTGCCCGCCTTATGCGATTGAGATAGCTCAAAAGAAAGGAGCGGCAGCGATGGAACAGATCATCGAAAGCGAGCGGTATGCGTGTGTCAGAACAGGGATGTGGAAGAAAAGATGTAAAGTTGTGATTGGAAAACAGGATGTAGGAGAATAAAAGAAAAACGGACGCTGCGTTTCAAAGATGAAGCAGTGTCTGTTTTTTACTATATGTAAGATACCGGGGAAGGATGAAAGACCATTTTGACCCCAACATCTATTTAAGAAAAGTTGACAGTTGAAAAATTATCCAAAATACTCTCCCGCCAGTTCCTTAAACGCCGGCAGTGCCCGCTCAATCTGCGCAGTAGTAACGCAATAAGCAATCCGCACGAATCCCGGTGCACCGAAATCGTCGCCTGGTACCCAGAAGAAGTTCGTACTTTTTCGCTTTCTCACAGAACGCATACGCATCCGGTTCCGGAGTTTTCATGAAGAGATAGAAAGCGCCGTCCGGGTGAACGCAGGTGAAGCCGTAGGCGGTTAATGAATCATACAGCAGATCGCGGTTTTTCTTGTAGACCGAAAGATCAGAAACCTGTCCTGCGCATTTGGCGATGACGTGTTGGATCAGGCTTGGTGCGCAGACGAAGCCGAGGGCGCGTCCGGCACCGCAGACGGCTGCGTAGATGGTTCTTGCATCATCGACCTCATCCGGAACGAGAACGTAGCCGATACGCTCGCCCGGCAGGGAGAGGGATTTGCTGTAGGAGTAGCAGACCAGCGTGTTTTTGTAATATTTTGTCAGATACGGAACTTCCACGTCTCCGTAGACAAGCTCGCGGTACGGTTCATCAACGATCAGATAAATCGGATGGCCGTATTCGGCAGATTTTGCTTCCAGAAAAGCAGCGAGCTTCTGAATGCTTTCTTCTGTGTAGACAACGCCGGACGGATTGTTCGGAGAATTGACGAAAACGCCTTTGGTGTGCGCTGTGACAGCGGCCGAGAGGCGGTCAAAGTCGATCTGGAACGTGGAAGAATCAGCGCGTTCGATCATGCTGCGCCTGCAGATTCGATGAAAACACGGTATTCCGGAAAGTACGGGGTAAATACGATATACTCGTCGCCCGGAACGGTTAAAGCGCCAAGGACGATGCGGAGCGAAGCGGCTGCACCGCAGGTCATATAGAAGTTGTCGGCATGGAACGCGGTACCAAAGCGTTTGTTCAGGTCGGCTGCAACGGCGGCGCGGGTATCGGCATCGCCTTGCGCGGAGGTGTAGCCGAAGAGATAGTAATCGTCTTTGGAATCAAGCAGCTCCTTGATGGTCTCATGAACGGAGACCGGAGCCGGGACGTTTGGATTTCCGATACTGAAATCAAAGACATTTTCTGATCCGATCTCGGCAGCGCGTTTTTTACTGTATTCGAAAATCTCGCGGATTACCGATTTTTTTGTGCCGAGAGTTACCATTTTTTCTGAAATCATGTGTCAATCCTCCTGAAGTAAATTGTTTGCCGCTGTTTTAAATGAACTGTAAATATTATTCTTTTTTCTGCTTTTTCCTTATTTTTAGCAGACAAAGACTGAATTGTAAATGCAGCATTTTCGGTCTCATGCTCCCGCAGGCTGAAAAGATGGCGGAAGCACACCACGAGTGATATCAGCAGACTGCCGAGCCGCACGGACGGAAGAAAGCGGGAAATTTGTGCGGCAACGGCAAACCCGGAGAACGAAACGATCGAGCGCAGACTGTGTGGCTGGATAATGAGAATCAACGAAAACGTCAGATAAAACGCCGCCAGAAGAAGCACCGGCCGCAGATCCGGCAGGAGGCCGAGCAGCACGCCGAACGAGACAGAGATCGCCTTTCCGCCTTTCGCAGGCTGCAGAAACGGCCATGCGTGTCCGGCCACCGGGGCGAGCAGAATCAGGGCGAAAAATCCAGGAACCCATCGAAACAGCGGAACTGTGCGCCGCCAGAAACACCGGCAGAAATCCCTTCCCGATATCGCACAGGACGCAGAGCAGTCCAATCCGCGGTCCGGCCACTGAAAAGGCGTTGAAGGCACCGGGATTCTGATCTTCATTCACAGTTCGGACATCCACGTGGCAGAAGTATTTTGGAATCAGGTACGAATACAGTAGCTGCCCGAGAGGTACCCGAAGAAACTATAAAACAGATAAGCAGTAAGCATCATAAGCAGTTACTCCGAAATTAATTTTTCCAAAAGGTGTGTAATTGACGTTCCCGCCTGCGGATGGCTGTTTTGATGCTGGGCATCGCGCATCGCAATCTGAACGTGCATCATCGCGGGCAAGCGAAATACCGGCCTCTGCCAGCTCTTTCTGATGTGCGCCGGTCACGGACATTCCGCGTGAGACAAAAAAAGCACGGTTTTTTTGTTTCGCAACCCGGAATCGGATCAGTGTGGACAAGCGGAACGCGCCGCACAGCGGCCTCGGTACTGCTTAAGCCCCCGGGCTTTGTAAACAGCACATCGGCAGCGGCCATATATTCCGCAACGTGGCGTGTAAAACCGATGATATGTACATTTGGGTTCTTATGGAACTGCAGCCGGAGCGAACGCATCCGTTTTTTATTATTTCCGCAGATGATCACAGCCTGTTCGCCGTTTTCCAGCCGGGAAACGAGTTCATGTGCGAGCAGATGCACTTTGCCGAATCCCATACTGCCGCTCATGACGAGAAACAGCGGAGCATTCTCGGGAAGACCGAGATGGCGGCGCACATCCTCTTTGGATGCAGGGCGCGCAAATGCGGGCCGCACCGGAATACCGAGAGGAAGCAGTTTTTCTTCCGGGATGCCGCAGGATGCAAACTCCGGGATCAGATCCTTGTGCGGAACCACATAGTAATCGCAGTTCGTCTCTTCCCAGAACGGAATGCACGCGTAATCGGTGGCAACGGCAACGCAGGGAATCGTCAGCCGTCCTTTCTGTTTCATCCAGGTCAGTGTTTCCGCCGGATAAAGATGTGTGGTGACAACGGCATTAAAATGGTTTTGATCAATATAATCTGCAAGCGCATTTCCAAGCCGCGCATTTGCATAGTAAACGGGGGATTTCCAGGGAAATTTCCGTACCAGCTCACCAAGCTGATAGAGTGCGCCGAAGCCGGCCGGAAAAAACGGAGACGAGCTTCACATAAGCTCCGCCGACCAGTGCGGAGGTATGCTTTCGTCCGAGGCTCATCAGATCCAGAACCTCGGCTTCGTGGTGATAAAAATTCAGACTTTCTTTTAATGCAGAGGCCGCAGCATTGTGGCCACCGCCGGTATTGCAGGATAAAATCAGTACCTTCATAAGAAAAACTCCATTCTTTTGTTGTATCTCCGAAAGAAACAGGATCACGAGATTTTTCAGACACGCTCTAGTATAGAACTCTGTTATATTTCGGGCAATCCACAAAAAGGAG
>ENA-OQJI01000237-OQJI01000237.1-human-gut-metagenome-genome-assembly--contig:-NODE-237-length-12598-cov-0.919413_pt1 | contig 12598 bp, 13 predicted proteins | sample MGYA00242602_ERZ504768 | MGnify/ENA primary metagenome ERZ504768 (study PRJEB26092, sample SAMD00036368) | human gut metagenome | host: Homo sapiens | study: EMG produced TPA metagenomics assembly of...
GCCGGAAGTGAATATGCAATCCGATATGGCTGGCCATCGCATTCGCCGTTTTTGGCGCGGTAGACCATCTGGCGTTTTTTCGGTCGGACCGCCGTATTTCATATCGGAGCTGTCGAGTATCAGGCGGTACTGTTTTTTTGCGCGGTACGCCACACATATAATCCGGACGCTCGACCGGTGTGAAATTGCAGACGAACAACAGGTTGTTTTTCCTCGTCGGTGACCAGCGGACGAAGCTGTAAATGCTGCGGTCGCCGTCGTTGGCATTGATCCACTGGAAGCCTTCGTAGCCGCAGTCGTTCGCGTAGAGTGCCGGGTACTTGCGGTACATTTTCAGCAGGTCACTGAAGAAGGTCTGCAGATGCTGATGCCCCTCATCTGCCAGCAGGAACCAGTCGATCTCGCGTTCCTCGCTCCACTCGCGGAGCTGTCCGAAATCCTGTCCCATGAACAGAAGTTTTTTGCCCGGGTGCCCGAACATGAAAGCATAGCCTACCATCAGGTTCTGGAATTTTTCCTCCAGATCGCCCGGCATTTTGTTGATCATCGAGCATTTCAAGTGGACAACCTCATCGTGCGAGAGCACCAGAATGTAGTTCTCGGAAAATGCATAGGTCATGCCGAAGGTCATCTTGTTATGGTTGTATTTGCGGAAGTATGGATCGAGCTTCATGTAATCAAGGAAGTCATGCATCCATCCCATGTTCCATTTGTAGGAGAAATGCAGGCCGCCGTCCTCTACGCTTCCCGTTACCTTCGGCCACGTTGTGGACTCCTCGGCAATCATGATGACACCTTTGTTTCGTCCGCGCACCAGGGTATTCAGGTGTTTGAAGAACTCGACGGCTTCAAGATTTTCATTTCCGCCGTTCTTGTTCGGCACCCACTGGCCCGGCTCTTTTCCGTAGTCGAGATACAGCATCGAAGCAACAGCATCGACACGGAGACCGTCTACGTGGTACTCTTCTACCCAGTAAAGCGCATTTGCCAGCATAAAGTTTTTCACTTCATTTTTGCCGTAATCAAAGATCTTCGTTCCCCACTCCGGGTGCTCGCCCTTTCTCGGGTCGGCGTACTCATACAGCGGCTGGCCATCAAAATCAGCAAGGCCGTGCGCATCTTTCGGGAAGTGTGCCGGTACCCAGTCCAGGATAACGCCGATTTTATTTTTATGCAGATAATCAACAAGATATTTAAACTCTTTCGGTGTTCCGTAGCGGGAGGTCGGTGCGTAATAGCCCGTTACCTGATAGCCCCAGGAACCGTCAAACGGATGCTCTGCAATTCCCATCAGCTCTACGTGGGTATAGCCCATTTTTTTTTACGTAATCGGCAAGCGAATGTGCGAACTGAACGTAATTGTAAAATCCGTCCGGGTTGGATTCGGACCACGGATGTTTCATCCAGGAGCCCGGGTGCACTTCGTAGATGGAGAGCGCGGATTTCTGAACGTCAAATTTTTGCGGTTCGTCAGCCATTCGCTGTCACCCCAGCGGTAGCCTTCGATTTCCGCTACTTTTGACGCGGTACCCGGCCGTTTTTCGGATGCAAATGCGTATGGATCTGCTTTGTACAGTTCTCTTCCGTCCGGTGTGCGGATGTAATATTTATACATCATTCCCTCGGTCACGCCCGGAATGAACACTTCATAAACGCCGTCCTCGCCGACTTTCCGCATCACATTGGCATGGGCATCCCAGCCGTTGAATTCGCCGATGACAGATACTTCCGCCGCATGCGGAGCCCATACGGTGAACCAGGCTCCTACTTTTGCCGTCTTTTTTTTGTCCAGGTGCGCACCCATTTTCCGGAAAATATCGTAATGGGTTGCCTGACCAAACAAATACTGATCCAGTTCAGAAAATCTTGGCTGATAGCCCACCGGTTTTTTTGGCGCTTTTCTGGTTTTTGCTGTTGTTTTTGCAGTTTCCTTCATAGAAAAAATCCCCTTTATGATTCTTTTTCAATCAGAACACAGCCGCACGGAGGTACTTCAACAAAAAGTTTTCCATTTTCCGGAGAAATGGCTTCTCCGGTTACCGCGTTTTTCCATGTTCCGTCGCAAGGTGCAGGAATCCAGACTCCCGCACTCTGGTTTTCATCATTATTTACTGCTGTGATCAGAGCGTCTGTCTCATCCAGGCGTGCAAAGGCATACTGGCGGTTGGTCAGCATGAGTTCGCGGTATCTTCCCGTTCGTGCTGCAGGATGTTTTTTTCTGACGTCTGATAATGTTTTGATCCATGCCGGAAGTTTTTCTGCCGGCGGATTTTTCTCCAGTTCTTCCAGATTCAGCGCCGGACGCAGCGGATCGTCGTTTCCGCCTTCTTTTCTTCCCTCGATGCCGAATTCCGATCCGTAATAGATGGACGGGATGCCCGGCAGGAAGTACAGCAGCGCATAAATTGGAATCATGTTTTCTTTTACGTTCAGCTTGCTGGCCAGACGGTCTACGTCGTGGTTGTCAACGAAGCTGTACAGTTTCTTTCCTTTGTAAATGCCGCCGTTTTCGTCAAATTCGCGGCGGATCGTATGTGCAATTTCGAAGTAGTTATGATCGTTATGTCCCGAATAAAGTCCTTTGTGAAGCTCGTAGTTTGTGACACTGTGCAGCAGATGCTGGCCGTCTCCGATGTAGCGCGCATAGTCGCCGTGGATGACTTCGCCCATCAGCCAGAAGTCCTGTTTTTTGGCGGATGTGCGTGCGCGCATCTGCTCCATGAAGCCGAAATCCAGGCAGTCGGCGCAGTCGAGACGGATGCCGTCGATGTCGAATTCGTCGATCCAGAAGTCGATGACATCAAGGAGATAGTCGCGGACCTGCTGGTTCTGGAGATTCAGGTTGACGAGTTCGAAGCAGTTTCTCCATGCTTCGTAGGAGAATCCGTCGTTATAGCAGGTGTTTCCGCCGAACCAGATTCCTTTGTACCATCCGCAGTACGGGGACTGTTCTCTTTTTTCCTGAATGTCGCGGAAGGCAAAGAATTCGCGGCCGGTGTGGTTGAAGACACCGTCTACGACGACTTTGATGCCGAGTTCGTGGGCTTTTTTTACGTATGCGGCAAAGTCCGCGTTGTCGCCTAAGCGGCGGTCTACCTGTTTGTAATCTTTTGTGTCGTATCCATGTGTGGTTGATTCAAACAAGGGGCCGATATAGATTGCGGTACAACCGAGATCTGCGATGTGCGGAAGCCACTGTTCCAGTGTGGAAAAGCGGTGTACGGTTTCTTCCGATTCATTTTTCCTCGGCGCACCGGTCAGTCCGATCGGATAGATGTGATAAAATTCTGCCTCTTCATACCATGGTGCCATTTTGTTTGTCCTCCTTGTTTTTGGGTTATGAGTAAATTCCATACATGAACTGGTGTACCAGACGGTAGACTTCTTCGTCCCGGACGACGAGGTTGGAAAGATCGGATTGATCTCCTGCTGTCATCATCAGGTAGTGCATCAGGATTCCGGAGAAGCCTACGGCGAATTGTTCCTGACGGCCGTTCATGTTGCCGAGTTCGGCGCTGGCGTTGTCGAAGACGTCGACGCACAGGTGATAGAACCGGTCAATCATTGGGTATACGGTGCGGAAGCCTTCGCTTTTTCTTCCGGAATAGAACAGTGCCATCATCAGCATATGGAATTTCGGGTCTTCGGAGGCTCCGTTGAAGAAGGCACGCGCGATGCGGTACAGTTTTTCGGGGATGTTTTTCCCGGTTTCGGAGGCTTCGATGAGTTTTTGTTCCATGGGCTGAAAGTGCTCGTTTAGCAGGGCTTCGAGGAGGCCTTGTTTGCTGCCGAAGTAATAGTACAGGGTTGGTTTGGATACTCCGGCGGAGTCTACGATCTGCTGAACACCGACGGCGTCGTACCCGCTTTCGTAGAAGAGGGTCAGAGCTGAGTTCATGATTAGCTGACGATTGTCCATTTTGAATCCTCTTTGTTGCGGAAGGGACGCTCTCTGGAGTTCGCCTGGCCGCGGTGTGTTTGGGTGGTTGTTTGTTACGTGTGAGTTGGCATTTGTTTTGGTTTAAAATGCTTTTGTTGATTTTGTATTTAAGAAGTCTGCTTTTGTGTGTGATGGTCGAATTGCGTGAGTTTTTGGCAATTTTTGACGAATTTTGTTGGATTTTACAGGTTTCTTATGTGTGTTTCTGTTATCATTATACCAATCGGTATATAAAAAGTCAATGCGAAATATATAATGGATGAAAATAGATGCATAGAAAAAGAACCGGCGGGGAAATCTTTAGTTTAGTTCTCAGATTTCTCTGTCGGTTCTTTTCTTATTTTCCGATACTGTTTTTATACGAACTGAACCTCACATGACTAAAGTCACGTGCTTCAGACCGCTTTAGGCGGCAGACAAAATATCGGCGGATACGCCTGTTTCTTAGATCTTGCGCGGATACGCGCTTCTTCCCTGCAAGATTCTGAACCTTTCTGTCAGTTCTGTTTGCTTTCGCGATATTATATTGTTTTCCAAGTAACTCATTCACCATGTCCATCAGCTCTCTTTCGTCTGCATAGTTCTTTCGTCCTTGAAGCTATAAAGTGCACAGTCCTTTTCTCCATCTGCTTTCACAGACTTCTCAGATACTACGACTGTGTCGGACTTCCTGCCATTCATTTGGATTCCTGACGCATTTCTTTGTTTTGGTTTCCATACCTTTTTTTCAGGAAATGACAGGATCTCAGCTGTTCCGATAACATACTTATCATCAACCTCGCCAAGTTCTCAGACTGGGGGCCGCCGTTATGTCCTCGCCATATCGGACATAATCCTCCTTCTGCATTTTTTTGCATTTTCTCTTTTTGTTCTCCAATTGCTGTTTTCCTTCAGATGCCGTATAATGGAAACAGCATTTTTCAAATTCAAATTCAAATTAAGGAGAACGTAAACTGATGATACGATTTAATAATGACTACAATCACGGTGCGCACCCGGAGATTCTGGAGGCGCTGGGGGCTATTAATGGGAACAGTTATGGTGGATATGGGGAGGATGAATGGTGTGAGAAGGCTGCGGAGCTGATTCGGGAGAAGATTCATTGTGCGGATGCGGCGGTTCATTTTTTTTCCGGGGGCGACGCAGGCGAATTTTATTGTGACGGCGGCAGCGCTTTCGCCGGTGCAGAGTGTGATTGCGGCGGATACCGGACATATTAACTGCCATGAGGCGGCTTCGATTGAAAATACCGGGCATAAGATTCTAGAGCTGCCGAATACGGATGGTAAAATTTCGGCGGAACAGATTGCGGCGTGTGCGGCGGCTTATTATGAAGGCGGTGAGCCGGAGTATCTGACGGAGCCGAAGATGGTATATCTTTCATTTCCGACTGAGCAGGGAACGCTGTATTCGCTGCAGGAGCTGACGAAGATTCACGAGGTCTGCCGGAAGTATGATATGTATCTGTTTGTGGACGGGGCACGGCTTGGATACGGGCTTGGATCAGAGAAGAATGATGTTTCTCTCGAGGATCTCACTGCTCTCACAGATGTTTTCTATTTCGGCGGAACGAAATGCGGTGCGCTGTTTGGTGAGGCCGTTGTGCTTACAGCTGACTCGCTGAAAAAGCGGTTCAAAGCCTACATGAAACAGAACGGCGCTGTCCTCGCAAAGGGATGGCTGCTCGGACTGCAGTTCCACTGCCTGCTGGGGCATGATCTTTATTTTACTGCGACACGCCGCGCCGATGAACTTGCCATGAAACTCCGCAAAGCATTTGCGGCGCAGGGGATTCCATTCTGGGTGGAGAGTTTTACGAATCAGCAGTTTGTGATTCTCACCGATGCGCAGAAGGAAACTCTGGAAAAACGCTATATTTTCGAGCCAATGGGGAAATCCGCGGACGGCGGAAATATTGCGCGGTTCTGCACCAGCTGGGCAACGACGGAAGAGGAAGTGCAGACACTGATTGATGACCTCAAAGCTTTATAATTTTTGTCCAAAACGGCATTCTGCAAACACCGGCGATCTCTAAATCTGCTTTGCAAATTCAAAGAAAAAGCTGTACCGGTGTGCCACGAAAATGCAGATTTTGCCTTGTTTTACTCCGAGAAAGGAATCTTTATGTCTCATAAAATTGGTATTACCGCCTGCTCCAACCCCATGCATCCTTCCTTTTCCGCCGATCTGGCGCGTCTCTGTCAGATTCTGCGGGAGCTGGGCTTCGATCCTGTTTTAAGCCCCTGCCTCTTCGACAACGGTTCCGGCTTTTCCGGCACGGGCGCGGAGCGGGCGGATGCATTGATGAACCTTTACTGTGACCCAGAAATCACGGATATTTTTGATGTTTCCGGCGGCGATATGGCGAATGAAGTTCTGCCGTATCTGGATTTTTCTGTCATCGCCGCCTCCGGCAAGCGCTTCTGGGGATACAGTGATCTCACAACGATTGTCAATGCTGTCACGACTGCGACTGGAAATGAGTCGATGCTGTATCAGGTTCGAAATCTGCTGTACGACCACAGCGCCGAACAGATCACTCTGTTCCAAAAACGCTTTTTCCGGGCAGTCTCCCAGCCTCTTCGACCTCCCTTGCACATTTCTGCAGGGCGATTATATGGAAGGTGTGATGATCGGCGGAAATATCCGCTGTTTTCTGAAGCTCACCGGAACGGATTTTCAGCCGGATTTCCGCGGAAAAATCCTGCTCCTCGAAGCCATGGGCGGCGGCGTTCCGCAGATGGTTACGTTTCTGTCCCAGCTGAAAATGATGCATGCCTTTGAACAGATCAATGGTATTCTCCTCGGAACATTTTCCCAGATGGAACGCGACCAGCTGACGCCGGATATGCCGCAGCTTGTCCGCCAGGCGGCCGGACCGGATCTCCCGATTGCAAGGACTCCGTATATCGGCCACGGCACGGATGCACATGCCGCCGTGATCGGCAAATTTTATCAGATTTCTTCTGACTGATATACATCCGCGTAGCGCACGCCGAACTCCTCTGCGTCTGCATGGCGTTCCATATAGATATCAATGTGGCCGTACGGCGTGCCACGGTCCTCGACCGTGTAAATTTTTCCGCCGATATTCAGCTTCGTTCCAAACGGCAGAACGCCGGTTGCAATGGTCCGGCCCTGCACCGGCATTTTTCCGGATGCGGTCGGGCCGCCCGCCCAGCGGCCACAGCAGACGGCGCAGTTGCAGTAAGCGGTCAGTTTAAAATTGCCGAGATATTTTCCCGAAGCGCTTTCCAACCGATCACCTGCGGTACTGTTTTCTGCACTTGTATTCTGCACATTTTCTGCTCCCGCCTTCTGTTTTCCACCATTCCCGTTTTCTGTTGTCTGGTTATCCACAGAGTTTCCTTCTTTTCTCCCATTATCCACATCTCCCGTTTCTATTTTGCTCTCACGCATTTCCTTCGAAATCACCCGCACAGCAAATTCTGTCGATTTCTCATAGTTAAAATCTGAAATCAGAATCCCCGTCGCCTCGCTTCCAGCGTGGATTACTTTTCCATCACCGAGATAAATCATGACATGGTAAATAAACCCGCTCTCCCGCTGGTAAAACAGCAGATCACCAGGCTTTGCCTCCTGCACCGGAATGCGTGTTCCAGCTTTCGCCTGCTGGCGTGAGGTTCTCGGAAGGGTATACCCGAAATTAGCAAAAATCTGCTGGGCAAAGCCGGAACAGTCGCAGCCGTTTGTAAGACTCGTCCCGCCCCAGACGTACGGATTTCCCAGGAATTTTTTCGCGTACTGCAGGACCTCGCCGCGCGCTTCGTCAGAAGAAAGAAGTGTTCTCGTCGTTGCATATGTATAGGTGTACGCCTTATTATTCCATGGCTTCACCCACATTTCCGCCATGGGAAAACTTTCCTCCTGCCAACGGTTTACCTCTTTTTCAGCCTCTTCTCCGCGCAGGAGATACCGCGCGCAGACAAATCCACGGACATCGCCGGATTCCACATAAACCCAGTCAGAATCCGCATCCGCTAAAATATAACAGAGGCTTCCCTTCGGCAGGATTCCGACGATTTTCTGATTTGTGCCTTTTCCTTCGCGGACGTGAAGCCAGGAATTCACATCGGCGATAGCATATGTTTTTTCAACCGTATGAAACAGCCACGGCATACGGGAAATCGTGACTTTTTCAGCTTCTGCCGCCTGCCACTCACTGTAGCTTTCCCGCGTGCGCTCAGCTTCCTGCTCTGCCGAAAAGACGGGTTCAGCCTCGGCGGCTGGCGGTTCCGCAGACTGTGATAAATCAGAATCCGAAGAGACTTCTGCCGTCTTGTCTCCACCAGTTGCATCATCACTTCCTGCAGATCCGTTTTCTTCCTCCGGCGGTCCATCTGCTCCCCATCTCCGCCGCCGATTTCTTCCTGCCCCGGCCATGGATCGTTGGAAATATCTTCCCCTTCGCCCGGCCACGGTCCATCCATTTCACTGTTTCCCGGTGTTTCCGTCATGTCTCCCTGATCTCCCGGTTCTGGATTTTCCGGCTCCTCTGGCTCTGTCTCGCCTGCCTCTCCCGGTTCTGCATTTTCCGGCCCCTCTGGCTCTGTCTCGCCCGTTTTTCCCGGTTCCGTCATTCCTGCATTCTCTCCGCCGTCAGGCTCCTGCGGTTCCGGTTCCTCCGGGACTGTCTCATCTTCTTTTCCCTCGGATCCACTTTCCTCTTCCATCTCATCATTCTGCGTACCTTCCGGTTCTGTCACCTCTTCCGCTTCCGCAGGTGCCTCCTCCGCCGCATCTTCCTCCACGCAAAAAGAAGCAGCCCCAACGGCTGCTTCCCCTGCAATCTCAATTCCAATCTGTCCCGGATCGGCCGTTTCCTCTTCTGCTGCATAAACGGCTGTCGGGTTTCCCAGTGTCACTGCGAGCGCACCGATCATCGCGGCGCGCACCAGCTCGGCGCATTTGTCGCCCATCATTGTTTTATCAACCATTTTCGCTTTCTCCTATTCAATTTGTCCGGCCAGACGGAATTGATCCGAACAAATAAAACAGAAGAAACACCTCTGGTATCGCTTCCTATTCCTCTGCTCGAAACAGTCTGACCGCATTTTTTTCTGTCGTCTCAATGACTTCTTCTTCCGAAATTCCCTTGAGTTCTGCGATCTCCTGCACAACGTACGGCAGATACAGAGAAGAATTTCTTTTTCCCCGGTACGGAACCGGTGCCAGATACGGACTGTCTGTTTCCAGCAGAATACGCTCCATCGGAGCCATCTGAACCACTTCTTTGATCTTCTTCGCATTCTTGAACGTCACCACACCGCCAATGCCAAGATAAAATCCCATTTTCAGGTATTCCTCCGCCATTTCTGCGGAGTAGGAAAAACAATGAATTACGCCGCCGATCTCCTCCGATTTTTCCTCTTTCATGACACGGAGCGTATCAGCTGCCGCTTCCCTGCTGTGGATGATCATCGGAAGTTTTTCCTCGCGCGCAAGCGCAATCTGACGGCGGAACCAATACTGCTGTTTTTTCGTGATTTTCCTTGTCCCAGTAGTAATCAAGGCCAATCTCTCCGACCGCAACCGCCTTTTCCAGACGGCAGAGTCCCCGCATCCGCTCCATCACATCCTCGTTCAGGTCGCCCACCTCATCCGGATGAAGACCGAACGCGCCGTAGATGAACGGATACGCTTCCATCAGTTTTCTTGTATTTTCCAGTGATTCCAGATTTGCCGAGACATTGATGATACGCCCGATCCCGTTTTCCTGCATCGAGGAAAGCAGCTCTGCGCGGTCTTCATCAAATTTCTCATCGTCATAATGTGCATGTGTTTCAAATATCATATCCGAATTTCTCCTTAAAAAAACGAAACAGAAACGGAAGAAAGCTCTGCATAGCCTTCCCCTGTTTCCGTTTCCACGTTTATCCATCCTATCGTTCGTTGTTTTCGTAAAAGTAAAGTGCGCCGCTGCGCCTGTGCTTATTATAACGCATTCATTTTCCCGCGTCAACCAGGAAACGAAAAAATATGCCGGATTCCGATAAAATCACCGCCGTGCCGCAATCTCATCCAACAGGCAGCCAGCCACTTCGTCTTTTCCCATCAGCGGAAGCTCCTTGATGCCGTCCTTCGTGATCAGCGTCACCACATTCGTCGCCACACCGAAGCCGGCACCCTCTGTCTTCAAATTGTTTGCCGCGATCATGTCCAGATGCTTCTTCTCCAGCTTTGCACGCGAGTTTTCCACCATGTTCTCGGTTTCCATCGAGAAGCCGCACACAAACAACCCCGGATGACGGTTCTTTTCCACCCATCCCAGAATATCGTCGGTGCGCTCCAGCGGAATGCTCATGTCACCGTCCTTCTTTTTGATTTTCTGATCCGCCACCGTCACAGGCCGGTAATCAGCAACCGCGGCCGCCTTAATCAGAATATCCGTCTCCGGCAATGTCTCCCGCACCGCCTCCAGCATGTCCTTCGCCGTCGTCACCGGTCGCATCGCAACGCCTGGAACCGGGGCTAATGAAACCGGGCCGGAAATCAGCGTTACCTGCGCGCCGCGGAGCATCGCCTCCCGCGCAATCGCGTATCCCATGCGGCCGCTGCTATGGTTCGTCAGATACCGCACCGGATCGAGGGATTCCTGCGTCGGGCCTGCAGTCACGGTGACACGCACACCAGCGAGCGTCTTTTCGCGGGCAAGCTCCATCGCGATATAATCGAGCAGCACCTCCGGGTCCGGCAGTTTTCCTTTTCCGACGTCCTTGCACGCCAGCATTCCCACGGTCGGCTCGATGATGCCGAAACCGTATTTTTTCAGCGTCGCCAGATTATCCTGCGTAATCGGATTTTCCAGCATCGCCGTATTCATCGCCGGAGAGACCAGCTTTTTGCACTTCGCTGCGAGCACCACCGTTGTCAGCATATCATCTGCAATGCCGTGTGCCATTTTTGCAATCACATTGGCGGTAGCCGGGGCAATCATAATCAGATCCGCCGCTTTTGCCAGCGAAATATGCGTCACCTCATATTTAAAATCACGCGCAAACGTATCGACCACGCAGCGGTTGTTGGTCAGCGTCTCGAACGTCAGCGGGGTGATGAACTGCGTCCGCGTTTTTCGGTCATGATGACATGCACGTCTGCTCCGGCTTTCCGAAGACCGCTCGCCACATTTGCCATTTTATAGGCGGCAATTCCGCCTGTCACACCAAGTACAACACATTTTCCGTCAAGATTTTCCATTGTAACTCCGTTCTGCTGCCTCGAAGCAACTTTTTTCCTATGATAGTTTTAAGTATAGCAGACAGAAAAACAGATTACAACCAATCCTGTTTGCCATTGATGCAAAAAGGCTTTATAATAAAAGGACAAAAGAGCTCTACTTTTAAAATAATCGCGAGGTATTTTTATGATTTTAGCCATTGATATCGGGAACACAACCGTTACGCTCGGCGGCGTCCGGATCGCACCGCAGCAAGCGTATTCCCTCGAATTCACAGCCCGGATTGACATCAACCACACCTGGTCTGCCAGCCAGTATGAATCTGCGATCGAGCAGCTTTTTGAAGACAAGAATCTTTCCCCGTCCGACTTTCGGGGCGTCATCATTTCCAGCGTTGTTCCGTCGGTTCTGACGCTTCTGCAGGAATGTGTCCGTAATCTGTTCGGCACAGAACCGCTGCTCGTCACATCCGAAAGTGATCTCGGCATGACATTTTCCATCCCGGAACCGGAAAAAGTAGGCCGCGACCGCCTCGTTGATGCAGCCTGGGCCGCCGCACATTATCCGCTGCCGGTCATCACCGTGGATCTTGGAACAGCGACGACCTTCAATGTCATCCGGGAAAACAGCGTCTTCTGCGGCGGCGCCATCGCACCGGGACTCGATATGGGACTTGGCGCCCTCTCCGAGCGGACCGCCCAGCTCCCGCGGCTCGACCTCCAGATCCCGAAACGCATCATTGGCAGAAACACCGAAGAATGCATTCTCTCCGGCACCATCGTCGGCATGGCCGCGATGCTCGACGGAATGGTCCAGCGCATCGAAGCCGAACTCGGCTCCCCCGCCACCCTCATCCTCACCGGCGGCGCGGCACGCTTCGTCGAACCGCTCGTTTTACATCCTCATATCTATGACCCGAACCTTCTGCTGAAAGGGCTGGCGTTCCTGTGTGAGCGGAATTGTGCAAATTAAAATCGTACTTCCAAATATTCATCAGACTTTTTCATTCTGCATGACGTTAAAAAGCGTGTCTGTTCTCCAGGCACGCTTTTCTCTATTTTTCTATGGAATCGCAACCCTTCTTTGTGTTGCCTCTCCGCTTTTCAGTTTTTCCTGATTCTCCTCTTTCAGTTTTAAAATACACGGGCGAATCACCTCTCTTCCAAAACAGACATTCCGGGAACCTTCCAAAAGTTGAATTTTCTCTTTTCAGTATATCATGAATTTTTCCGGGACACACTCTTTTCCCTCTCCCTATGCACGGAAAAACTCCCGGCACTGCCGGGAGTTTATGACTTTCTTATTTCATAGTAACTATTCAGAACCCCATCTCGATTCCGCTTGCGCTGCATCTCGATGTTGCTTCTCGCCATATGAAATTCCAGAAAACCGTTCATTCATGCAAGCATGATTCACGATTTTCTTCCATTTCGCATGGCTCTGAATAGTTACATTTTCTT
>ENA-OQJI01000238-OQJI01000238.1-human-gut-metagenome-genome-assembly--contig:-NODE-238-length-12587-cov-0.932022_pt1 | contig 12587 bp, 18 predicted proteins | sample MGYA00242602_ERZ504768 | MGnify/ENA primary metagenome ERZ504768 (study PRJEB26092, sample SAMD00036368) | human gut metagenome | host: Homo sapiens | study: EMG produced TPA metagenomics assembly of...
TTTGAAAAGTAACGCAAATTCTTGGAAAGCCTAAAGTGTTTCTATAGCAATCCCCGAAAATAATGCAAAAAATTCAGCACCGCAGAGCGTGAATTACTGCGTCACAGATTTTCGTCGTACCCCGGTACGCCTTCAAATCTGTTCCTTGCAATTCGCGCTCTGCAGCACTGCCTTTTTTGCATTATTTTCGGGTCTTGCTATAGTTCCTCCTGCAAATGCGCCGTCCCCTCTGCTGTACTGGCCGGGCGGCTGAGATCAGACACACGACTGGGAGAGTGTGGTCAGCGACACCGCGGGGCGGTGCGGCTGGGATGACAGGAGTGAGCGGTGAAGAGAGAATGAATGCCTCAATGGGTGAGGTGTGTGGTTGGAAGATTGTTATGGTGACAATAGAGTGAAAGTGTTATGACGTAAGGAGTGATGGTGGTATGATGCTGGGTAAGTATTTTAAGAAGACGGTGTTTCGGAAGGAGCACACGGCGGATGGGGTGGTGCCGGAGGCGCCGCAGGGGATTTTGAAGAAGTGTAATGCTTGTAAGGGGGCTATTTTTACGGAGGATGTGAAGAGGAATCTTTATATTTGTCCGAAGTGTGGGAATTATTTTCGGGTGCATGCGTATCGGAGGATTGAGTTTCTTCTGGATGATGGGAGTTTTGAGGAATGGGATCAGGGGATGACGGCGGGGAATCCGCTGGGGTTTCCGGGGTATGAAGAGAAGGTGAGGGCTCTGCAGGAGAGAACAGGACTTACGGAGGCTGTTGTGACTGGTAAGGGACGGATCAACGGGATGGAGACGGTGATCGGGGTCTGTGATGGCAGGTTTATGATGGCCAGTATGGGTGAGGCTGTTGGGGAGAAGATTACGCGGGCGGTGGAGAGGGCGACGAAGCTCTCGCTGCCGGTGATTTTGTTGCGTGCTCGGGAGGGGCGCGGATGCAGGAGGGGATTGTTTCTCTGATGCAGATGGCGAAGACGTCGGCGGCGCTGAAAAGACACAGTGATGCGGGGCTTTTGTATGTGAGTGTGCTGACGGACCCGACGACGGGCGGCGTGACGGCGAGCTGGGCGATGCTGGGGGACATTATTCTGGCGGAGCCGCATGCGCTGATCGGGTTTGCGGGACCGAGGGTTATTGAGCAGACAATAGGACAGAAACTGCCGAAAGGATTCCAGCGGGCGGAGTTTCTGGTGGAGCATGGGTTTGTGGATCGGATTCTGCCAAGAGAAGAGGCGAAAGAGGTGCTGTCGGAGATTCTGCGGATGCATGGGAAAGATATCGAAGTTTCCTCGGAAGTGCTGACTTTGGGGGATGGAGACGTGAAGCGGTCTTTGGCAACACCAGAAACGGGAGAGAAAACATCGGCTTGGGACTGTGTGCAGAAAGCGCGGAAAAAGGACCGACCGGTGGGGAGAAGATTATATTCGGGAGCTGTTTCCTGATTTTATTGAGTTTCATGGTGATCGACTGTATGGCGATGATGCGGCGATCATCGGCGGTATTGCATCGTTTGACGGCACACCGGTCACGGTCATCGCCGAGGCGAAAGGCGCGGATACGAAAGAAAACATCCGCCGCAATTTCGGCATGCCGTCCCCGGAGGGCTACCGCAAAGCCCTGCGTCTGATGAAACAGGCCGAAAAATTCCACAGGCCTGTTATCTGTCTCGTAGACACCCCAGGCGCCTTCTGCGGAATGGAAGCCGAAGAACGCGGCCAGGGCGAGGCGATTGCGCGGAACCTGTATGAAATGTCAGCGTTAAAAACGCCGGTTCTTTCTATTGTCATTTCAGAAGGCGGCAGCGGCGGTGCACTGGCACTCGCCGTGGCGGATGAAGTGTGGATGATGCAGAATGCCATCTACTCCATCCTGTCGCCGGAGGGATTTGCAAGCATCCTGTGGAAAGACGGCAAACGCGCGCCGGAGGCCGCCGAGGTGATGAAGCTGACGGCGGGGGATTTGAAGGAACTGGGAATTGTAGAAGAGATTGTGGAAGAGCCGGGGGAGTTTACGGTGGACACAATGCCAGTGGTGTGTGAAGAATTGAGAGGCAAAATTCTGAGATTCCTGGAAAGTATGAGAAGATGGATGGGGAAGAACTGGTAGAGGAGAGGTATCGGAGATTTCGGGATATGTGAAAAGAAGATTTTGACATATTCTGAAATGCATGATATTATGATATTGAAAAGAGTGCTACCGATAGACGGTTAGTCCATATTTATTGGTTTATGTAAAAATAGTCGCCAAAGTTTGCAGGACTGGGCGGCTATTTTTGTGATTTCGCAGTATCTTTGCCGAAGTTGTATCCAAGGCTAAAGCAGGTTAAGCCGAAACTTACAACTGCTATGAAGTCGATAATACTCATGGCTTAGCCTCTTTTCCAAGGAATTCCCATATAAAGGGTTTCTATGTAATCGGAGAGTCACAGTCCCTCCGTAGAAGGACTAACCGCCTACCGTTATGGCAGCACCCGTATATTGAGTATAACATCAATGGATTGACGGATGAACTGAAGGCGCAGCGTCGCCCTCCGTGAGGGCGTGAGTTGAAATGATGCGTCCCCACACAACCGGCCCGATTCCTTTGTCGCCCTCCGTGAGTTGAATCTTCAAACATTGGCGGAATTATTTAGAGTATGATGTATCACACTTCGTGAGTTGAAATAACAGCAGTTATTCTGCAAGCAGAGGAGCGTTCTCTCAGGAGTGAAATGTGTTTGACATGAAAGTTAAATAATGTTAATCTATAACTAGCGTAAGCGACAACTAACCGCTCATGTATTCGCAAGAACCATGAGCGGCTATTTTTCTATTTTAATATTCGGTGAGAAGGAGGAAAATTATGAAGAGTCCATTTAAAATATTTTGGATCGTACTCGGCTTTCTGTGCCTGGGGATTTGGCACCATCGGCATTGTGCTTCCGATTCTGCCGACAGTTCCATTCTATATGGCAACCCTGTTCTGCTTTGCGAAAAGTTCGGAACGGCTGCACACCTGGTTTATTGGGACCCAATTATATAAGAAGCATCTCGACAGCTTCGTACAGCATCGGGCGATGACGGTAGGAACGAAATGTAAAATCATCGGGATGGTAACGGTTGTGATGGCGATCGGCTTTTTTGCTATGAAGAATGTGCCGATCGGAAGAATCTGTATTGCTGTGGTATGGATGTGCCATATTTTGTATTTCTTCCTGCGGGTCAAAACCGTAAAAACAGAAGATCATATCCTAGGAGAAACAAAATGAACAAAGTAGAAAAAAAGCGGCAGAAAGAACAGTACGTCGTGGAAGAGATGATCCGCCTGTACTGCCGGAAGAACCATGGAAAAGAGGGGCATGCATCCGGCGGGATGTGTCCGGAATGTCAGAAATTAGCGGACTATGCAAAACAGCGGAGCCAGAAATGTCCCTTCATGGAACAGAAAACATTCTGCGCAAACTGCAAAGTACACTGCTACAAGCCGGAAATGCGGGAAAAGATCCGCGCCGTTATGCGGTTTTCGGGGCCGAGGATGCTGCTGTATCATCCGATTTTAGCTATCTGGCATTTAATCTGCAGCATGAGAGAGAAGCGAAAAGCAAAAGCATAAAAGAGAGGTACTTATGATTAAAACAAGACTGGTGGGGCTGCTGTCCCACGCGAAAAGTATATCGTGTACACGATTCTGTGGCAGTGGGCGGCGCTTCTGTCGCAGGTGATCGCGGTATTTACGATTGCCGATCTGCTGGAACGGGTCGTGTATGGTGCGGTAACGGCAGCGGCTGTGAAACGGACGATTTTTACACTGGCAATTGTTGTTGTGATCCGCTTTTTCTGCGAGCGGATGGGCGCGCGGTCGTCGTATCTTGCGTGTGTGGATGTGAAGCGGATTCTGCGCGAAAAAATTTATGAAAAAATGCTGAAGATCGGTGCATCGTACAGCGAGCAGGTGTCTTCCTCAGAGGTCGTACAGGTGTCCACCGAAGGTGTGGAGCAGCTCGAAAACATACTTTGGAAAGTATCTGCCACAGCTGTTTTACAGCCAGCTCGCACCGCTCACGCTGTTCGCCATCCTCTGCCGGCTGAGCCTGAAAGCGAGCGTGGTCCTTCTGATCTGCGTGCCGCTGATCCCGGTTTCGATCGTAGTGGTACAGAAGATTGCGAAGAAGCTGCTGAACAAATATTGGAGTATTTACACAGGGCTCGGCGATTCGTTCCTTGAAAATCTGCAAGGCCTGCCGACCTTAAAAATCTATCAGGCCGACCAGCAGAAAGCCGACGAGATGGATGTGGAATCCCAGAACTTCCGCCGGATCACGATGAAAGTTCTGACGATGCAGCTCAACTCAACGAGCGTGATGGACATCGTAGCATACGGCGGCGCGGCGGTTGGCATGGCGGTGGCGGTATCGGAATTTCTGAAAGGAAACCTCACCGTGTCCGGCACGCTCTGCATTGTGCTGCTGGCGAGCGAGTTTTTCCTGCCGCTTCGTCTGCTCGGATCATTCTTCCACATCGCGATGAACGGCATGGCGGCGAGTGACAAGATTTTCAAAATCCTCGATCTGCCGGAGCCGCAGACGGGAGAGCGGACGCTGCCGGACGGACCGCTGGATGTCGTGTTGGAGGATGTACATTTTTCCTATGAAGAGGACAGGGAAATCTTAAAAGGCATTGACCTGACGCTCCCGGCGGGCAGTTTTGTATCACTGGTCGGCGAATCCGGCTGGCGGAAAGAGTACGATCGCGGGCATCCTTGCGGCAAAGAACCGCGGATATGCGGGAAGCATCACCCTGGGCGGCGTGCCGCTCTCGGAAGTCAATGAGACGGATCTGATGAAGCACGTTGTTCTGGTCCGCCACAACAGTTACTTATTTAAAGGAACCGTAGAAGAGAACCTGCGCATGGCGAAACCGGATGCGACGAAGGAGGAGATGGAGGCGGTTCTGCAGAAAGTCAATCTGCTGGGATTCTTACAGACACAGAACGGACTGCAGACAGAGCTTCTCGAAAAAGCAGGAAACCTCTCCGGCGGCCAGTGCCAGCGTCTTGTGATTGCGCGGGCGCTGCTTCGGAGCGACAGTGCGGTGTATATCTTTGATGAAGCCGCATCGAATATTGATGTCGAGAGTGAAGAGCTGATCATGAATGTGATTCATGAACTCGCAAAGACGAAAACGGTATTGCTGATTTCCCACCGCCTTGCGAACGTCGTACAGTCAGATCAGATTTATTTCCTGAAAAACGGTACCATCTGCGAGCGTGGAACGCATGCGGAACTGATGGAACAGAACGGCGCATACTGTCATCTGTACGACAGCCAGATGGTACTGGAAAACTATGGAAAGGAGGGGAATGCATGATGAATGAGAAGAAAAATACAGCAAAACGCAGAAGCGCCCTCCGGATTATGGGAAGCCTGATCGGGCTGGTGAAGCCATTGCTTCATATTATGATGGCGGCAATTATTCTTGGAACAATGGGATATTTATGTGCGATCTTCCTGACGATTCTGGCAGGACAGGTCATCGTGCATGGCTTACTGACGGGCGCGGCAGGGACGAGCCTTTCGGTGCAAAACATGTGGCTTGTACATACCCCGGTAAAAACGATACTCACGGTGATGATCGTGATCGCGGTGCTGCGCGGCATTCTGCATTATGCGGAGCAGTACTGCAACCACTTTATTGCTTTTAAACTGCTGGCGATCATCCGCCATAAAGTGTTTGCAGCTTTGCGGAAGCTCTGCCCGGCGAAGCTGGAAGGACGGGACAAAGGAAATCTGATTTCGATTATCACAACCGATATCGAACTTCTGGAAGTATTCTATGCGCATACGATTTCCCCGATTGCGATTGCAGCATTAACTTCTCTGATTATGGTATGCTTCATTGGAAGATACCATGTTCTGGCAGGGCTGCTTGCACTTACGGCGTATCTGACGGTCGGCGTTGTGATCCCGATGTGGAACGGAAAGCGCGGAAGCCAGAAAAGGAATGGAGTTCCGGACAGGCTTTGGCGAGCTGAACAGCTTCGTGCTGGATTCCCTGCGTGGCCTCGACGAGACGATTCAGTACGGACAGGGCGAAAAACGGAAAGAGCAGATGTCAGGGCGGTCGAAAGAACTGACTTCTGTGCAGGAAAACTTAAGCCGCATGGAAGGCTCCCAGCGGTCTGTCACCAACATGGTGATTCTTCTGGCATCGTTCGGCATGCTGGCACTGACGATCTATCTTTACACGAAAGGCGGGATCGGATTTGAGGGAGTCCTGACCTGCACAGTCGCGATGATGGGTTCCTTCGGCCCGGTCGTGGCGCTGTCCAGCCTGTCGAATAACCTGAATCAGACGCTGGCAAGCGGCGAGCGTGTGCTTTCCCTTCTCGAGGAAGCGCCGCTGGTGGAGGAAATTCCGGGAGATGCGGCATCCGGCGGTGACCACGCATTTGCAGGAGCCGAAGCGCAGAATGTAACGTTTGCCTACGAAGACGAGACGATTCTGGATCAGTATTCGCTGAAACTGGAACCGGGAAAAATCACCGGCATCCACGGCGCGAGCGGTTCCGGAAAATCGACGATCTTAAAACTTCTGATGCGCTTCTGGGATGTCCAGACGGGGCGCGTTTCCGTGGACGGAGCCGATGTCCGCAAAATCCCGACAAAGCATCTGCGCGATATGGAAAGCTATGTGACGCAGGAGACACACCTGTTCCACGATTCGATTGCGAACAATATCGCTATTGCAAAACCCGGCGCGAAGCGGGAAGAAATTATGGAGGCGGCGAAGAAGGCGTCCATACATGATTTCATCATGCACTGCCAAATGGCTACGACACCGAAGTCGGAGAACTCGGCGATACGCTGTCCGGCGGAGAAAAACAGCGGATCGGTATCGCGCGGGCATTCCTGCATGACGCATCCATGATCCTGCTGGACGAGCCGACATCGAATCTTGATTCCTTAAATGAAGGAATTATTCTGAAATCCCTGAAAGAATCGGCAGAAGAGAAAACCATTGTGCTCGTATCGCACAGAGTGTCCACGATGAACGTCGCGGATGTGGTATATGAAATGGAAAATGGCCGGATTTCCTGATTTTACAGCACTTGACAGAGAAAAGACGATGTGCTACACTAACAGTCGTTAAAGAAAAGACAATTAAATATCGATGTGTAAGGTGTCGGACATACGTGTCCGGGTGAAAAGGGAAGCAGGTGTGAATCCTGCACGAACTCGTCACCGTATTTTGTGAGCGGAAGCTGCATACCCACTGGGATGACCGGGAAGGGAGCTGAAGCGCCAGAGCAATAAGCCGGGAGACCTGCCTTTCGCAGTACAGGAACGTTACGTTCGTGCCACGAGGAACTGGCAGTACAAAACAGGAAAGCGGACATTTGCCCCACAGCGGGTGAGATGGTTTTCTGTGTGATGAAAATACTGGAAGCCCCTCGTTGAAAAACGAAAGGGCTTCTTTCTATTTACGCGGGCAACAAGCCAAAGTCCGTGCTTGCACGAGACCTTAGCGACTGCCGCGATAACTTGAGAAACTCGCGGAGCGTGTTTTTCATAGTTTGAAATGTAAAACGTCCCCGATATTGGTTGTTGCAAAGATACCAGCAAATGGGAGGAAAACAAAAATGAAAAAGAAACTTGTAGTCGCTTTAATTTCAGCAGCTATGGTAACATCTATGCTCGGCGCATGCGGAAGCAGCAACGCATCCAGCAGCAGCGCAAGCAGCACAGCAACAAGCAGCGTAAGTGCATCTTCCGCATCTGAGGAAGACACCACAGCAGCAAGCAGCAGCGTAAGCGCATCTTCTGCATCTGAAGAGGTATCCGCAGATGCAGACCAGGAGGCAGCAGATAAAGTGGCAGCTTTGATTGACGCAATTTATGTACAGGAAAGAAATGATAACACCGACGAGCAGTGCAAAGAAGCAAAAGAGGCATGGGATGCCCTGACAGACGCGCAGAAGGAACTTGTAGAAGGAGAGAACGCAGATCCGGATTACTTCGGAAGAGACACAGGTGATGCTTCCAAGGATGATCCGTTAAACGGAGACGAGATCGGCGAGAATGAGCTTCTGGTTGTAAGCTTTGGTACTTCCTTCAACGACAGCCGTGCTGAGGATATCGGAGGCGTTGAGAAAGCTCTGCAGGCTGCATATCCGGACTGGTCCGTAAGACGTGCCTTCACTGCACAGATCATCATCAACCATGTACAGGCCCGCGATGACGAGAAGATCGACAACGTAGATCAGGCACTGGAAAGAGCTGTAAGCAATGGCGTGAAAAAACTGATTATTCAGCCGACTCATCTGATGCACGGCGCAGAGTACGACGAGCTGAAAGAAGCAGTAGATAGCTATAAAGATAAATTTGAGTCCGTAACCATCGCAGAGCCGCTGCTTGGCGAGGTTGGAAGTGCGCTACCGTAATCAACGAGGACAAACAGGCCGTTGCAGAAGCAATCACGGCACAGGCAGTAAAATCTGCAAATTATGACAGTCTGGATGCAGCAGCAGAGGACGGCACTGCTTTCGTATTTATGGGACATGGTACTTCCCACACTGCAAAAGTAACTTACAGCCAGATGCAGACACAGATGGATACTCTTGGATACAAAACGTATTCATCGGAACCGTTGAGGGCGAGCCGGAAGAGACCGCCTGCGAGAATGTGATCGAGGCAGTAAAAGCAGCCGGATACAAGAAAGTAATTCTTCGTCCGCTGATGGTTGTTGCAGGTGACCACGCAAACAACGATATGGCAGGCGAGGATGAGGATTCCTGGAAGAGCCAGTTTGAGGCATCCGGTGCATTCGATGAGATCAACACTCAGATCGAAGGTCTTGGAAGAATTGATGCTGTTGAGCAGCTGTATGTACAGCACACCAAGGCAGCTATGGACGGCAACGGCGTTCAGGACGATGCTGAATAATTAGGGGTTGTATTCCGAACGTAAAATAGAGTAAAATAAGATCCGGCAGTACGGCTGAAGAGACTCAGTGTGCTGTCGGATTTTAAGTTGAGCGGATGAAAAAGATCCGCTTCAAGGTGATACAAGGAGGAATTTTATTATGAGAAAAAAATTGGCAGTTCTTTTTCTTGGAGCAGCACTGACTGTATCCATGCTCGGCGCATGTGGCGGAAAGGATGCAGCGTCATCTTCTGCATCTGCAGTATCTGCGTCTTCTGCGGCAGACGCATCTTCCGCTTCTGTACAGGATGCATCTAAGGCAGAGAGCAGTACATCCACATCAGATGTTTCAGCAGAAAGCGCATCGGCAGCGGAGACTGCAGGAGAAAGCAGCGCATCAGAGCTGGAAGACGGTACGTATACGGCAGACTTCAATACAGACAGCAATATGTTCCATGTCAATGAAGCAAAAGAAGGAAAGGGTGTCCTGACGGTAAAAGACGGAAAAATGACCATCCACGTCAGCCTGGTATCCAAAAACATTGTCAATGTCTTTGTGGGAACAAAAGAAGAAGCACAGGCAGACGGCGCAGAGCTGATCGAGCCGACCACAGATGAGGTAACGTATTCTGACGGAACCACAGATGAAGTGTACGGCTTTGATATCCCGGTAGAAAAACTGGACGAGGATTTCAATGTTGCGATCATTGGTAAAAAAGGAACCTGGTATGATCATGTAGTCAGCGTATCCAATCCGGTACCGCAGGAGTAATCCCGGAAGAAAACAAAAGATATCCACAGAAGGCGAACCATTTTGCACCGTCTTTCCACAGAAATTGTGGAAAGAGAGGGGAAAAGCGGTTCGCCTTTGTGGATATCTTTTCTTATTTCTCCGGAAACAGTTTGCGGAACAGAAAACGGATGAAGGGTCCGCAGTACATGAGCTGCCAGAAGAAGGCAACCGGGAAATTTAAGAACGTGGTCTGGAGCCAGACAGCGACAAATTCTTTTCCGGCATTTTTAAACAGCAGCGTTGCAATAAAACTCATAATCGGACACATAATAGCAATAATCATAATGGAAATTGCCAGCGTGATTACGATCGGACGATCCTGCGGTGTTACCAGGCAAAAAGCTAATTTGTGAGCCAGATGATCCACGAGGAAAAACTCGAGGATAAAAGCGGCCGGCCACATGATTATCATCTCGTGAAACGCCATCAGAAAGACCTGATTTGTCATTCCGCCGATGTTCATGGAAATGTTGTAGCAGATCATGGCATAGACCATCAGAAAGGACATCATGAGGGTAAATACAACGTTTTGAAATTTTGTTTTTGGCATCGATTGTTCTCCTTTTCTTTGCGTTTTTTGAAAAATGGGCGCAAAAAAGACACATGTGTTGTTCGTTAACCAAGCAATGCACTTGTGCCGTTTCCAATCTGATACCAATCTTTTCTGCAGTTTTTAATTTTGAACCGTCGATTATTATAACGTCTCCGGCGGCGTTTGGCAAGAGGAAATTGAGAAATTTTTTGAAAAGACAGATAAACAAGAAAATTCGATGCGTGCTGGAAGCACGGTTTGGCGAATGGTGCGGGGAACGGCACCGGCGGGAAAAAGAATGGATTGCGAAACGGGAGCGGGATTGCTACAATAGAACATAGTGAAAACAAAGAGAAAACGCAAAAGGAAATCAATATTATGTCAGAGATCAGAAAAATCGAAAACTTTGCGGCGCCGGAGCTCGACGTGTATGCGCGTCTTTCAGAACCGCAGTTATTGCACTATTATGAACCGCAGCCAGGCCTTTTTCTTGCGGAGAGTCCGCGTGTCATCGAGCGTGCGCTGGATGCCGGATATGAACCGGTTTCGTTCCTTGCCGGAAGCGCAGAGCTTGCCGCAAACGAAGCACTCTTTGCGCACTGCCCGGACGCGCCGGTCTATACAGCAGAGACGAAGGTGCTGGAACAGCTCACAGGCTTTGCCCTCACGCGCGGCATGCTCTGCGCGATGCACCGCCGCACGCTTCCGGCTATGGAGGAAATCTGCCGGAATGCCCGCCGCGTGGCGATTCTGGAAAATGTCGTGAACCCGACGAATGTCGGTGCGATTTTCCGTTCCGCCGCCGCGCTTGGCATCGATGCCGTGCTCCTCACATCAGGCTGCAGCAACCCGCTGTACCGCCGCGCCATCCGCGTGAGCATGGGAAATGTCTTCCAGGTCCCGTGGACCGTGCTGCCAGGCGGCAGTTACTGGCCGGAGCAGGGAATTGCTGCACTGCAGGAACTTGGATTTTATACCGTTGCGATGGCATTAAAAGAAGACTCCGTTCCGATGGATGATCCGTCGTTAAAAACGCATGAAAAGCTCGCCATTCTGCTCGGAACCGAGGGTGACGGACTGGCAAGTGATACGATCGCTGAAACAGATGCAACCGTGCTGATTCCGATGACACACGGTGTGGATTCACTGAACGTCGCTGCGGCGAGCGCTGTCGCATTCTGGGAACTGGCGGGAAGAAGATAAAGATGTTCCGTCGGTACCGGAGATTACGGAATAAAAATAGGATCAGAGATAGATTTTCGGGATGCATATTTTGATGCATCCCTTTTTGAATTTACGAATTTTGAAATTCCTTCCGATACATCTGCGGCGTACATCCCACTTTGTTTCGGAACTGCCGGTTGAAGTTGGAAAGGTTGCGGAAACCATTGTCGTACGCGATTTCGGACACACTCCGCGTCGTACTGCGCAGCGCCTCGCAGGCGGCTTTGATACGAAGCTGTGTCAGATATTCAACGGCCCCGAGTCCGAAGGTCTGCTTAAAACAGCTCATAAAATAGCTTTTGCTCAAATGCGACAGCCTGGCAAGTTCCTCTATGGTAATCGGGTCGGCGAAGTGCTCCTGGATATAGGCGAGCACAGGCCGCAGGTTTTCAGCAGCCGCAGGCATGGCGGGACGATCGGTGCAGAGTTCCGGCGATGCGGCGAGCAGATAGAAGAAGCGGAGCAGCTCACTTTTCAGCAGAAGATCGGAGACAGCAGAGTTTTCACGGATGCAGCGGAAAATCTGATGGACGGATGCAGAAAGTGCAGCATAACCGGAATGTTCGGGTGAAATCGGTACCTGGATGCGGCGCCGGGCGGAGAAAAACGGCTGACAGAATTTCCGTGTAGCTGCGGTCGTCATACCCGCCGATCAGCATATTCTGGTGGAAAACAATCGTATCATAAAACATCGACTCCTGCTCGGCGGGCAGAATGGCATGTACGAGGTTCGGCTGAATCAGAAAAATATCACCGGCATGCGCCGTAAGCAGACGGTCCTCATACTGAAAATACCCCGTTCCGCGTTTGATATAATTCAGCTCCATCTCCCCGTGCCAGTGCAGCGGTACGCCGGGAAAATAGTCGGGCATCCGGCAGTCATAATAACTGTAGGGAACCTGCATGGAGCCGTGCTGGCGTTTTTCTTTCGCAGCAGAAAGCATCATAAAATCCTCCTCCAAAAAGCATGTCCGTAAAATGCCGGGAATGGCAGAGCGTGGCATGGATAAAATCAGTTAATGTTCACTCAGCAGTGAAACACTTGCTGTTTCGCTGCGTAAGAAAGTGATTCAGGTGTGAGCAGCCCTCCTTTTGCGAAGCAAAACTTTAAATGAGGGTTGCGAATGTTACAGTTCGCTG
>ENA-OQJI01000239-OQJI01000239.1-human-gut-metagenome-genome-assembly--contig:-NODE-239-length-12587-cov-0.928491_pt1 | contig 12587 bp, 18 predicted proteins | sample MGYA00242602_ERZ504768 | MGnify/ENA primary metagenome ERZ504768 (study PRJEB26092, sample SAMD00036368) | human gut metagenome | host: Homo sapiens | study: EMG produced TPA metagenomics assembly of...
CAGACACGATTTCTGAGAACTATCCGCCTCGGCGCCGCAGCACAATGAAATCCGAAGAGGTACATAACGCCGTCTCCGCTGCGTGTGCTTCCGAGTTCGTCGATCACCTTTCCGATCAGTACGAAACGGTCATCGGCGAGCGCGGCATGGGACTTTCCGGCGGTCAGAAGCAGCGTCTTTCCATCGCACGCGCCCTGGCAAAACAGGCTCCGATCCTCGTACTGGATGATTCCACCTCGGCGCTCGATATGGAGACCGAATACGAAATCCAGAGCCATCTCGCCGAGAAAAAAGATGTTTCCAAGATCATCATTGCCCACCGCATTTCTTCAGTGCAGAATGCCGATGAGATCCTGTATCTCGATCACGGACGCATCGCCGAGCGCGGCACGCATGAGAGTCTGATGGCACAGAAAGGCCTGTACTACTCCACCTGGGAGGCTCAGTACGGTGATTACCATAAAGCAAAGGCAGCCCTCGAGCAGGCACTTCCTGCCAATGCTTAATTCAATTTAATCTGTTACCCGACAACTTCTGTATTTACTTACCCGTTAAGAGAGGAACAATACGATTATGGCTATCAATTCCAGTAAAGTAGATGAAGAGCAGAAAGAGGTCTTAAAGAGCGCGACCATCCGCCGCCTCTTCTCCTACTTAAAAAATTATAAACGCCAGGTTGCCGTCGTTCTCGTGGTTCTCGCCGTTACCATCGCGATTTCCACTGTGAACCCGCTGCTCCTGGAGTACGCCATCGACGTCAATATTGCGCAGAAAGACTGGCGTGGGCTTGTTGCCCTCTGCGTATTCATGGTTGTGATCAACCTGGTTTACGCGGCCGGTGTCCGCCTGCGGATGCTTCTGATGGCGCGCATTACCAACAACATTCTTCTGGAAATCCGTGACGAGCTCTACACGCATATCCAGACCTTAAGCTTCAGCTTTTTCGATACCCGCCCGGCCGGAAAGATCCTGGCGCGCATCATCGGCGATGTCAACTCGTTAAAGGATGTGCTGAACGACGGTGTCACAAAGCTGATTCCGAACATTCTCACGATCATCGCCATTCTGGTGATCATGATGATCAAAAACATCTGGCTCTCCTTAAGTGCGATTCTCGTGCTGCCGCTGATCGCTATCGGCATGTATTTTATTCAGATCGTCGCACACAAGAGATGGCAGACGTTCCGAAAAAAATCTTCCAATGTTACGGCGTATATCCACGAGGACTTCTCCGGTATCCGCATCATCAAGAGCTTTACCGCAGAGCAGGAATCGCAGGGCGAGTTTGACCGGCTTCTTCTTGAGCATCAGAACTCCTTCATCCATGCGGTCCGCCTGGCGGATGGTTTTTCCGCTGTGATCGAAGTGACATGGGGCATCGGAACGTTTCTTCTGTATTTTATCGGTATTTCCGTACTCGGCGTGGATGCCGTTCCGATCGGTACGTTCACGGCGTTTGCGATGTATCTGACGATGTTCTGGGATCCGATCCAGAACCTGGCCGGTTTTTACAACAAGCTGATCACGAACCTTTCCGCTGCGGAGCGAATCTTTGAGATCCTCGACACACCGGCGGAGGTTGCCGACAAGCCTGGCGTCACAGAACTGCCGCCGATCAAAGGAGAAGTAACGTTCGACCACGTCAGCTTTGCCTACTCCGATGATCCGGACACGCTGGTTTTAAAGGATGTCAGCTTTACAGCGGCTCCCGGTGAGACGATCGCACTCGTCGGCCCGACCGGCGCTGGAAAGACGACCATTGTCAATCTGATCAGCCGTTTCTACAATATTACTTCTGGAACGGTCCGCGTCGACGGCTACAGCTGACGGATGTCTCCATCAACAGCCTGCGTGCCCAGATGGGCGTTATGACCCAGGACAACTTTCTCTTCTCCGGCACGATCCGCGACAACATTGCGTATGGAAAGCTCGATGCCACGGAGGAAGAAATCATTGCCGCCGCAAAGGCCGTGCATGCCCATGACTTTATCATAGAGCTGCCGGACGGCTATGACACCGAGATCAGCGAGCGCGGTGCCCGTCTTTCCAACGGCCAGCGCCAGCTTCTCGCCTTTGCCAGAACGATGGTGTCCGATCCGCGGATTCTGATTCTCGACGAGGCGACGTCCAGCATCGACACACAGACAGAAATTCAGGTGCAGCAGGGAATCGAAAGCCTGTTGAAGGGCCGTACCTCGTTCATCATTGCGCACCGTCTTTCTACTATTAAAAAATGCGGACCGGATTTTCGTGATCGACCACGGAAAGATTTTCGAGCAGGGAACCCACGACGAACTGATGGCAAAACAGGGCGCGTACTACCAGCTCTACCAGGCACAGTTCCGCAGGGTATCGTAAAATCAAGAAATTTTCTCAAAACTGCCTTTCTTTTTTACAGGGAAAGGCAGTTTTTTTCCCTCTTTTCTATAACTGGTTTTCCTTTCCTTGACAAATGAATCCTCCCTGCTATATGATGATAACTGATCTTTTTTCGGGGACATTTGTTCCCGTCTGCCGCTTCCCACTCCTGCGGCATTTGTCACGAAACAGTCTGATACGGAGCTTTTTCGAATGCCTCCGTGTTTTCTTTCAGAAAGGAGTATCATGACATTTTTTTCAAAAAAAACGTTACGCCTTCTCCTCCTTCCTGCCCTCCTTCTTCTGACGGGCTGTGCGGGATCCTCAAAAGAGACGGCGGATTCCCAGGAGAACACGAAACTCTCCGCCGTGGGCTACGATTTTCCGCAGTATGATTTTCTGCGCGCCATCGGCGGCGATCATCTCGATCTCCACATGCTGCTTTCCCCGGGTGCGGAAAGTCACTCGTTTGAACCGACACCGGGCGATATGATTACGGTTTCCGAATGTGATCTCTTCGTCTACGTCGGCGGCGATTCCGATGCCTGGGTCGAGACAATCCTTGATTCTGTCGATACCTCGAACAAAGAGGTAGTGACGCTGATGGACTGCGTTGACACCGTTGCCGAGGAAACCGTCGAGGGAATGGAGACCCACGGCCACGCACACGATCATGAGGACGAGGATGCGCACGACCATGAGGACGAAGATGCAGATCACGAGGATGTACACGACCATGAGGACGAGGATACACACGACGAATCTCCCATGATCATGCGCACGAATCCCACGGCGAACAGGACGAGCACGTCTGGACTTCGCCGAAAAATGCGATGCGGATTGTCCAGAAACTCTGCGATTCCCTCTGCCGCCTCGACCCGGAGCATGCGGACGATTACCAGGCAAATACCGCCTCGTATCTTGCTTCGCTTACCTCCCTCGATGAGGAATTTTCCGATGTCACAACGAATGCCAGCCGCCACACCATCGTTTTCGGCGACCGTTTTCCATTCCGCTATTTCGCGGACGCCTACGGCCTCGACTATTACGCGGCATTCCCCGGCTGCTCCTCGGAATCCGAGGCGAGTGCCAAAACACTTTCTTTTTTAATTGACAAGATCAACGAAGAGCAGATTCCTGTCGTCTTCCACACCGAGCTGTCCAACGAAAAAATGACGGACTGCATCTGTGAGGCGACCGGCGCGAAAAAGCTGCTGCTTCACTCCTGTCACAACGTATCCAAAGATGATTTCGAAAACGGCGCCACGTATCTTCCCTGATGGAACAGAATGTCGCCGCACTAAAGGAGGCTCTGAACTAATGGCTCTACTTACCTGCAGTGATGTCACCTTCTCCTACGAGGGCATCCCGGTCCTGACCGATGTCAACTTTGCCCTGGAAGCCGGCTCCTACCTCTGTATTGTGGGCGAGAACGGTTCCGGAAAAAGTACTCTGGTCAAGGGACTGCTTCACTTAAAAAATCCGTCCACCGGCTCGATCACAACCGGCGACGGGCTTCATCCAAGCGAGATCGGCTATCTGCCGCAGCAGACCGCCGCACAAAAGGATTTCCCGGCGAGCGTCTGGGAAGTCGTGCTGTCCGGCCGGCAGAACCACCCGCATTTCCCCGCCGTTTTACACAAAAGCAGACAAAGAGGACGCGCTCCGCAATATGGAGCTTCTCGACCTCCTTCCATTAAAGAAACGATGCTACCGTGATCTCTCCGGCGGCCAGCAGCAGCGTGTGCTTCTCGCTCGTGCGCTTTGCGCCACAAAGAAACTGCTGCTCCTCGACGAGCCGGTCACCGGCCTTGACCCGGTGATGACAACGGAAATGTACCAGCTCATCCGCCGGATCAACCGCGAGCAGCATGTTACCATCATCATGGTTTCCCACGATATCCGCAATATTCTGCCGGATGCCACACACATTCTCCAGCTCGACCAGAAGCAGGTCTTCTTCGGTCCGACGGACGAGTATCTGAAAACCGAGGCTGGAAAACAGTTTTTAGGAGGTGCCGACTTATGATTTCGAATCTGCTGAAAATGCTTTCTTATCCGTTTATGCAGCGTGCCCTTGTGGTCGGTATTCTCGTCTCGTTGTGCGCCGCACTGCTTGGCGTCAGCTCGTGTTAAAGCGCTACTCCATGATCGGCGACGGCCTCTCCCATGTCGGATTCGGCTCTCTTGCGATTGCAACGGCACTCGGTTTTGCTCCGCTTGCCTTCACAATCCCTGTCGTCGTGCTTGCCGCCTTTCTACTGCTCCGCATGAACGAATCCAGCAAGATCAAAGGCGACGCCGCCATCGGCCTGATTTCAAGCTCTGCGCTTGCGATCGGTGTCATCACGGTTTCGTGGTCGAGCGGCATGAACACCGATGTCAACAACTACATGTTCGGAAGCATCCTTGCGATGAGTGATGAGGACGTTGTTCTCTCCGTAGTGCTCTCCATCGTCGTGCTGATCCTGTTCGTCCTGTATTACAACCGTATTTTTGCCGTCACTTTCGACGAGACATTTGCCAAAGCAACCGGTGTCCGCGCAGAGGTTTACAACATGCTGCTGGCATTCTTAACCGCTATCACCACCGTCCTCGGCATGCGCATGATGGGCGCGCTTCTGATCTCCAGCCTGCTGATTTTCCCGGCACTGACCTCGATGCGTCTCTGCCATACCTTCCAGGGCGTGGTGATCTGCTCCGCGGTTCTCTCCGTGGTGTGCTTCCTTCTTGGCATGTCCCTCTCGTTTTCCTGTCCTCCCCTGCCGGAGCGACGGTCGTAATCGTGAACCTGCTGGCATTCCTGATCTTTTCTGCGATTGCCGGAATCCGCGAGCATACCGCATAAAAAGTTTCCGATCTGACCTGCTTTGTTTTACTGGAGGTATTTTATGAATCGAATTGTAATTGCACTGTTAAAACCGTTTTCCTTCATCCCGGCGATTCTGATGATGTCGCTGATTTTCTCCTTCTCTTCCCAGAACGGAACGGAATCCTCACAGCTCAGTGAAAAAGTGGCGCGCGGCATTTTCATCACGATCGACCACGTCATGGACCGCGGATGGGATGATGAGAAGATCCAGGAACTGGCTGACGAGTATCAGTACCCGGTGCGGAAGCTGGCTCATATGACAGAGTACTGTCTGCTTGCAATCTGTGTTTCGCTTCCGCTCTACGTCTACGGCCTGCGCGGCTTCGCGCTCACATTTCTTGCCGGCATCCTCTGTGTCGCCTTTGCCGCGAGCGATGAGTTCCACCAGACCATGGTGGCAAACCGCGGCCCGTCCGTAAAGGACGTCGGCATCGACAGCATCGGCGTTCTCTTCGGCATCACGTTTGTACGGCTGTTCTGCTGGATTGCACTCGGCGGAAATACGAAAAAAAAGAAAGCGGCGCAGACGGCGTTACTATTACTAAAAATATTGGATAACAGAAAAATCCCCGTTGGAAAAATCATTTCTCCTGAAACTGATTTTCCCAACGGGGATTTTTTCATTTTTCTTAAAAACAGCTCTTAGGAAAGTGAATCCGCATATGCCTGAATATCTGCCTTCATCTGAATCCAGGCATCCTCATGCTCCACGTAGTACAGAGGGCAGAGCTTTTCGGTTACATCATAGTGACGGATCACATCGTCCGAAGTCAGATTGAACCGCTTGCATAAGAAACCGGCGAGCTGGACCACAGAATTGTATGTCTCATCGGTAAATTCACCGCTGTCATCCGGGTGGCAGCATTCAATCGAGATCGTATCGAAATTACGCTGGTTCGATGCATACGACCATTCACTCGTCGGGATACACTGAACGACTTCTCCCTCGATGCCGACGACGAAATGGCTGCTGGCCTGCGCCTCCTGCGTCTCAGGCAGGTTTTCAAAGTAATCACGGTTCTGCATCGCCGTGCTTCCCGGGTTTGCCGTGTAGTGAATAACGATGCCGTCCACCTTTTTCAGCCTCGTCTGCGGTCTGGACCAGCTGTTCGGCGTCAGAAGCTCCACATCAATCGGCGGAGCGCCGGTCCAGTCGGTGATATCGTTGTCCTCATAATCAGAACCGGAATAGTCAACGGCCGTGATATCACTTGCCGTTTTTGCCACACGGCGGATGCCGCTGTAAATGCCGACGCAGATCAGCACCACCAGAACTCCCGTCAGAAACATTCTGCGGTGAAGCTGGCGCTGCCTCTGTTTTCTTGTCATTTTCCCCGTCTCTTCTGTGCCATATGTTCTCTCCCCGCTGCAAATAAGCGCCCCCTCATTTGAAAAGGCAGAAGCTGAAAAGTTTCTGCCCTTTCCCCCTTCTGCCTTTTGCGACTTTTTATTCTTATTTATCGTCCACGCTGTAGTTCGGAGCCTCTTTGGTGATGTGAATATCATGCGGATGGGACTCTTTTAAGGATGCTGCGGAAATCTTCACAAATTTTCCGGTCTCCTTTAAGGTCTCAACATCTTTCGCTCCGCAGTAGCCCATACCGGAACGAAGTCCGCCGATCAGCTGGAATACAGTGTCCTCTACGAGCCTTTGTATGCTACACGGCCTTCCACACCTTCCGGAACCAGTTTCTTGGCGCCGGTCTGGAAGTAACGGTCTTTACTTCCGTTCTCCATGGCTGCAATGGATCCCATTCCACGGTATACTTTGTATTTTCTTCCCTGGAACAGTTCGAAATCTCCCGGGCTCTCATCGCATCCTGCGAAGATGCTTCCCATCATGCAGACATTGGCACCGGCTGCGATAGCCTTTGTCATGTCTCCGGAGTACTTGATACCGCCGTCGGCGATGATCGGAGTTCCGGTCTTCTTTGCTTCCTCATAGCAGTCCATAACGGCTGTGACCTGCGGTACACCGATACCTGCAACGACACGGGTCGTACAGATAGAACCAGGTCCGATACCGACTTTAACAGCGTCTGCTCCGGCTGCGATCAGGTCTCTTGTTGCCTCTGCGGTTGCCACGTTTCCGGCGATTACCTGCAGATCCGGATAATGCTCTTTGATGAGACGAAGTGTTTTGAAGATATTTGCGGAATGTCCGTGAGCGGAGTCGATGACGATCACGTCTACGTGTGCTTTTACCAGCGCATCGACACGATCGAGCACGTTTGCCGTGATGCCGACTGCGGCACCGCAGAGCAGACGTCCCTGCTCATCCTTGGCGGACAATGGGTACTTGATGGTTTTCTCGATATCTTTGATGGTGATCAGACCTTTGAGGTTGAAATCGTCATCGACAATCGGAAGTTTTTCTTTTCTGGATTTTGCAAGGATTGCTTTTGCCTCGTCCAGCGTAACGCCTACTTTTGCAGTGATCAGGTTTTCGCTGGTCATGGACTCTTTGATTTTCTTGGTGAAATCAGTTTCAAACTTCAAATCACGGTTTGTAATAATACCAACCAGTTTTCCGTTCTCGGTAATCGGGACACCGGAAATACGGAATTTTGCCATCAGATTATTGGCATCTTCCAGGGTGTGCTCCGGAGACAGATAGAACGGATCGGTGATAACACCGTTCTCAGAACGTTTTACTTTGTCTACTTCTTCTGCCTGCTGCTCAATCGACATATTCTTGTGAATAATACCGATTCCTCCCTGACGTGCCATGCAATTGCCATACGGTGTTCTGTAACCGTATCCATGCCGGCGCTCATCATCGGGATGTTCAGCTTGATCTTCTTGGTCAGATGCGTAGTCAGATCTACCATGTTTGGGGTTACTTCAGAATACTGCGGAACCAGAAGCACATCATCGAAGGTAATACCATCACCAATAATTGTACCCATTTTCATTTCTTCCTTTCTTCTTAAGTCTTTTGATTTATCACCTAATTTAACATAAAACAAAAAAGCTGTCAATCCATAAATACTTTTCTTGGTGCACGGTTGCGGATATCTTTTAACATCACTTCATCCGGTTCGAAGATCACCATCTGCATTGTGTTGTCCTTGGAGATCACAAATGCATACGGTTTGTGGCCCTGTCCTTCGATTCCGGATGAATAGTTGTAACGTTTGATACTCTGGTTTTTTTTGTAGGAATCAAGCTGATGGGACTGGTACGGAGCCAGGATTTCCATGTTGGAAAGCTCATAGCTTGCGGCTCTTTTTCTTCTTGACTGCGAATAGATACGGTCGATGTCGAGCTCGCCGTTGACGTACAGATACTCAAACTCTACCGAAAGCTTCGGGATAAAAATATAGTCTACGATTCCAAGTACCAGCGCAAGAAGCAGAATCAGCGGATTCATCATAATTCCTGCGGCTGCAAAAAGAACGGTAAAGAAGATCAGAACTCCTTTGATCACCTTGTCTTTTCCTGTCTGCTGTTTTTTCACCAGCACTTCTGTGTAAAGATCACTCATTTACTCCATCCTCCTCAAGATATTCGATCAGTTTTGCTACATTGTCCGCGTTCTTTGTATTGACCAACACGGTCAGATAACACGGCTCATAGTACGTAAGGCCCATATCCTGGTACTTTTTCAATTTGGAAATGTCGAGGCAGGTATCTCCCGCCTTTATCCCGTACTTCTCACACGTCGCTTCGTCAAACAGTGTGGACAGATCCAGAAAATAATCGTCTTTGCTGTAGTTGTCGTACACGGCCTGTGAACAGATCAGAACATCCATGCTCTGTGCGGCAATCACGGCTGTGAATTTCATCAGCGTGTTGTAATCCGCATTTTCCAGGTTTTCACCGAAGCTGTAGCTCGTATCGATGCTTACCTTTTCGTACTTATCTCCGGTTCCGAGCGCTTCTTTTAGGTCCTCCTCGATCGGACTTACATCCTGCAGTCCTGCGTAATCCACTACGGCAATGCTCACGAGGTCATAATACTTCGCATTTTCATGGATATTCACAATCGTGCCGATGATGAAGATAACAGCGATGATGCCGAAAATGACAGCCTTGTAGTATTCCCAGATATAGGCCAGTTTCTCTTTAAAATTCATTTTCGACAGCTTCTCTTTTTCGAGCTGCATCTTCTCCTTCCTTGTCATGTCGGATTCATAACGACTTGCCATGTGTGTTTCTTCTCCTTTGTTGTATTTCCCCCAACATCCTACAAATCAGTATAGCATAAAACGCCGGAAGCGTCCATATACGCCGCCCGGCGAAAGCATGAAAACTTTCTGAAATTTTTTGTAACGATTCAGAGCCATGCGAAATGGAAGAAAAACTTTCCACTAAAAAACCGGCCGGCAAAGACAGGACTTCGGAACCCATGTTCCGCTACGGTCTTTGCCAGCCGGTTTTCTTATTTTGTTTTACCAGACATTTTTATCCCGGAAATTACATCATTCCCATTCCGCCGTCTGCGCCTGCCGGCATAGCCGGAGCCGGCTCTTTGATGGTGGAAACTACGGACTCGGTGGTCAGCAGGGTTGCGGAAACGCTGGTAGCGTTCTGCAGTGCGCTTCTGGTAACCTTAACCGGATCAAGGATACCAGCCTGGATCATGTCTACATACTCTTCGTTGTATGCATCAAATCCAACACCTACTTTGGACTCTTTTACTTTGTTGATCACAACAGCGCCTTCCAGACCTGCGTTTGTTACGATGTGGAACAGAGGAGCCTCGAGTGCTTTCTGTACGATTCTTGCACCGATCTTCTCGTCGCCGTCCAGGCTGTCAATCAGCTCTGCAAGCTGTGTTGTTACATGAATGTATGCAGAACCGCCGCCTGCGATGATACCCTCTTCTACGGCTGCTCTCGTTGCATTTAAAGCATCCTCCATACGGAGTTTTTCTTCTTTCATCTCGGTCTCGGTTGCTGCACCTACACGGATAACAGCTACGCCGCCTGCCATTTTAGCCAGTCTCTCCTGCAGTTTCTCTTTATCGAACTCAGAAGTGGTCTCCTCGATCTGGGATCTGATCTGGCCGATTCTTGCTGCGATGGCATCTTTTGCGCCGGCACCGTCAACGATAACGGTGTTCTCTTTCTGAACTTTAACAGATTTTGCACGTCCGAGCATTTCCAGAGTAGCGTCTTTTAATTCCAGACCAACTTCCTCGGAGATCACCTGGCCGCCGGTCAGGATTGCGATATCCTCGAGCATTGCTTTTCTTCTGTCGCCGTATCCCGGTGCTTTGACAGCTACTACGTTGAAGGTTCCGCGCAGTTTGTTGATCACGAGTGTCTGGAGAGCCTCGCCCTCTACGTCCTCAGCGATGATCAGCAGTCTTGCGCCGCTCTGTACGATCTGCTCCAGCAGCGGAAGAACTTCCTGAATGTTGGACAGTTTCTTATCGGTAATCAGGATATATGGATTGTCGAGAACGGCTTCCATTTTCTCCATATCGGTACACATGTAAGCAGAGATATATCCACGGTCGAACTGCATACCTTCTACCAGCTCCAGCTCGTTCTGCATGGTCTTGGACTCCTCGATGGTGATAACGCCGTCTTTGGAAACTTTTTCCATAGCGTCAGCTACCATCTGGCCTACTTCTTCGCTTCCGGAAGAAACAGCTGCAACTTTTGCAATCTGCTCTTTGCCTGCTACCGGCTGGCTCATCTCTGCAAGGATCTGAACAGCTTTATCGGTTGCTTTCTTCATTCCCTTACGAAGAACGATCGGGTTCGCACCTGCTGCCAGGTTTTTCATTCCTTCGTTTACCATAGCCTGTGCCAGAACGGTTGCGGTTGTGGTACCATCACCTGCTACGTCGTTGGTCTTTGCAGCAACTTCTTTGATGAGCTGTGCGCCCATGTTTTCAAAGCCGTCTGCCAGCTCGATCTCTTTTGCAATCGTAACACCATCGTTTGTGATGAGCGGAGCGCCGTACTGTTTGTCCAGAACAACGTTTCTTCCTTTCGGTCCAAGGGTTACACGTACGGTATCTGCAAGCTGGTTTACACCATTCTGAAGAGCGTTTCTTGCCTCTGCTCCATATTTAATCTCTTTTGCCATGATTGTCATGCCTCCTGATTTTTACTTGATTATTCTTTATTTTACAACTGCCAGAATGTCATCCTGTTTTACGATGATGTACTCTTCATCTTCCAGTTTGACGTTGGTTCCTGCATATTTGGAATAGATTACCTGATCTCCGACTGCAACTTCCATTTTTACTTCTTTGCCGTCTTCTACTTTTCCAGGTCCTACTGCGATAACCTCAGCCTGCTGCGGTTTCTCCTGTGCCTGTCCCGGAAGTACGATACCGGATTTTGTGGTTTCCTCTGCTTTTAACTCTTTTAATACAACTCTGTCACCTAAAGGTACTAACTTCATTTATGTTTCCTCCTTCAAGATTTCATTCAGTTTTATTTATTAGCACTCAGTTCATTCGAGTGCTACTTGATGGTTCTTACTATAGTGTTTTCCACCTCATTTCGCAAATGCATGAATTTTTGTAATTCTCTTTTTTTCTCTCGTGATAACTCTTAATTTCTCTTATTTCCTCGTTTTTTCTTATTTTGGCAACTTTTTCATATTTTATACTCTCTTTAGAATCTAATTATAGTTTATTCCTAAAAACGGGAATGATACCATTTTTTTTCCGCTCCCCGAATGCTTTTTGCACAAAAAGAAACGGCGCCATTCTTAAACGGCTCCGATTCTTTTCTACATTCCACTTTTTTATTTTTTCGTCTCGTCCGGATGGGCATCGCCCTTTCCTTTCAGGTTCTTTCTTGCTTTGATCTCGTCGAGTTCATCAAAGATATAATCATTTAATACCTTAATATACGTTCCCTTCATACCGCTGGAACGGGACTCGATGACGCCTGCGCTCTCGAATTTGCGGAGGGCATTTACGATGACGGATCTTGTGATGCCGACGCGGTCTGCAATTTTGCTTGCAACCAGAATGCCCTCATCCCCGTTCAGTTCATCAAAGATATGGATGATGGCTTCCAGTTCGGAGAAGGACAGCGTGTTGAATGCGGATTTAACCACCTGAACCTTGCGGTTTTCCTCCACATTTTCCTCGTTGACGGAACGCATCATCTCCAGTCCCACTACGGTTGTTCCGTATTCACTGACGATAATATCTTCAATATCATACTGGCGTTCCTTCCGATACATAAATACTGTTCCCAGCCGTTCTCCTGCAATATCGATCGGGTTAATGATCGCGCAGTACTGCTGGATATCATCCCGCTCAAATCCCAGAGTCTGAAGATTCACATTTTTCCTTTGTGGACAAGACACTTAAAAAAACGGTCATTTAACAGTAGGATCCAACATGACTTCCGACTTTATCCTCAATCAATTCTGTCGA
>ENA-OQJI01000240-OQJI01000240.1-human-gut-metagenome-genome-assembly--contig:-NODE-240-length-12584-cov-1.073212_pt1 | contig 12584 bp, 13 predicted proteins | sample MGYA00242602_ERZ504768 | MGnify/ENA primary metagenome ERZ504768 (study PRJEB26092, sample SAMD00036368) | human gut metagenome | host: Homo sapiens | study: EMG produced TPA metagenomics assembly of...
CGCAATTTTTGAAAAATTGAGTAAACTTTTTTGTTTTTGGGAGGATAATTTAGCGTTAGCTAAATTTCAATGCCCGACCGACACTCCGCTAAACCATAATTTAACCCGACTTTTGATAAAAAAGCACCGCCCGTAAATTTTCGTTACGGGCGATGCTTTATCAGATTATTTTAAGTTGTCAGCTGTAAATAATTTAAAAATTCATCAAAATATCTCGCAATGTACTGCTGAACTCTTGTTACATCCAAGACAGAAATTTTTCCGTCCTTATTAACATCCGCTGCTTCTTTCTGCTTATCGGTAAAACTTTGATTCTGAGCAATATAAAGCTGTATAGCGGTTACATCGTTTACATCTATCTTTCCGTCGCCTGTAACATCGCCGAGCATTACATCATCGTCACTATACAAATACGCCTTTGTATTTTTGTTTATCGCAAGTTTTTCGTAACCCGCAACAGAAGTAACACCGCTCTGAACTTCGCTGTTTCTTACAACTGCCGCAAAGTTGACTTTTAAATCATTGTCAATAAAACCTACGCAAAGAGTTTTAAGATTAAGGTCTACTGTCGTACTGCCTGTACCTATAACATTAAAGTAAGCTCTTACAAATGTCTTTTTGTTTGTAAAGTCCTTAAGGTCAGTAATATCCGTAAAGTTGGATAAGATACGTCCTGTTTTGATGTTTGTAACCTCGTTTGAAACATTCGGCATAAAATCTTTTGAACGGGCAACATCAAGCTTAAGTTTTGAAGAATCGTAATTAAGTGCCCACTCTGCGTTTACAAGTTTCATTGATGACTGCAGTTCATATTCAACACAAAGCTCTTTGTTGTTTACAAGTGTAACCTTTGCACTCGGGAAGTAGTTTGATGTAGCGGTTACATTAAGATTTTTGCTCTCTGTAGGTTTTAGCTGTGGTCGGTTGAGTGGTCGGTTGAGTGGTTGGTTTTGCGGTAGTCGGCTGTGTAGGTCTTGCTGTTGTCGGCTGTGTAGCCTGAGAAGCTGTTGTAGGAACAATAAGGCTTGTGATGTCACCGCTTGACATATTGTATGCACCTACAGCTGATGAAACGCTGTTTCTCTCTGCCTTGAATGTAAGCTTTGATGAAGCGTTAAGTGTAGCTGTTGTAACTGTAAATACACCTGTTACATCGTCAGCCTGTGTTGTGTATGCTGTGCCGTTTACTGTTACTGTTACCTTTGAAGCAGGAGCAGCAACACCGCTTACTGTATTCTTGCCCTTAACTGCATAGCCGAGTGCAGGAACATTAAGCTGTAACTTAGCCTTTGCGTTCTGTAATTTTGTTATCATTGCAGTAACCTGATCGTCGTCAGCATCACTGCCCTGTGCAACGAGTGCGTCAACCGACTTCATAACTGATTCAACAGTTGTCCATGAAGATGCTGTGTAATCGGAAGATGTCATTGCTTTAACTTCTCTTCCCTCTTTCTTAAGCTGCTCGAGCGGTGAAGCAGGAGTTTCTACAATCTCAAGATCATAAGAAGAGAATGATGTATTTTTAACTGTGATAATTGCGTCGCCTGTAATGCCTGCAATATCAGCTGACTGTACTTTGCCGCCGTTATTGAGTACTACATTGTAAGCTTCTGTTGTATTAAGGTCAACATAGTAGTCACCGTTATCATCCTTAGATGTAAGCTGTGTGCCAGGCCATGCACCGAGAAGTGTGTTGCTTGCGCCTGTCCAAGCATATACATAAGGAGCTGAACCGTCAGCTGTCTTTACAACAAGACGAGATGTTGTTTTTACAGGAGCTGTTGAGCCGCCCTGTACTTTTTTCTTGAATGTTGCTTTTGACTCGGAAGAACCGATCTCGTTCTCTGCCTCAAGAGTAATTGTAATTGTATCGCCATCGTAAGCTGTGTTACCGATTGTGATTGTGTCGCCGTCTTTTACGATAAACTTGTTACCGCCGTCAATAGAGCACTTAGCCTGCTCGCACTTGTCAAGGCTTACTGTAACAGTCTGTGTACCTGTAAACTCTGCGTCACCCTTAACAGACATAAGCGGTCTGCCGTCAGGCTCTTCAACGAGGATTGTACCGTTCTTGCCGCTGTTGAATGTAACCTTACCGTTTGATACAACAGCAGATGACTGATCGTAAGCATTTACAAGATACTGACCGTCGCTCCAAGTATCGCCAACGCTGATTGTAACATCAGTATTTGCATTAGCATAGATACAGCCGATTACCTTATCTGTAATGCCGTTCTTGTCGTAATCTCTTGCAAAAGCATAACCTGATGTTGATGCAAGGCTTGTGTTAGAGCCTGCACCTACAGAGATGTGGTTGTTACGGAATACACCGACTTTCTGCCAATGCTCAAGAACATTTGTATCCATTGAGTCCCAGTTCATATCACTTCTGAGTGAGTGACCTGCGCCGCCGTTACCGTCGTTAGGAACACCTGCTACCATTGGACGGTTTGTTTCGTCACCGTAGAATATCTGAATTCCGCCCGGGCATAAAAGAAGGCCTGAACCTGTACCTATAAGGTCGCCTCTTGCGAGAACAGAGTCGTGTGAAGATACATAAGAAAGAACATTGAAGCTGTCATCGTTATTGATAGCCTTTGCAAATCCATCATATGTGCCCTTAACTCTGCCTGCGCTTAAAAGTCCGCCACCCTGAGTTGAGAAGTTGATCATTGAATCAAATCCGCCCTGTGTGTAGTAGCCGTCCTTATTAACACCGTGATCCCAACATTCACCTGTCATCCAGAAATCTTCATCCCAGTCTGCGCCCGGCTTGTCAGGGTTGTTTGCTCTCCACTCTTTAAGAGCGTCAACACAAGCATTCTTAAGGTTTTTCCAAGAAGCAAATTCAACGTGTTTTGCGGTATCGCAACGGAAACCGTCAACACCGTACTCTCTTACCCACTCTGAAAGCCAGCCTGCAAGGTAGTTGCTTACAGTCGCGCTTCTGCCTGTTTTGGTAAAGAAGTTATTAATCTTTGCTGTTTCAGAATCAAGTCTGCCCTCTCCGCTCCACTTTTTCTGGAGAATTTTTGGAAGACCTACTGTAGAAGCCTGCTCTGTTTTAAAGTCAGGAAGACCTGCAAGAGACATTGTGAGGTCACTGCCGCCACCTTCTGTATAACCTGCTACACCGCAACGAATCCAATCAGGACCCCACCAGTTAGCCCAGTCTTCTGCATTTGTATCGTAGTCGATAAAGCTGTGATATGTTTTGTTGTTTATATTCTGATGTGGATAGTATGCGTCTTCCCAGCCTGGTGCTACTGTGCCGTAACCATACTCTGCCATATCGTAAAGCGAGTTGTAACCTGAGTGGTTCATTACGATATCCATAATAACTCTGATGCCGTGCTCATGAGCTGTGTCAACAAGAGTTTCAAACTCCTCGGCAGTACCGAAGTTTGCATCTGTCTGTGTGTAGTCGAGAACATAGTAGCCGTGGTATGAATAGTGAGCGTAACTTGGATTACCGTCGCTGCCTACCACATAACCGTGTGTCTGCTCATACGGAGCGGAAATCCAGATTGCGTTTACACCGAGGTTATTGAAATAACCATCTTCGATAGACTGTGTAACACCGGCAAAGTCGCCGCCGTGGAAGGTAGCTCTATCATCAATGTTAGAAAGAACCTTACCGCTCTGGTCAAGACCTCTGTTGTATGAGTGGTCGTTTGATGTGTTTCCGTTTCTGAAACGGTCGGTTAAGAGAAAGTAAACCGATGCATTGTCCCAAGAAAAGTTATCTTTGCTCTTTGTTGTAGAAGCAGATACTTTTTCTGTAGTATCAACGGTAGCAGCACTTGCCACTGTTGAGAATGCAAAGGTTGTGCTTGACATAACGGTGCAAAGTGCAATTGCAACGCTTGTCGCTTTTAGCATTCCGTGCTTGTTCATTAGTTTGATTACTCCTTTCAAAATTAATTTAAAGGGCAATCTGCCCTATTTTTGAATTTCTGTCATAAATAATATTATCACATAATTATCACAATTACCATAATTTTACTAATTAAAAAATAAATACGGCAATATTTACAAATAATTTGAGCTACTTATGTGTATTATGCCTTATGCTTTGTAAAATTTAGCGGAGTCGACTATGCTTATACGGTGCTTTATGTAAGGTCAAAAAAAGCAAAGGAACCCGACATAACAATCGGATTCCTTTTGAAAAAATATATTATTTATCTCCCGACTTAGTGATTAAACCTGCAATCAAGCCAAAGAATATTGCCGCAGAAATACCTGCCGCCGCACTTTTTAGTCCGCCTGTAAGAACACCGAGTGCTCCGTCTGCAGCAAGTCCCTCTTTTACGCCCTGACTCATCAAAAAACCAAAGCCGCTTATCGGTACAGATGCGCCTGCGCCCGCAAACTCGGCGAAGGGTTCATAAAGTCCGACTGCGCCCAAATCACACCTGCCACTACAAAGCCTGTAAGTATTCGGGCGGGAGTAAGTTTTGTTTTGTCAATTAAAATCTGACCGATTACGCAAATAAGTCCACCTGTCCAAAATGCATTTATATAATCCATAACAATTCCTCTTTACAAGATTTTATTACCTTTAGTTATTTGCAAATGTGCGATTTTTATTCCGAAATGTGACAGAAAAATGAAAATTTGTGTAGCCGCTATGATTTTTCATAAAAAATATACACAAAACTGTTTTTATATAGTATAATATATGCTGTTGCGATATGACTTTGCGGAGTACACAAAGTTTTTATATGCTTACTATTATTAAGGAGTGAACAAGTCACATGGTTGAGGTTAAAAAACTCACAAAAAATTACGGCAACATCAAAGCTGTTGATAATATCAGCTTTACTGTTGGCGAGGGCGAAATCCTCGGATTTCTTGGCCCGAACGGTGCCGGAAAATCTACACTATGAATATAATCACAGGGTATATTTCTTCCACATCGGGCACAGTAACTATTGACGGAAAGGAAATACTTGAAAATCCGAAAGAGGCAAAGGCAAAAATCGGTTACCTCCCCGAAATTCCACCGCTTTACACTGATATGACGGTGAAAAAGTATCTTGAATTTATGTTTGACCTCAAAAAGGTTAAACTTCCTAAAAAAGAACACATTGAAGAGGTTATGCGACTTGTTCGTATTACCGAACAGGCAGACAGAATTATTAAAAACCTCTCAAAAGGTTATCGTCAGCGTGTCGGTTTTGCCCAGGCTTTGCTCGCAATCCGCCCGTGCTTATTCTGGACGAGCCGACTGTCGGACTTGACCCTATGCAGATTATCGAAATCAGAAAACTTATTAAAAAGTCTTGGCAAAAAGCATACCATTATATTATCTTCTCATGTGCTGTCGGAAATTTCAGCAACCTGCGACAGAATTCTTGTTATTTCAAACGGTAAAATAGTTGCCGATGCAAAGACAGACGAGCTTTCGTCTTCTACCGCAGGCGAAGAAAAAACTTGCGCTTGTGGTCGAGGGTGCCGCTTCGGATATTATCTCTGCAATCAAAAACATTCCTGCGGTTATTCGTGTAAATAAAATCTCCGAAAAGAACGGCAACTCGGCAAAATATATGGTTGAGTACGAAAAAGATCACGACATATGCCGTGATGTATTTAACGCAATGGCAAGAATCGGCTGTCCGATTCTTGATATGCAGTCGGGCAACGAAACACTTGAGGAAATGTTCCTTAGCTTACTGCTAACGGCAATTATGACACAGTCGGAGGTAAAAAATAATGGTGGCAATTTTTAAAGCGAGAGCTTTCTTCTTATTTTAATTCAGCCGTTGCCTATGTTGTAATGGCGGTATATTTTCCTGTTTTCGGGCTTGTTTTTCAGTATGATTTGTATTGAAAACGATACTTCAAGCCTTTCCTATGTTTTCGGAAATATGTTTATTATTATTCTTTTTATAATTCCTATTATCACAATGAAGAGCTTTTCAGAGGAAAAGCGTCAGCGTACAGACCAGGCGCTCCTTACATCGCCTACAAGCCTTTTTGAAATTGTAATGGGCAAGTTCCTCGGAGCACTTATTCTCTTTGCAATATGCTCGCTTATCTTTGTTGTATATGCACTTGTAATTTCATTCTTCACTTCTCCCGACTGGGCGGTTGTGCTTTGTACCGTACTCGGACTTTTGCTTTTAGGCTCTGCTCTTATTGCAATTGACATTTTCATCTCTGTACTTACAGAAAGTATGATTATTTCCGCAGTTGCAGGTATGGGCGTAGGTCTTCTTATTTATATGCTAAGCAACCTTTCAAGCAACATCACCGTTGACTGGATCGCAACTATTGTTAAAAAAATTGATTTTCTTACATACTACACAAACTTTACATACGGTATGCTTAATCTTACAGACATTATATTCTTTTTAAGTGTTACGGGATTGTTCTTGTTCTTTACCGCCCGTGTACTTGAAAAAAGACGCTGGAGCTAAGGAGGTAAAGAGCAATGAGCGAATTGAAAAAAGACACCGTGGCAGAAAAACACTGCCGAAGTAAAACAAAAACAGACGACGATAAAGCGGCTAAGACCGAAAAAACCGAAAAGCCTAAGAAAGACAAGAAAAACGGCGGATTTAAGAATTTCTTAAAATCAAGAAAAGCCCGCCACGGCTCAATTGCGGCGGCAATTGTTGCAATTGTAATCGCACTTGTTATCGTTCTCAACATAGTGGTTTCGCTTCTCGTTGGAAGATTCCCTAATATGGTTCTTGACTTTACCAAAGAATCTTCATTTGCACTTGAAAACGACACTATAGACTATGTTTCTCACATTGACAAAGACATTAAAATCACTGTACTTACAACAGAAGAAAAGTTTGAGGGTTCGGGTGCGTATTACATTCAGGCAAACAAACTCCTTGAAAAAATGGAGAGCGCATCAAACGGCAAAATCAAACTTAATTACATTGACCTTTCAAGCAATCCGTCTATTTCACAGAAATATTCAGACGCAGATTGGAGCAAAAACTCAAATATGATGATCGTCGAGTGCGGCGACCAGTACAGAGTGCTTACAATTGACGACTGCTTTGAATACGACAAGGATTACTATTCACAGTACGGCACTTACTATGTAACATCTTCACTTGTTGAGCAGGCCGTTGTTACAGCTATTCTCAATGTTACTACAGAAGACAAAGTTGTAGTTGATATGATTACAGGTAACCAGGAGCAGGATTCGTCGGCAATCAAAACTCTTTTACAGAACAACGCTTATCAGGTAAACGATGTTTCTCTCGCTACAGGCGACCTTGATGAGGACGCTAAGTTTGCAATCCTTTATGCACCGTCTGTTGACCTTGACGAAGGCACAGTCGAAAAGATTTCAAAGTGGCTTGACAATGACGGCAAATACGGCAGAAACCTTATCTTTATCCCTACAGAAAACAATGTAGACACTCCAAACATTGACAGTCTTTTAAACGAGTGGGGTATGCAGGTAAATCCGGGCTATGTTTATGAAACAAGCACAGACCGCCTTGTAAGCAACAGCTCACCGTACATCTTCACAGTTGACTACACCGACTACTACACAACAGGACTTAAAAATCCTAATATCCCTGTTGTAACACTCTTTGCAAGAAGCGTTACACTTTCGGATTCAAGCGTTTCACATGCACTTCTTACAACATCTACATCAGCAGGTATTTACCCGACAGACGCAGATGACACTTGGAATTACAAAAACGGCATTACAGGAGAAAATATTAATGTTGCCGCCGAGGGTGTTAAGTCAAATACAGACAACGCATCTTCAAAGGTAGTTGTTTTCGGTTCATATTCAATGTTTACTTCTGACATTATGTCATACAACAGCTTTAACAATTCAGGCTACTTTATGAATATGATTAACACACTTGCAGATAAGGACAATGCGGGTATTACCATTGAGGGTAAATCAATGCAGAATGCCGAGCTCGGAATTACCGATGCAACAACAAAGAACACTCTCTTCGTTATATTTGTAATCGTAGTTCCTGTTGCAGTTCTCATAACAGGCATTGTAATGTGGTTACGCAGGAGGAACAAATAATGAAAAAGAATGTTAAACTTCTTATTATAATCGCAGCCGCAGCAGTTGTGCTCGTAGGCGTAATGCTGTTGCTGATATTCCTGCCGAAATCAGGCGATAACGCAGACCCGATGGACAGCATTGACCCGGGTATCGATATGTCAACATCTGTTGATGGAAACGGTATGCACCAGGCAACCATCAAAACAAACGATAAGGGCGAAATTGAAAATAACAGCTACGGTACTTTGATTGATTATGTGCCTGCAAAGATTTCAACAATCAATGTTGAAAACACATCGGGTACACTCGACATAAAGTCCGAAACTCCCGTTGATGATAACGGCAAGACAGAAAAAACCGTTTATACTCTTGTAGGCTTTGAAGATTTTGATTTGCAGACAGGCTACGCCGATGCAATCGCAAACGATGCTGCGGCACTTGATTTCAGCAAAGTAATCAGCCTTGACGGTGCAAAATCTTCGGAGTGCGGTTTTGACAATCCGAAAGCAACAGTCCTTGTTACATATACAGACAATACAAAGGCTAAATTCATTGTAGGCGGCGATGCTCCGTCATCGGCAGGAACATATGTAAAGTTCGGTACATCCGACACAATCTACCTTGTAGCAAGCGATGCCGTAGACTCGTTCTCATACAGCCTTACCGATATGTTCTCAAAGGCAATCAACGATGCCGCATCGGATACAGACAATTCACAGTTCAGCAAAATTACACTTTCGGGTAAAAACTTCCCGCAAGCCGTAGTTCTTGAACCGAACAACGACGGAAAGAACTCCGCTGCAACAGTTATCACTTCACCTAATAAGGCTTACGCAAGCGAAGATGCAAGCAGTAAGGTATCGGGTGCAATCAGAGGCTTGTATGCCAAGTCGGTAAAAATGGTAAAACCGTCCGACGCTCAACTCAAAGAACTCGGACTGGCAGATCCGTATGTAACTCTTGAGGCTGTGTATCCGGACACAACAATAAACCTTATTGCATCACAGCCTGACGGCTCGGGCAATGTAAACATTATGGAAAAGGGCGGAAAAGTTGTTTATTCAATGGCATCCGCAAACTTGCCTTGGGTAGATATGAGTTACGAAAAACTTTCGTCAGAGTATGTTCTCCATCCGCTTATGACGGCTGTTTCCACACTTACGGTAAACAACGGTTCCGACACTTATACCTTTGACATAGGCACAAAGGAAACCGCTACAACAAACGATGACGGCGAGGAATCAACTACAACCACAACATCTGTAATGTACGGTGACAGTGAGATTAACTCATCATACTTCTCAACATTCTTCCAGAACCTTACATTACTTAAGAAAAGCGACACAAGCAGTGACAAGCCAAGCGGAAAGGCGGTATTTACAGCCGAGTACAAATATACAGACGGCAGTACAGATACAGTTAAATTCTATGATGCAGACGGAAACAAATACCTTGCAGAGGTAAACGGCATAAGCGTAGGACACCTTTACAAGACAAATCCAAGTAAACTTATAGAACAGGTTAAAACTGTAGCAAATAATAAAGAGGTTTCAGACTTCGCAATATAATTTGTTATAATTAAACGCTGCACAGCCCGATTCAAGAAACGAATCGGGCTGTGTTTTTGCTCTTTTATCTTTTATTGTATTTTAAATTACTCAACAATCCAAGTAACCGTCACTTTTCCTCTTCCGTACTAACAGGTGACTTTAATTTGTCTGATAATTTATACGATGGACCTGCACTAATCTTATGTACTCCCTCGGCAAGCATGTGAATTTCTTCATCATCATCTCTATTCGGACCTTTTATGGTATCTATTCCCGTAATTTTTTCTCCAACAGACTCTGCGATTGCCTCTGCCTTCGTCTTTGAATCAAGCACCGCCTCTTTTAAAAGTTCTTTATGTATTACATTTATATTTGAAATGCCATAATCACAATCTACATCTGCATTAAAATTCTTGTTCTTTATAAATGACATAATAAAATTTAAAAATTTCATATCAAATGCTGAGTAAATGTTTATTTCTCTGCTAGCATAAAAATTTTTTTCGCCCTCATCATAATACCTCGCATCAACCGAAGTATCGCCCAAAACTATATTCTCAATATCAACGCCGTTCTCATCAAGTACAGAAAGGAACTCCTCACATTGGTTCATCACCTTTTCGAGTGCCTCTGTCGTTGAAGTTTCGCGAGTTCTAAAATCAACAGTAATTTTCATCACATCGCAATGACATACTCGCTTTGCATTGCCTTCAATAGTAAGTTTTCCCATAGTCATATCTCCTTTATAGTATTATAAGAATAGTTTTATATTCTCTATCCTTATCTAAAGTATAACAACTAAGGTGTCCAATAAGCAGTACTTTGCTTTTATAATTTCAAATTTTCCCAAACCCGTAACCCTTTAAAAAGGGTTGACCTAAATTTTGAATTTATTAAACTAAACTTTGTGTGTTAAACCACACTTCTTACTATTAACACAACATTTCACAAGAAAAAACCGCCCGACAATTTTGTCGAGCGGTAAATACAAATCTATTTGATTTTAAATTACTTATCCTGAGCAGCTGCTTTGATTTTCTTTGCAAGATGCGGAGCTGTAAGCTCAAACTTATCGAGAAGCTCAAGAGCAGGGCCGCTGTAACCGAAGCAATCGTTTACGCCAACCTTTGTTACCTTAACAGGATATTCCTCACTTACTACAGAACATACAGCGTCACCAAGACCACCGATTACATTATGCTCTTCAATTGTAATGATTCTGCCTGTTTCTTTTGCAGCCTTAACGATGATTTCTCTGTCGATAGGCTTGATTGTGTGAATATTAATAAGGCGAGCGTTAATGCCCTCTTCCTTAAGCTGCTTACAAGCCTTAAGAGCCTCATTTACACAAAGACCTGTTGCAATAACTGCCACATCGTCACCGTCAAGGAGTGTAATACCCTTGCCAAGTTCAAATGTATAAGTTTCAGGGTCGTTAAAGCTCTCAATAGCAAGTCTGCCAAGACGGATATATACAGGGCCGTCGTACTCGATAGCTGCCTTTGTTGCAGCCATCATCTCGTAGTGGTCGGCAGGGTTGATAACTACCATACCCGGAATTGTACGCATAATACCGATATCCTCAAGGCACTGGTGAGTTGCACCGTCTTCACCTGTAGAAATACCTGCGTGGCTGCCTGCAATCTTAACATTAAGGTGCGGATAAGCAACCGAGTTTCTGATCTGCTCAAATGCTCTGCCTGTTGCAAACATTGCAAATGATGCCGCTACAGGAATTTTGCCTGCTGCCGCAAGACCTGCCGCAACGCCAACCATATTGCCCTCGGCAATACCGCAGTCGAAAAATCTTTCGGGAAATTCCTTTTTAAAAATACTTGTCTTTGTTGCCGCTGCAAGGTCAGCGTCAAATACAACGATGTCTTCGTTAGTCTTAGCAAGCTCGCAAAGTGCCATACCAAAGCTCTCACGAGTAGCAATTTTCTTTGATTCAGCCATTAGCAGTTGCCCTCCAATCTGTCAATTTCAGCCTGAAGCTCGGCTGTTGCCTGCTCGTACTGCTCTTTGTTAGGAGCTGTGCCGTGCCAGCCAACCTGATTTTCCATAAATGAAACGCCCTTGCCCTTTACTGTCTTTGCAAGGATAGCAACAGGCTTGCCCTTAACTTCTCTTGCCTTGTTAAGTGCGTCCTCAATCTGATTGAAGTCATGACCGTCTATCTTAAACACTTCAAAACCAAAGCTCTCAAACTTTTTGTCAAGCGGCTCAATGCCTGCAACTTCGTCAACTGTACCATCAATCTGTAAACCGTTCTGGTCAACGAAAATCACAAGATTGTCAAGCTTATTGTGAGCGGCAAACATAGCAGCCTCCCATACCTGACCTTCTTCAACCTCGCCGTCGCCGAGTACAGAATATACACGGTAGCTCTTGTTGCTGATTTTTTGCGGAAAGCGCCATACCGCAAGCCGCAGAAATACCCTGTCCGAGTGAGCCTGTGCTCATATCAATACCGGGTGTACCCTTCATATCAGGGTGACCCTGAAGCATTGCGCCTACATGACGGAGCTTTGTAAGCTCGTCCCACTCAAAATAGCCCTTAAGTGCAAGAACCGCATAAAGGCTTGGGCAACAATGGCCCTTTGAAAGAACAAAACGATCTCTGTCCTCCCACTTAGGATTCTTAGGGTCAACATTCATTTCCTTAAAGTAGAGATATGTGAAAATATCTGCTGCCGAAAGGCTACCGCCCGGATGTCCCGACTTAGCACAAAAAGTGCCGAGAATTGCTCCCATTCTTGCCTTTGTTGCAAGGATTTGGAGCTGCTTGATTTCTGAACTGTCCATTCCATTATCCTCCTGATTAACCTTAATATAAGTAATCAATTTCATATACATAGTAACATAATTGCAATAATTTATTTTTCGATATTGGAATTAAACCGCATTTTCATTAATTATGTCGGAACTTTCTTTAATTATTTTGCAACAGACTGAAATTGCAGATTATTTGTTTTTGAGTATTTTTAGTATAATTTTTCAAAATTACGGCATAAATTGTAGCTTTT
>ENA-OQJI01000242-OQJI01000242.1-human-gut-metagenome-genome-assembly--contig:-NODE-242-length-12573-cov-1.402459_pt1 | contig 12573 bp, 21 predicted proteins | sample MGYA00242602_ERZ504768 | MGnify/ENA primary metagenome ERZ504768 (study PRJEB26092, sample SAMD00036368) | human gut metagenome | host: Homo sapiens | study: EMG produced TPA metagenomics assembly of...
ATCTATGCCCAAAATTAACAACCGTCAGGGAATTGTAATTGATGGTGAAGGTTCAAAGGTTATTTGCAAAGACTAATTTGAAATTCAAGTTTGTCGGACTTACTCTACAATAATCAAAGACCGCTTACATCGTGTAGGCGGTCTCTTTTTCTTATTCAGAAATATTTGATTTTGAGCTTTCTTTTCTTGGCTGACATTACCTTGCAGAGAACATTGTCAACCCCGTCGGTATATCTGCCTTGTGCTATCAGGCTGTTCTTTAAACGGATAAGTGATTGTATTACTCTGCCATATTCGTCATCATTAAGATAGATGAAGCACTTGAATTGATGGGCAGGTAGACTATATGTATGGAGAAGCACTTTATAAGCCTGAAATGAAAGAAGGAAATCCTATAAGGTTATATAGTTTGGATGAAATCACGGAGATATTCGGTAAATTAGGACTTCGTATTTGTAACAGCTTTGCTGATTTCAGTGGAAAGCCGAGTTCTGATAATGATATTCAATTGATGGTTTATTCCATACGGGAATAAATCTTCATCAAATCTTTATTTTTTCTGTTAGGTTATATTTCAGTAAGAAATGAAATATAGAAGGAAGGATAGTAAAGATGGAAATGATGTTACAGACACAAAATCTATGTAAATATTTTAGAAAACAGAAAGCGGTAAATAATGTTTCACTTAATATCGAAAAGGGACAGATTTATGGACTGCTTGGACCGAATGGCGCTGGTAAATCTACCACATTGAAAATGCTGACCGGTATGATGAAACCAACTGCAGGAAAGATTTACTTTGATGGAAAACTTTTGGATAGGAAAGATTTATCAAAAATAGGAGCGTTAATTGAAAATCCGCCTATTTATGAAAATCTTTCCGCCAGAGAGAATTTGAAGGTAAGACAATTATTGCTTGGTACAGATGAAAACAGAATTGATGAGGTCTTGCAGATTGTATCACTTACAAACACCGGAAAGAAGAAAGCAGGACAGTTTTCTTTGGGAATGAAGCAAAGACTAGGCATTGCAATGGCATTGCTTGGAGAACCGGAACTTTTGATATTGGATGAACCTACGAATGGATTAGATCCAATAGGCATCGAGGAATTACGAGAGCTGATCCGGTCTTTTCCGGAACAGGGAATCACTGTAATTCTCTCCAGTCATATTCTCTCAGAGGTACAGTTACTTGCAGATAAAGTCGGGATTATTTCAGGTGGAATCTTAGGATACGAAGGAGCATTAAAGCAGGGAGATAATCTTGAAGATTTGTTTATGAATGTGGTAAGAAAAAACCAGAAAGCAGGTGAAATCCATGGTTAATATTATAAAAGCAGAACATCAAAAAGCCAAAAGAACCATGCGAAAAAAGTTTATCTGGGGATTTCCTCTTCTTACATTTGTCATGGCATTTATATTTACTCTTGGGATGACAAATGCTTATGCAGAAAGTGTTTGGAACTGGTGGTATACACTTTTGCTGCCGGGGATGATTGCTCTATTTTGTTATCTTTCTGTGGCGCAGGAGAAAAAGATAAAATACTATCATTTAATGACTATTCCCACAGACAGAAGAAAATTGTTGCTGGGGAAAATTATTTATATTGGGTACATGATTTTGTTTTCTAATGTGATTGTGTTTGCAGGAGCAACGCTTGGAGGCTTTCTTCTAACGACACATGTTCCAGTTGGAGGAGCGTTGATTGCAGTATTGTTTCTGACGGTTTCTGAGTTATGGGAGATTCCGGTAGCTTTATTTTTAAGTGAACGATTTGGAATGATTGTAAACCTGTTCGTCTGCCTATTTATTACCGTCAGCGGTGTGGTAATATCACAAACCAGAATCTGGTATGTACTTGTTTCTGCAATCCCTATGCGAATGATGTGCCCGTTGCTTCATGTTTTACCAAATGGACTTGCCGCAGAAGCAGGGAATCCTCTTTTGGATACGGGAGTCATTGTTCCGGGAATGTGTCTCTCAATCATCTGGTTTGTTTTTGTAACGGTTCTGTTTTTGAAATGGTTTGAGAGAAGAGAGGTGAAATAAGATGATTGGAAGATCTCTTAATGCAGACTTGCGAAAGATGAAAGGAACATCTGTGATTCTGGCACACTTACTGATTCCGATTATAACCAGCGTTATATTTTTAATATATTACTTTTTTTCACCATGGAATGAAAATATGAAAGTGATTGCATTTTATCAGGCAATAGGAGCAGGACTTCCGGTACTTATTGGAATTTTTACAGCAAGTGTGATGGAACAGGAACAAAATGCAGGTGATTTTCAAAATCTGTTGTCTTTACCGGATAAACCTGCAGCATTTTTATCGAAACTGTTGATACTACTGGTTTTGTGTCTGTGCTCTATCCTATTGACAGCAATCATATTCGGAATTGGATTTGGAAGAATCGCATCAAGCGATATCGAAATCATGAAAGGATGTATATTTGCAGCATTGCTGCTGTGGGGAAGCAGTGTTCCACTTTATCTGTGGCAGCTGATTCTGGCTTTTCAGTTTGGAAAAGGGGTATCCATTGGAGCAGGGATTATATCAGGACTAATTAGTGCATTGATGCTTACCGGACTTGGAGATTATGTGTGGAAATATGTATTTGTCTGCTGGACGGGTAGAGTACCATATACTTATCTGCAATCTGTATTGGGAGAAACTAGTGTAGGTGAATGGTTGTCATTCATACCAGGTTGCTTAATATTTACAGGGATTAGTATGGTATACTATTTTTGGTGGGTAAACCACTGGGAAGGAAACAGAATATCGGAATAGAATCGAGGGAAACTATGGCAAAAATACTGGCAGTTGATGATGAACCGGCAATTTTGGAAATGATAGAAAGCATTTTGAATAAGGATGGACATCTGGTTACCAAAGTAAGTAATCCACTAAAAATTAATATGGAAGAATTACATCGTTATGACCTGATTTTACTGGACATTATGATGCCTGGAATTGATGGCTTCGAATTATGCAAAAGAATTAGGATACTTGTGGATTGTCCGATTTTGTTTCTTACGGCAAAAACGGAGGAAAACAGTCTGGTAAACGGACTTTCTTTAGGAGCAGATGATTATATTTCAAAGCCATTTGGAGTGATGGAACTTCGGGCAAGGATCAATGCACATCTTAGAAGAGAGCACAGGGAACATTCTGTCCGGATGGTTTTGGGGAGGGTCTGTATTCAAATATCTCAAAAGAAACTATTGGTTGATGATAAGGAACTTCCTCTTACGAAAGCGGAGTACGAAATCTGTGAATTTCTGGCTAAAAACAGAGGACAGGTTTTCTCGAAGGAACAGATATTGGAAGCGGTCTTTGGCTTTGACAATGAGAGTAATGACAGTACTATAATCACGCATATCAAAAATATAAGAGCAAAATTTGCGGATTATGATTATACACCGATAAAAACAGTCTGGGGGATTGGATATAAATGGGAAGAGTAAAGAGAAGCAATGCACTCAGCAGGATTTTTATGAGATATGTACTGGTCATGCTTGGATCATTAGTTGGTTTGGTGATTGTTGCTTATCTGCTGCTGTACCTTTTGATTAGTGTGGGCTGTATTTATCCGGCAAATTATGCAGAGCAAAAGATTAATGAAGCATATGATACGATTCTACGTGCAGATAAAGTGACTGCTGAGATGATTCCCGCACTTTGTGATTATGTAATCTTTTCAGAGAATGGAGAGAAAATAGGTGGAGATCTGTCAGAACAATACGAACAGATAGCATGGAATGTTGCAAAGTACGGAAACGCATCCGGGAAATATTTTTATAAAGTAATTGTAAGGGAAAATGAATATGTTGTATTGCAATATCGCCTGACACCTCAATATCATTCAGCTTTTTTGAGGGAGCATTTTATAGGACCACAGAATGTGATGAGTATTATGTCAGTGATTGGAGCGGTAGCGATTATCATCATTCCGTCCATACGTTTTGGAAAAAGAATCAAAAAGCAGATGCAGCCTGTATTAGACGCAATCGGACAAATAAAGGATCAAAATCTGGAATATGAGACATCCTGTTCCGGTATCAAAGAGTTTGATGACTGTTTATCGGCAATCGATGATATGCGAGATGCATTGCGAGAATCTTTAGAAAAGCAGTGGAAAACAGAGCAGGAAAAGAAACAACAGATGTCTGCTTTGGCGCATGATATTAAAACACCTCTTACGATTGTACGGGGAAATGCAGAACTACTTTCAGAGACTGAACTGACCACAGAACAGAAGAATAATATCACTTATGTTTTGAACGGCACAACACAGATACAAAGTTATGTAAAACAGTTGATAGATGTCACAAAATCATGGAATTGCAGTGATGTTACCTATACAACGGTGAGGTTAGAAGATTTTTTCGCAGATATAAAGGAACAGGCACTCGGACTGGTAGAAATCTATCACCAGAAAATAGATTGGAAGGCGGGACAAAGTGATAAAAAGGTAACGATTGCTTATGATCCAATGTTCCGGGCCGTAATGAATATGATTCAGAATGCAGTGGAGCATACAAAAGAAAATGGAATCATTTATATTGACGCAAAGGAGCAGGATGGCCGGCTGACATTCATTGTGGAGGATAGCGGATCAGGATTTACAAAAGAAGCATTATTGCATGGCACAGAGCAGTTTTTTATGGATGACACAAGTAGAAATGGCGAAGCCCATTATGGGATGGGACTATTTTTTGCAAAAACTGTGGCTGAAAAATATGGTGGAGGTATTAAACTTTCAAATTCTGAAAATACAGGTGGGGCGAGGGTAGAAATATTTTTCCTGAGTAGTCAGGAAACAAGCTAAATGAAAAGTCTAATCCCCCAGCATAGCTGGGGGATTAGACTTTTCATTTATACGGATATTCGCAAACTACAAGATAAAGCCAAAACTTCATATACTCTAACAGTTAGCGAAAGATGCCAGAGCAGTATACCATGTCAAACGAATTGTGTTAGTTAATCTGGATCTTATTGATGAATATCTGGAAGCATTCCGTGATGAAGAATTTTGATGAAAGAACAGGAGGAACAACTATTCCTCGAAAATTGAGAATTACATATGTTCAATTCTTTGTATTAGGTATATATTTTGAAAAGTTATCCGGTTATACTGACAATATCAAAAGGCAGAACTGTTAGAATGAGGTGAGCAGATGGATACAGCACAGAGAATAAGGATAATTCGGATGATTGAAAAAATAGAGAAGAACCCAGAATTCAGTAGTAAAATCGGTGTGAGAAATACATCTGAGTTTATATCAAGTAAACAATCAAAAAAATGAATGATTCAAATCATAACAGGAGTCAGAAGGAGTAGAATATGTTATCGTTATTATTTGCTATATGCATGATCTGGTTTATTGGAAAATTTTTTATATTTGGTGTAAAAGCATCCTGGGGAATCTTAAAGCTGCTCTGTACAGTTGTATTTTTCCCGGTGATTTTGATAGGAATGGTTGTTGGCGGACTGATTTATATTGCATTTCCATTGTTGATCATCGGCGGAATTATTGCACTTATATCATCTAACTCATAAAAATATGAGGGAGGGAAGAAATTATGGGATATGATATAGAAAAAGAGAAACGAGAAGCGATTGAAGCAGGACAACGTGCGTTAAGTAGTCTTCGGACAGCAAAAGAAAACCTGAACAGTGCAAAGAATTGGGGCTTGGTGGATATGTTTGGCGGTGGATTCTTTTCTACGATGTTGAAACACTCCAAGATGGATCAGCCAGACAAAATATGGAACAGGCGAAATATGATCTTCGTAATTTCAGTAGGGAATTAAATGATGTGAACGTGGCTTGTAATTTAAACATCAATACTGGAGGCTTCTTATCCTTTGCAGATTATTTTTTTTGATGGATTTGTTGTGGATTGGATGGTGCAGGATCGAATCAATAATGCTAGACATCAGGTGGAAGAAGCTATCCGCAGAACGGAATACATCATAAACCAGTTACAGCATATGTAAAGGAAGGAGGCAGTGAACCATAAATAGGTTCGCTGCCTTGTTTTTCATACTTATTTTCTGTTTTCTTTTCTTCTCTGAGCAATTCGATGTTTAGTCCCTGCTCTCCGGCTGTTTTATCAACCCAGAGATTCAGAGAATCTATTGCCAGAGAAATTTCATCCAGTTTGTTGCTGATAAAAGCAAAATCCTTGATCTCATCATCACTGATCTTACCGTCACGGGCAATCTGGATCAGACGTGTGGTAAGAGGATTAATCTCATTCAGACTGGCAATGGTTTCCAGGATTATATTGGACAAGTCAGAAACTTCGACTTCCGGGACATAACGGTGACCGATTTCGCATTTATGAGAGCAGTAATAATTGCAGAGATCTGGTCGCCCGTAAGCGTCTGCCATCTGGATAATATCATAAGGTGTAGGTTCCTGCATTTCATATTCAAATTTTTCAATTTTAGAATCAGAAACAGCAGTCATTTTTTCGCTGGCTTCTAATCTGGTAAGACCGGCTTCTTCCCGGCAAATCTGATAAATTGTTTTATTTTCTCTTGTAGATTGTTTCCCCATGAGAATAACCTCCCCGTATATCGCCGAACATGAGAATTATCAGGTGTTAAGTCCACATGCTGTGCGTGTATTTTCTTTATAGATTTTATTATACTTGAAGCATCAGTAAACAACAAGTGCATTGTTGATACGGAATTATGAAAGGAAGAAAAAACATGAGGAAAACTAGAAGTGATTGTAGAGTAGGAACATTTGAAAAGAAGCATGGTCTTCCACCGGGGACTATTAGAAACAAAAATGGAAGAGATACCAGAAGTGACAAAAAAATTGGCACCATTCGCAAAGAAGCAAAGTAGGAACATAATCATGGAAAAGAAAATAAGAAAAAGATATCATTCAGAAGAAGCTGTAAAAAAAGCGTTAAAAATTGAATCATTTCGAAATTTAACAAAGGATAAAGTGATGGAGTTTACATCTATGATTCCATATATGGAAAAGGAAGTGGCGCTTGAAATAATAAAGCAGTTCCCAGTATATGTAGAGTTTGTGGAATCAGCAATAGAAAATTATACACAGTTATGCAAAACAATTTTAGAAACAAATAAAGAAGAATATGAACAAGCAGTTCATGCACATCAGTATGTTCTTGAGACCTTCGCAAATCAGCTGGAACAAGAAAACTTAACAGAGGAGGAAAGAAGGGAATTTTCTGAAAAAATGATGGAAGAAGCTGATAAAATAACGGAATTATATTTACAGCAGCAGAAATTTCATGAGCGAGTGTTCAAGACGATTGGGGGGAGTTGTAACATTAGCTTTGGGAGTGACGGTAACAATGTTAGGTTTAAAAGCAATTGGTAGCGATGAAGATTTACCTCAACTAGATGATGAGAATCAGAATGTTGCATAATAGCTTTATCTATAATTGAAAACAACAGGATGGAAAGGCTCAGGAAAAAGTATTCTGGGCCTTTTGTCTTAGAAGGATAGCAGTATAAAAGAGCAGGGATTTTTATACCCCACCTATTGATATACACTGTAACCATCAAAGAAGATTAAATCATAAAATTCAAAGAAATGGAGGAGTTGGCAATGAAAGGTTTTAACACTGGTGATGGTTACATGGGATTGGAGACTGTGAGAAAAAGTCTGTAACACTTTTTCTATGCGAACCCTACAAAAATATTAGAAGAATAACGTATGCAAAACTTCCTGTTTGCCAACTTGCCCTTTGAGAGAGGAAAAATCCTTTTCTCAAAGGGCTTTTTTGTTTATACGGATATTCGCAAACTTACAAGATAAAGCTAAAATTTCATATACTCTAAGCACAAGGAGGTTGAGGTTTATGAGCCAAACAGCACAGTGTCTAAGGCATATAAGCCACGAACCTGGTATACATTCTGCCAAATGGGAACAATGACGCAGGGTATCTGTAAATTAAAAAATAATGAAAAGAAGAATAAAAAAATACAACACGAAAGGATGCGTCAAGGTAATGCAAGAATTATCGTGATACATCCTTTTGTATTTGGATTGAGTATTTTTCTTTCCCTGCTTGTCAAAAGTAATGGATGGAATGTATAATATTGTTAATGATCCAGAGATATTTATTTTGGAAACAGCTTAATCAATTTGGAGGTATAAAATGAAAGCACATAAGTATTGGTCAATCGGAGCGTTAATTACTATGATTGGAACTTTTTATACTGGATATAAAGGATCCAAATCAGGTCATAGGTATTTTGCGTGTAGCACTCTTATATGTATGATCATGTCTATGTATACGGGACATAAAATGATTTCAGGTAATAAAAGAACAAGAAAACAGGTGGAAAATACAAAAGCGGAGGAATAGTAAATGTTAGAGTTAGGAATAAAAGCACCGGATTTTGAATTGCCGGATCAGAATGGAGAAATGCATAAATTAAGCGATTATGCAGGAAAAAAAGTGATCTTATATTTTTATCCAAAGGATAATACACCAGGATGTACGAAGCAGGCATGTGGCTTTTCTGAGCGTTATCCACAGTTTACTGAGAAGGGAGCTGTTATTCTCGGAGTAAGCAAGGACTCTGTAGCGTCTCACAAGAGATTTGAAGAAAAATACGGACTGGCATTTACGCTATTAGCAGATCCGGAGCGTAAAGTTATTGAAGCATATGATGTCTGGAAAGAAAAGAAAAATTATGGAAAAGTATCTATGGGTGTAGTAAGAACTACATATCTTATTGATGAGCAGGGAATCATTATAAAGGCAAATGATAAAGTCAAGGCGGCAGATGATCCTGAAAATATGCTTAAGGAATTGGCATAATGAAGATTATTTTATCACCTGCAAAAAAGATGATTGTAGATACCGATAACTTAGCACCGGTTGAACTGCCTGTCTATATTGATAAGACAGCAGAAGTATTAAACTGGATGAAAAGCAAATCAAAAGAAGAACTGAAAGCTATCTGGAAATGTAATGACAAGATTGCAGAGCAGAACTTTAACAGATTGGAAAATATGGATCTTTATAACAGGCTTACTCCGGCTGTTTTAGCATATGAAGGGATTGCATTTCAATATATGGCACCATCTGTGTTTGAAATCCAGCAGTTTGAGTATTTGCAAAATCATTTAAGAATCTTGTCTGCGTTTTTATGGCATTTTTAAAACCAATGGATGGTGTGACTCCTTATCGTCTTGAAATGCAGGCAAAGGTTGGAATTGGAGATGCAAAAAATCTGTATGAGTACTGGGGAGAATTGTTATACCGCTCAATAATTGATGACAGCAGGATTATCATTAATCTTGCATCAAAAGAATACTCAAAATGTATAGAAAAGTATCTGACATCACAGGACAGATATATTACGATTGTATTTTGTGAGTTATCCGGAGATAAATTGGTAACAAAAGGTACCTATGCCAAGATGGCTCGGGGTGAAATGGTCAGATTCATAGCGGAAAATAATATTGAAAATCCGGTGGAGATTCAGAAATTTGATAGACTCGGATATTCGTTTAGGTCTGATTTATCTTCAGATTCAGAATATGTATTTGAACGCAAAATAAAATAGTTATTCAGGTAAAAGATGCTCAGTTTGACAGTTTTTATAATAATGAGAATTATTACTATTTTTATTGACAGCAGGATGATGGTGATATATAATCCTTATTAAGAACTAATCCTAATAAGGAGGACGAATGACAAGTAGGAGAAATACCATTCAAAAAGATCTCGTAAGAAATACCGTATACGAAATGAGAAGACACGTTACGGCAAATGAAGTGTATGAATTTATAAAAGAAGCATATCCAACAATTGGAAAAGGAACTGTATATAGAAATCTTGATATATTGGTAGAGGAAGGTGCATTAAGAAAGGTTGAAGTTCCGAATGGACCGAACCGATTTGATTTTACATTGAAAAATCATTACCATGTAAGATGTATAAAGTGCGGTGAAATTTTTGATGTGGATATGGATCAAATACCGGATTTGCTGGAAAGAATTCATAACACTCATGGAATTGAATTTGTGGATTATGATATTTCATTTAAAGGCATTTGCCCGAAATGCAGGGAGAAGGTAAAGGAGGAACAGCATGGATAGGAAAGCAATGTATAAGTTGAGTTATGGACTGTTTATATTGACCGCTAAAGAAGCAGAAAAAGATAACGGATGCATCATTAATACAGCCATTCAGGCAGCTTCGGAACCAAACCAGTTAAGTATCTGTGTAAATAAGGCAAATTATACGCATGATATGATTCAAAGAACCGGAAAATTTACTGTATCAGTCTTAAGTCAGAAGGCACAATTTGAATTGTTCAAACATTTTGGCTTCCAATCAGGAAGAGATACCAATAAGTTTGAAGCCTTTGAGCAGTGTGCCAGGGGCACAAATGGTATTTATTATATTACAGAAGGTACAAATGCATACATTTCTGTGACAGTTACTAAAACAGAGGACTTGGGCTCACATACGATGTTTATCGGTGAGATAACCGATATGGAAGTTTTAAGCAATGTTCCTTCAGTAACATATGATTATTATCAGAATAATATTAAGCCTAAGCCACAGGAGGTTGGAAAAACAGAGGACAGTCAGACAATATGGCGTTGCAGAATTTGCGGATATGAATATGTAGGCGAGGAATTACCAGATGACTTTATATGTCCTTTGTGCAAGCACCCGGCATCAGATTTTGAAAAAGTAGTAAAGAAAACGGAGGTAAAAGAGATGGCAGCAAACAAATATGCAGGAACACAGACAGAGAAGAATTTACAGGAGGCATTTGCAGGGGAATCACAGGCAAGAAATAAGTATACCTATTTTGCTTCTGTAGCGAAAAAGGAAGGTTACGAGCAGATGTCAGCATTGTTTTTAAAGACTGCAGATAATGAGAAAGAACATGCAAAGATGTGGTTCAAGGAATTAGCAGGAATTGGTGATACAAAGGAAAACCTGGCGGCAGCGGCAGAAGGCGAAAATTATGAGTGGACAGATATGTATGATGGCTTTGCTAAAACAGCTGAGGAAGAAGGATTCCCTGAGCTTGCAGCAAAATTCAGGGCAGTAGGTGAGATTGAGAAGCACCATGAGGAAAGATATCGTGCACTTCTTAAGAATATTGAAACTGCACAGGTATTTGAAAAGAGTGAAGTCAAAGTATGGGAATGCCGTAACTGCGGACATATCGTGGTAGGAACAAAGGCTCCTGAGGTATGTCCAGTATGTAATCATCCGCAAAGCTATTTTGAAGTACATGAAGAAAAACTATTAAGGAGATATAAGCATGGAAGTAAAGTATTATATATGTATAGAACAGGTTAATAAAACAAATAAAACAGAAAGTAGGATTAATTTATGTAATGAAATAGAAACCAGAATATTATATCGGTATAGATATGATAGACGAAGAACACAAGCAGTTATTTAAATATGCAGATGAGGCATATGAACTGCTTCATGATGAGTTTACACCGGATAAATATGATAGGATTGATGTAATATTAGAAAATCTCCGAAATTATACAGTAAAACACTTTAGTGATGAAGAGCAGTATATGGAATCTATTAATTATAAGAAGATATTTACACAGAAAGTTCAACATCAGGAATTTATACATAAGCTTGATGAATTTATGGAACACCACAATGATGAGGTAGAAGATCAAGATGAACAGATTATGGAAATTTTAAAATATCTCACAGAGTGGTTAGTTAATCACATTCTGTATGTCGATGGTCAAATTCCAAAAGGCTGATATAGTAAGAAAGGCTTGTTATTTTTAGTGAGTAGCAGCTTTTCCAGATCGCAGATGAACTTGAAGAATCCATTGAAATAATCCAGCCAATGTACGATATTGTGAAGAAGTATGCACCAGAATATGATGTGGATGCAATTACAACGGAAGTGCTGGAAGCACGGGAAAATGAAAAAGCATAAATCGTTAGGGGAGGAATTTAGGAGGAAACGTTATGAATGTTATAGAGGCTATTCATTACAGACATAGTTACAGGGGAAAATATAAGGATATTCCCGTACCAAAGGAAGATTTAATAAAAAATCATGCAAGCTGGTCTTGATGCTCCGTCCGGATGCAACAAACAGACTACATCATTGATTGCTGTTGATAATCCTGATGTACTGAAACAACTCCATAGTGTGATAGAACCACCTGTTGGAGAAACTGCTCCTGCTGCTATCTGCGTTTTGACACAGAGAGTCAATGCTTATCGGAATAAATGTTTCGCCGTGCAGGATTATTCCGCTGTGATTCAGAATATGCTGCTTGCAATTGTGGAGCTTGGTTATCAAAGTTGTTGGTATGAAGGACATATTACCGATGATGACAAGATCTGTGATAAAATGGCACAGATACTAAATGTGCCTGAAGACTATGAGTTGGTCTGTTTTTTGCCTATTGGTATAGCAGAAAGCAATCCGATACATCCTCAAAAGAAAACATTTGAAGAAAGAGCGTGGTTTAATTCATACAATCAGAGCATCTGAACAGAGCTGTCGTGAGTGCAACCTGTGAGATGGTAATTACGGTCATTGATGGAAA
>ENA-OQJI01000243-OQJI01000243.1-human-gut-metagenome-genome-assembly--contig:-NODE-243-length-12558-cov-1.031293_pt1 | contig 12558 bp, 13 predicted proteins | sample MGYA00242602_ERZ504768 | MGnify/ENA primary metagenome ERZ504768 (study PRJEB26092, sample SAMD00036368) | human gut metagenome | host: Homo sapiens | study: EMG produced TPA metagenomics assembly of...
GTTAGTGGGGGATACCGATTTCTCTCCGCCCGCCACTGCCCGTTAACTTTCTTATTTGCAATTCATCTCACCACCTATAGAGGTGGGAGAATCCTTGCTATTATTTGTTGAAAGGAGAGGTCACAGAAAAATTTTTCTTTTCCGCGCCTCTCCCTCCCCTATATTCTTACATTCCGATGCTTATGCAACGACAACTTCGTCTGCATCTGCTGCCAGAACAGCTTCTTTCTTTTCATTTCCGACAAAGACTTCTACTTTCAGTTCGGTATGTGCGCCTTCTACGGATACTTTGACTGCATCGCCTTCTTTGACTGCTTTTACGGTGAATACCGTGTTTCCATGTACATCCGGAACTTTTGTCTCGGCTGCGTCTTTTAACTGATATACGCAAACAGTTGCGTGGTCAGCGTAGTCGTAATCCGGTTTGGTGTCGCAGTTTCCTCTTACTACGATGCTGTTCTCTCTTACATACAGCGGCATGGCGAAGTAGTCGTAGGTTCCCTGATACCATCTTCCGCCCTCTTTTGTCTCGCCGGTCAGAAGCTCAGTCCAGGTGCCTTCCGGCAGGTAGTACTGTGCTGTTTTATCCTCGCGGAAGACCGGAGCTACCATCAGGGCATCACCAAGCATGTACTGCTGATCCAGATACGGAACGGCCGGGTCGTTCATGAACTCGAATACCATCGGGCGCATTACCGGGGTTCCTTCCTCGTGTGCCTCTACAGATTTCTGGAAAATGTATGGCATCAGCGAGCATTTCAGGTTGGTGAAGAATTTTACTACGTCGCAGGACTCTTCGTCGAACAGCCACGGCACACGGTAGCTTGTGGATCCGTGCAGACGGCTGTGGGTAGACATCAGTCCAAATGCGCACCATCTCTTGTACAGATCCGGTGTTGCGGTGCTCTCGAATCCGGAGATATCATGGCTCCAGAAGGAGAAGCCGCTCATGGCGAAGGAAAGGCCGCCGCGCAGCGTTTCTGCCATGGACGGATAGTTTGCAGAGCAGTCGCCGCCCCAGTGTACCGGGAATTTCTGGCTTCCTGCTGTTGCACTTCTTGCAAACAGAACTGCCTCGTTCTCACCTTTTACTTCTTTTAACAGGCTGAATACTGCCTGGTTGTACAGGTATGTATAGTAGTTGTGCATTGCCTGCGGATCGCTTCCGTCGTGGTAAACAACGTCAACCGGGATTCTCTCGCCGAAGTCGGTCTTAAAGCAGTCTACGCCGCAGTCCAGAACAGTTCTCAGTTTATCGGTATACCATTTAACCGCATCCGGGTTGGTAAAGTCCACAAGGCCCATACCTGCCTGCCAGTTGTCGGTCTGCCATACGCCTTTTCCGTCTGCTCTCTGTAGCAGATAGCCGTTTGCAGCGCCTTCTTTGAAGAATGCGGTTCCCTGTGCAATATACGGGTTGATCCATGCACAGATGTGAAGACCTTTGTCGTGATATTTCTTTAAGGTTGCGCGGATATCCGGGAAGCATTTCTTGTCCCACTCAAAATCGCACCAGTGGAATTCGTGCATCCAGAAGCAGTCGAAGTGGAAAACGCTAAGCGGAATATTTCTCTTTTCCATTCCCTCGATGAAGGATGTGGTAGTCTCTTCGTCGTAGTTTGTGGTAAAGGATGTGGACAGCCACAGACCAAAGGACCACGCCGGAGGAAGTGCCGGACGTCCGGTCAGCGCGGTGTACTCGTTCATGATCTTCTTCGGTGACGGGCCGTGGAACAGATAATATTTGATTCTCTCGCCCGGTACGGAGAAGCCGACATACTCAACTTTTTCGCTTGCTACTTCGAAGGAAACGTTGTCGGTGCTGTCAACGAGAATACCGTAGCCGTTGTTTGTCATGTAGAACGGTACGCATTTGTAGCCGATTTCGGATGCCGTACCGCCGTCCTCGTTCCAGGTATCGACAACCTGTCCGTTTTTTACGAATGGAGTAAATCTCTCGCCAAGGCCGTATACGCACTCGCCGACGCCAAGGGAGAGCTCGCTTACCATATATGGCTGATATTTTTCGGTCATGTAATTCTGGGCTGGCAGCATGGTGCTCTGCTGACGGTCCCATCTGATATAGGAAAGGTTGCGGAAGCCGCTTCCGGTCAGAACTTTTCCATCTGCCTCGAAGGTGTAAGCAAAGACACCTTTTCTCTGTACGCGGACCTGTACGCTTCCGGTATCAAGAACTGCCTCATCCTCGTTGATCGTTACAGTTACGTCCTCGTATACGCTCTCTGTTTTGTCGAAGGACGGAACTTTGTTGTCGTAGGCTTCGTAGTGCCATGCCTCCATGGAGATGGTGTCCGGTGTGTGTGCTACGAACTCAACGGTGATGGTCGGCAGGTTCAGGGTCATGCCTCTGTGCTCGATCGGACGTGTGGTAGCCAGGATACGCATACCGCCTGGAATCTGCTCTACTTCATAAGCCTGCATTGCATGGGATGCATTTGCTTTTTCACTCGGAAGCCAGTAACCTTCTGTGAATTTCATCTTTTCATTACCTCCTGATTTGATGCGCCCGAAACAGAGGATGAAAAGCACTCTCTTTTCATCATTTTTTACAGAATTCCTGTTTCAGGCTGACGTTTTTTTGGTAATTTTATCCTACCACACTTTTCCTGTCGAAAACAGGGAGGGATTCTGTGAAAAAATACGGCGATATTATCTTTTTTCCGGTTTGAACCTTTTTCTGGTTCCAATATGCAAAACGGGAGTGTGTCCCGCAAAAGTATCCTGTTGCATTTCCAGTTACTTTTGCCGGGACACACTCCCATCTCTCTTCTTTTTGTTTTTTTCTTTTATGCCACAATCAGATAGGCAACAACTGCCAGCAGGATCTGCAGGATCACAAAGCGGATCACAACCTGACTGTCGGACCATTTGTATTTCAGGCGGACATGGTCATGCAGCGGTGTTCTTGTATTTTTGAGGATCGCGATTTTCAGGAAACGGAGTAAAAATACTTTGACAAGGCCGATTCCTCCGTCGACGATCATCACGCCTGCCATCAGCAGATATAAGAACGGATGGCGGGACTGCATGGCAAGGATGGCGATGTAGAAGCCAAGTGCTCTCGAACCGGCGTCTCCCATCAGCATGCTACTCGGCGAGGTGTTGAAATACAGGTACGCGAGAAGCGCTGCCACGAACAGGTAATTGGCTACGGTGAAGCTTCCAAGGACATCGTGGGAAAATCATACTGAACGCGAAGATGACCACGCAGGAAAGGCTCGCGCAGAGTCCGTCGACACCGTCGGAACAGTTTGTAACGTTGATCGAAATCCAGATCAGGATGATGCCGAGGATTATGTAGACCACTTTCGGAATGGTAAGGGACATGCTTCCGAAGTAGATCGTGGTGGAATTGTAATTCACAAAGGTGATGACGGTCACAATGGAGATGACGAGGTCAATCGCGCCTTTTTTGTAATCGCTCCACGGGGTTTCGGATGCATCATCGAGGTAGCCGCTCAGCATGATGCAGACGAGCAGGATCGCGTAGATCACATACTCGGCGCCAAGAGGCAGGAACAATACGCTTCCGATCAGGAAACAGATGACGATCACGAGGCCGACGCCGCGCAGTTTTCCGCGGGAGAGGCCGCCGTTTACGGCAAATTCTCTGCCGTGATCGCTCGGCAGAAAGGAAAATGGATGCTTTAACGCCAGAAAGGTCAGCAGAAAGGTGACCACGATTCCCAGCATGGCGATCTGGCCGGGGATTTAAAAAAATTACTCCATACTTGATACATACGTTTTCTTCCTTCACTTTTCTTTAGATTGAGTTTGCACGAAGCCGTATGTGACGTGGCTTTGTGTTCATTTATTATAACAACTTCATGCAAAAATTGCTATACCCAATTCGGGGGTTTCGTGATAAGATAGTGATACACTAAGTTGAACAAAAAAGGAGTTTTTTATGCCACGCAAAGATCATCTGCCGCGCCAGACACGCCAGGAACACATCACGCTGCAGCCGAACCGCAGCATCGAATTTCGTGTAACCGACGATTTCGGCAGTTTTTCGCCGCCGCACTGGCACGACGCGCTGGAAATTATTTATATTCTGGAGGGTTCCTCCATTGTCACGCTCTCGGACCGCACCAAGACCGTCCTTCCGGGTCAATTTCTGCTGATCAATTCCGGGCGTATCCACACGGCGCGCTGTCCGTCCACGGGAAACCGCTCGATTCTGATGCAGATTCCGGATGCGTTCCTTGCGAACTATCTGCCTGATCCGTCACAGCTCTGGTTCTCGATTGACTACGACAGTACGAATCCGGAAGTGCAGAAAAATATCAGCCAGTTCCGGCGTCTTCTGCTTTCGATGATGCAGCTTCATGAGGAAATGCCCGACGGCTATCTGCTGACATTCCAGCGGGAGCTTTTTACGTTTCTCGATCTGCTCTACACGAAATTTTCTGAGAAGAGCCCGCTTGCGCACCACCCGATGAGCTCCCGGACGCAGACACGGCTCGATACGATTCTGACGTACACGCAGGAAAATTACCAGCGGCCGATTACGCTGAAGGAGGCTGCCGATGTTGTCTCGCTGCAGCCGGAATATTTCTGCCGCTTCTTCCGCCAGAACATGGAAACGACGTATCTGGAATACTTGAATTCCTACCGTCTTTCCCGCATCTACCGCGACCTGATCGCCACGGATCTGCCGGTCGGCACGCTCGCGGAAAAGCATGGCTTTACAAACGATAAGCTGTTTCACCGCCTCTTCCGCGAGCGGTTTCACACGACGCCGCTGCAGCTTCGGAAGGCAGCACGCGAGAAAGGATCCTGATAGCTTTCGCTGTTTTTTATATCTTTGAGAATGGGAGTTTAACACGATGACAAAAGAAGAACTGGCGCTTGCCGTCATTGAACGTTTGAAACAAGAATATCCTGACGCCGACTGTACGCTTGACTATGACCAGGCGTGGAAGCTGCTCGTCAGTGTCCGCCTGGCCGCACAGTGCACCGATGCGCGGGTCAATGTTGTGGTGGAGGATCTCTACGCAAAGTATCCTGATATCGATGCGCTGGCAAACGCGACACCGGAGGAAATCGAGGAAATTGTGCGGCCGTGCGGTCTTGGAAAGAGCAAGGCACGCGACATCAACGCCTGCATGCGCATGCTGCGCGACGAGTACCACAGCCAGGTGCCGGATGACTTTAACGCACTTTTGAAGCTCCCGGGCGTGGGACGGAAAAGTGCGAACCTGATTATGGGCGATGTATTCAAAAAGCCTGCGATTGTGACGGATACGCACTGCATCCGGCTGTGCAACCGCATCGGGCTCGTGCATGACTGCAAGGATCCGAAGAAGGTGGAGATGGCACTCTGGAAAATTGTGCCGCCGGAAGAAGGAAGCTCGCTCTGCCACCGGTTTGTGGAGCACGGACGCGAGGTCTGTACTGCGAGGACGACACCGCACTGTGAACGGTGTGTGCTCGCGGATATCTGTGAGAAGAACGGCGTAGAAAAATAGCATTTTTCCATGCGTTTCCATGCGAAAAAGGCTTTTGCATACCGGACAGATTTTTCTGATTCTGTCCCGGCTGCAAAAGCCTTTTTGTTTCTATTTTTTATATGACCGAAAGAAGTCCGTCAGCGCTTTCAGCGTTTTCCCGAGCACCTGCACTTCCTCTTCTCCGAGTTCCGCCATCACGGCATCCGTCATCTGCTCGTGGAATTTTGCGTGATGATGGAATGCCTGCCGTCCCTTTCCGGTCAGGTGGATGTAGACGATCCGGCGGTCCTTCTCGCTGCGCTCCCGCTCGGTGTAGCCTTTTTTCACCAGACTGTTCATCGACGTTGTCAGCGATCCGACCGTGATGTCGAGCTTTGCCGCGATCGATGACATATTGCCGCCCTCCAGGCCGACGGCCTCTATGATGTGCATATCGTTGTTCGTCAGATCCTTGAAATCCTCGGTGATGATCGCCTCTTCTTCCAGTTTTTGTATCTCGTGAAACAGATGGACCAGTGTCTCATTGATGATTTCTCTGTTATCCACTCCTCTTCCCCTTTCCGTCTGTTCTGTCCCTTCTGAACAGGGTTCCGCTCTTTCTGTCTGTATTGTATCAAAAAAGTTCCGGACAAACAATACCAAAAACTGCCTGGGAAACGGCGGATCGCTCCGTGCCGTTTCCCAGGCAGTTCTGTTATGTTTGATTCAATTACATCTGCCCTTTTTTCTTTAACCGTGCAAAGCAGATCATGAAAAAGCAGATGCCGTATACGGTTGTGATCGGGGTGGACATGCCGACGAAGGTCAGGTTCGTATTCGGCAGGTGTGAGAAGAACAGCGCCAGCGGAATACGGATCAGGCAGGCGGAGGTGATTCCCTGGATCATAACCGGGATGCTGATGCCGCGGCCGTTGAAGTATCCGATGCTGCTGAACAGCACACAGGTCAGAATACATTCCGGTGCGAAACCGCGCAGGTAAGCGGCGCTCTGCTCGATAACGGCCGGATCGCTCGTGAAGATTCTGGAGATGACACTTCCACCGAAGAAACCGATGCAGAAAATCACAACTCCAAGAGAGCAGCCCGTTGCGATTGCGGTGAGGAAGCCCTTCCACGCGCGGTCTTTCTTTCCGGCTCCGGTGTTCTGTGCCACGAATGCTGACACAGACTGCATCACAGAGGACGGGATCAGCATGATGAATGAGGTCAGCTTCTGCGCCACACCGTATCCGGCGGACGGCATCAGACCCATGCCGTTGATGATCGAGTTGATCACAAGGAAGGAAATCTGTACGGTCGTCTCCTGCAGCGCGATCGGCACACCGACGTTCAGGACTTTCTTCAGCTCGTCATGGTCGATGCGGCAGTCTTCTTTTTTGAATTCAATCGGCAGATTGCCTTTTTTCAACACACCCATGGAGGCGATGACAGAAATCAGCTGCGCCAGAACCGTCGCAAGCGCTGCTCCCGCAACGTCCAGTTTCAGCACACCGACGAAGAACAGATCTCCGGCAATATTGGCTGCGCAGGCGATGCCGACGAATAAAAGCGGCAGATTTGCATTACCGATTCCGCGAAGCACGCTGCTGATGACGTTGTACGCGATGATGATCAGAATACCGCCGGAACAGATCCGCAGGTAGAGGACGGTTTTGTCAAAAGACTCCGCCGGGACCTGTAAAATATTGGCGATCGGGCCTGCGAACAGCTCCAGAATCACCGTCATGACGACACCGATGATGGCGAACAGAACAATCGAGGTTCCCACGGTTTTGCCGGCCTTATCCGGCTTGCCCTCGCCGATGTGCTGGCCGATCATAACGGTCGAACCCATCGCAAGGCTGGTGATGATAAGTGTTACCATCTGCATGAAGTTGCTTCCGGTTCCGACAGCGGAAATACTCGACGCATCGCCGAACCAGCCGACCACGAGAAGGTCGACCGCACCGTAAGCCGCCTGCAGAATCAGCGCGCCGAGCACCGGCAGCGCAAAACGGATCAGGGACTGGAAAATCGGTCCCTCTACAAACGATACTTCTTTCTTATTTTCTTTTGCCATTGTTTTTCACTCCTTTTATTCCCGGCATCGTTTCCTGCATCCGTGTGATTGCATGCACAAATTCGTCCACCACCGCGTCGTCCAGATCTGGCAGGCGGGATGCCCATTCCCCGTGAAAGTGCGTCACGCGGAGTTCCACAAACTCTTTTCCCTCTTCGGTCAGTGTCAGGTTGATCACGCGCTTATCTTTTTCATCCGCCTGTTTCACGAGAAGATTTCTCTCCTCCAGTTCCTGCACCAGCTTGGTGATGCTCGGCAGCGTTGTGTTCATATAGCTGCTGATGTCGCTGACGCGGCAGAAGCCCTGCTTTTTCTGAATCTCATTCACCGCATCCAGCACATGCACCTGCCGCGGCTTCATACCGTCCGGCAGGTCCGGGAGCTTCTCGATCAGACGCTTTGCATCAAAACACGCATCCAGGAACTGCTTTAATTTTTCCTGTGTCATGGAAAAGGTTCCTTTCTGTTTAAAAATTAGTTATCTTTAGTAATTACTTTTGATAAGTATAGCAGGAAATGAAAAAATGTCAAGAGGGAACTGATGCTAAAAAAGAGCTGATTGAAAGTTCTGGCAATGCCAGATTCTTTCATCAGCTCTTTTCCATATCCATTTGTCACTGTTCAATGAGCTGCATTTCGGTGCCCCCCGCCGGATTTTATGCTTCTGATCGTCTTTTCCAGTACCTTCATCTCAACCGGTTTTGAAACATGGGCATTCATACCGGCTGCCAGAGAATGCTGGATATCCTCAGAAAACGCATTGGCGGTCATAGCAATGATTGGAATTGTCTTTGCCAGTTCATGGGAGCTTCTTCGGATTGCTTTTGTTGCCTCATAACCATTCATAACCGGCATCTGCACATCCATCAGGATCATGTCATAATCCCCCGGAGCAGACTGCTCAAATGCCTCTAAGACCCTTTTACCATTTTCACAGATTGTACACTCTGCACCCTTCAATCTTTAACAATTCCATCAGGATTTCTGCATTCAGCTCATTGTCCTCTGCACACAGAAACCTCATTCCTTTCAGGACATTGCCAGCCGGTTCATCCTTTTCTGCCTGTTCTGCTGAAGAAACAAATCTATCTTCTGCTATTCTCAGATCTATAAGAACCTCAAAACAGCTTCCCTGGCCCAGTTCACTCTCCACATCAATGGTGCCTCCCATTGCTTCAACCAGATTTTTTGGTAATAGCCATTCCAAGACCAGTTCCCTGTATCTTATTCGTCATAGAACTTTCAGCACGAGTAAAAGCATCAAAAATTGTATCTTTGAAATCTGCCGACATTCCCATGCCATTATCGCTGACCAAGAAAACGGTACTTTGCATAGACAGATGACTTTGTCTCACATTCTTCTACCAGAAACTGAATTTTTCCACCTTCCTGCGTGTACTTCACTGCATTAGAAACCAAGTTGCTGAAAATCTGCATCAGATGAACCTGATCTCCGTTCACCCACTCGTGCCGGATGTTTTCTTTTATGATTGTAAGAGTCTGATTTTTTTCGTCTATCTGTGAATGGAATATGGTATTGAGTTCTGTAATAAAATCCAAGATGGAAAAATCGGTATACTTAAAAACTGTTTTTCCTGCCTCAATTTTGCTCATATCCAGAACATCATTAATGATTCCTAACAGATGCTGTGATGAAATGTCTATTTTATCTGCATACTCTATTACTTTCGCTTTATTACCGGCATCATGTCTGATCAATGATGTCATGCCGATAATTGCATTCATTGGTGTACGAATATCATGTGACATATTGGACAGGAAATCTGTTTTCGCCTTATTTGCATTTTCAGCGGTCTGCAAGGCTTCCGTTGTAATGTTCTTTGCTTTTTTCAGTTTTTTTATTGGACTCCTCCATTTCCTTCATTGCCTGCGTCTGAATCTCATTATTTCTTTTTTCGTATTCAGCTTTTTGCTCAGCAAGACTGCGTCTGGAAATACTGTAGAACAATCCGGCAAAAAGCAAAAGTATAAAGCCTGCCATGAGTATTGTTTCAAACACTATTGTTTTCTGATAATCTCTCAGTACATTATCTACAACACTTTTTTCTACAATACAAATCAGCATGGTGTTATTATTTTCTATCGGACAGTATCCCAGATAGTAAGGTTTGTCACTTTCCACAAGTTCTACCCCCTGTTCTCTGCCATCCAGCTTTTTTTGAAGAGAATCAGCCTCTTCCTCAGTGATAGCCTGATCTCCTTTTAAATGCTTTAACAAGAAATAGTTCCTGAAAAATTTATCTTCTTTCTGATTTGTATAAGTAATATTTCCGTCGTTATCCAGCATAAACAGATACGCATTCCCGTTATAGCTTTTCACACTTAACATGGAATCTAATTTTGAATGATCATACAAGGTTCCAATTGCCGTATAAGTTTCCCCCTTAATCGTATATTCCTGACATGGAATTGCAACCAGATAACCATCTTTTTTCTTCTGGTTGTAATCAAGAGTAACCAATTTTCCAATATTATATCCGTTCCTCAAATCCAACAAAAGTTTACTTGGCATGTCAACCCGAAGTTTTGTTCCATCAGTGGTTATTGCCTTTCCATTTTCCTGGAGAAATATAAGTGTACTTTCAGATTCTTTCTGCCATGCCTCAAAGAACTTCTTGTTTCTATCCAGTTCAATAGATCTCACTCCCTCTTGAGTAAGAAAATCCTCAAGCATATGCAGCCGACTGTAGTATCCATTCACCTGCAGATCATAGGTCTGCTGTATCTGTTCAACAACAGCTCCCATACTGCTTTTCCCGTTTTCCGCGATATAGCTGTTCATCCTGTTCAAAAGGAGCTTTACAAAAATTAAGCTTAAAAAGATAAGAATTAAAAAGAACAATGGTACTATCATCTTTTTTCTTTTTGTTTTCGCCTGTTCTGTTCCCACTTTTATTTTTCAACCTCTATATATCTTCCGGTGCTGACGGCTGCTGTCCGTTTTCCATTGCTGCGGTCCATGCACTTGATAATGTTGTGTTACCAAGCCGCCTGATCTCACATTCCGGATTTATTTTTTTCAAAACAGACATTGTGGTTTCTGTAAGAAGAATAGAGTACTCCTTTTCTTTGTCGATTTTTTTCTTATTTACTTCTATGTCCTTTAATGAGAATCCGTTTTCCTCCTGCCTGACGATTATTTTCATACCGGATGCAATTGGTAATTCATATTTATTGGTTATATGGAATTTCTCATCAGAATCAGCAAGATATTTCTCCGCAAGTTCATAAATCTCTTTGCCATTGATTTTTGCCAGGTATAATGGTGTATCTGAACTCTTTGCTGTCATCAGACCAACCCGGCTGCAGGTACACTCCCCTTTGTAAATGGAGGAAGTAAAATAATAATATGGTGCCAAAGCCAGCTGAGCATCCTTTTCTTCTCTAATCGTAGTTAAAATAGAAGATGCCGCATCACGACCGTTTTTATCATTTAGCGAAATGGAATATTCATTTTCAAAATTAACTGTGGTTTCTTCTTTTGAATCCTTACTGTTCATTGTGCTGCGAAAAGCATCATAAGCCTGTGTTTCATCCATTTCCCCTGACAATAATCTGTGAACAGCCTCAAGACTGGCATAAAATGATTTTTGAGCAGAATATCGGATATAAACAGAATTATTATTAATTTCATCTTCCAGTCCAGGTACATCTTCCATCATGTTTGGAACATCTACATTTAATGAAATTACACCCTTTCCATCTGCGATCAATGTTTGTCCTTCTTTTGAAATCATACACTCCAGGACATCGAATGCCAGGTCCAGTTTTTCCTGATCTTTTTCCAGTTCTTTGTTAAATGCAATATTCAGAGAAGGGGTCATATTTATAAAAGCTTCATCCGAAATCTGTGAAAAAAACGGTATACGAGTTAATTCTGCATCCATCTGTTCCTGAAATTCCTGCATAAGTGCCGGATAACCATGAAACATTGCTGCTTTTCCCTCAAGGAACATCTGCGTTGCAGTATTAATATCGACGCTGATATCATCACTTGTAAAATGTGAGTCCTTCAAAAATGTATTGGTTTCTGAAAAAATACGTTTCCATAACGCATCATCAAACGCGATATCCCCTGATGCACTTTCAGCTGAGCTTCTCCATTCGATTCCATCCAGACTCATGAATTCCCCAATTGCACCTGTCTGAATCACCTCATGAGCAGACCAGTCTTCTGCAAGATCCAGGGAATACGGTTTTATACCATTATCATAAAATTGCTGGCATGCCTGTACATATTCCTTATAGTTTTTCGGTATCTTGATTCCATACTGTTCAAACAATGTCTTGTTGGCAATAATCGTCTGCGGTATACCGCAGATAGGAAGCCACTGAATCTCATTTTTTGAATTTTTATAATATTGCAATGCATAGGAGTAATACCTGGAAACCACGTCATAAGAAGCAAAATCCATTAGATATGGCTCCAGATCCTGTGCATCTTTTCCAGAAAATCGACGTACGGTTATGATATCCGGCAGTTCACCATGTTCCTCAAAATAGCTATATAAATCGGTATCATTGTTACCGGTAATAAACTCAATATCCTGATCTGGAAACTGCTCATGGATATAGGGTACAATATTTTTCATTAAACGATTTTCCCACAGATACACGGTAAGGTGATCGTCATTTTTAGATACTGCTTTTTGAGATTGTCCACAGCCAGACAAAACAGTAATTGCTAAAAGCACACCTGGCAGTAATGCTGTCAGACATTGTTTTGCCTTTTTCATCCTCGTATTTTCCTCATTCTTTCCTGATAAAATCATTAATTCAATAATTGGGAAACAATTACAGCCAGTTTTCCAGAACATCATTCAGCTTATTCATATCCAGCGGTTTCGCGATATGTCCATTCATGCCTGTATTTTTTGCCAGCTGTACATCTTCTGCAAAAGCATTTGCTGTCATGCAACAATTGCAGTTTTCCCTGTTCACCCGGAAGGCTCCTGATTGCTGCGGTTGCTCATAACCATTCATGACAGGCATTTGGATATCCAT
>ENA-OQJI01000244-OQJI01000244.1-human-gut-metagenome-genome-assembly--contig:-NODE-244-length-12547-cov-0.980757_pt1 | contig 12547 bp, 13 predicted proteins | sample MGYA00242602_ERZ504768 | MGnify/ENA primary metagenome ERZ504768 (study PRJEB26092, sample SAMD00036368) | human gut metagenome | host: Homo sapiens | study: EMG produced TPA metagenomics assembly of...
CTTCTGGCGGGAACTCTTTTACATCCATAAATATGTCGGCGTCTCCAACGCCTTCGCGCTTTACACCGCAACCGCCCGCGCCGCCGAAATGGCCGGAATCGGAGCCGAAACCGGAACCATCGAGCCCGGCAAATCCGCCGATCTTATCGTGACCGTCGAAAACCCGCTTGAGGATCTTCGTGCTCTCCGCAAAGTAGAGATGGTCGTCACACAGGGAAGAAAAATCGATCATCCTCAGGTAAAAATCAATCCGGTGGTCGCGGCAGAGCTGGATCAATTTCTGGTGGAATAAAGGATACGACGGAGAAGACAAAAAAGATGGAAGAGAACAAAGAATCACAGGAAAATTTACAGGAAAAAGAGAACAGGCTCTTTGGAGGCTTCATGAGGAACGGACAGAAGAAGCCCTGTGGGACTGCGTTGTCGCGTTCCAGGAGTTTGAATTCCATACGTATTCCGGTCTGCCGTATTCCTACCATATGAAATATGGAAGAAGCGGCACCTACACCAAAGAACTCTGGATCGACCGCCGGGAGAAAAGTAAAAGCCTTGTCTGGAGTTCCGTCCGGGCTGCGTATCATAAGGTGCTGGAACTGCAGGAAGAAAGTGCAAGACCAGTTGTCGATCGCCCGAAGGATCTGGGGGATATCCGCGGAATTACGTATATCTACGGGATTTTTTACGCGTTCGGGCTGCTGGAAATGCCGGAGAAGGCAAAAGAGAAACTCGCCATGCAGACGGAGGTACAAAAAACGCCGGAAAAATAAAGTTTCAGCCAATGCAGGACTTGACAACCACTAAATGGGTGGTATAATCTAAAAATATCGAGAGCCGAAAAAGCAATCGAAGCAAAAAAACAAAGCGTAGAAGAGACGAGTAAATCACAGCGAATGTGACAGAGAGAAACCCCATCTGGTGGTGCAAGGGTTTTCGCAGGAACGTGATCGAAGACCAGCTCTGAGCGGCCCCAATCCGGCCCGGTGATTCCGTTATCGTCAAATGAAGTGGTTTGAAAAAACAAAATGGGTGGAACCGCGGTGAATGAAAATACATCGTCCCTTTTGACAGCACAGGCGTGTCAAAAGGGACTTTTTTTGTGACAATTCAGAGCCATGCAAAAGGGAAGAAAAAAATCGCGAAGCATGCTTGCATGAGTGAGCGCTTTTTTTCCTGAATTTCATATGGCGAGAAGCCACATCGAGATGTAGCTCGGAACAGTTATCCCACAGATGCGCTTAAGAAAAAAATATACAAAGAAAGAGGTAAAAGCAAATGATCATCACACTGAAAGATGGAAGTACCAAAGAGTACTCCGAACCGAAATCCATCATTGAGATCGCAACAGACATCAGCGAAGGCCTTGCAAGAATGGCCTGTGCAGGTGAAGTAAACGGTGAAGTAGAAGATCTTCGTACCGTCATCGACAAGGACTGCAATCTTTCCATTCTGACCTTTAACGATGAAGGCGGAAAAGCAGCATTCCGTCACACCACATCCCATATCATGGCACAGGCAATCAAGAGACTGTACCCGGAGACCAAGCTTGCAATCGGACCGTCCATCGCAGACGGATTCTACTACGATGTAGACAGAGATACTCCACTCACCAGCGAAGACCTTGAAAAAATCGAAGCAGAAATGAAGAAAATTGTAAAAGAGGATCTGAAACTGGAGCGTTTTGAGCTGCCGAGAGCAGAAGCCATCGCCTTCATGAAAGAAAAAGAAGAGCCATATAAAGTAGAACTGATCGAAGATCTGCCGGAAGACGCAGTCATCAGCTTCTATCGCCAGGGTGAATTCACGGACCTGTGCGCAGGCCCTCATCTGATGAGCACAAAGCCGGTCAAAGCCTTCAAACTGACCAGCCTTGCAGGTGCATACTGGAGAGGCAGCGAGAAAAACAAGATGCTGCAGAGAATCTACGGAACTGCATTCACAAAGAAAGCAGAGCTCGAAGAGTACCTCCACATGATCGAGGAAGCAAAGAAACGTGACCACAGAAAACTCGGAAAAGAGCTCGGCCTGTTTATGATGAGTGAGGACGGCCCGGGATTCCCGTTCTTCCTTCCAAAAGGAATGGATCTGAAAAATGCACTGATGGATTACTGGCGTGAAATCCACAGAAAAGCAGGATACGTAGAAATCTCCACACCGATCATCCTGAACCGTCGCCTGTGGGAGACCTCCGGTCATTGGGATCACTACAAAGAAAACATGTATACCACCGTCATCGACGATGAAGATTATGCAATCAAACCGATGAACTGCCCGGGCGGCGTTCTCGTTTACAAATCCGAGCCTCGTTCCTACCGTGATCTGCCGCTGCGTCTGGCAGAGGTTGGCCTGGTACATCGTCATGAGAATCCGGCCAGCTGCACGGCCTGATGCGTGTACGCTGCTTCAACCAGGACGATGCCCATATCTTCATGACACCGGAGCAGATCAAAGATGAAATCAAAGGCGTTGCAAACCTGATTGACCAGGTTTACAAACTGTTCGGATTCAAATATCACGTAGAGCTGTCCACCCGTCCGGAAGACAGCATGGGAAGCGATGAGGACTGGGAGGTAGCAACCGAAGGTCTCCGTGGCGCACTCGATGATCTTGGACTTGACTATGTAGTCAACGAAGGCGACGGCGCATTCTATGGCCCGAAGATCGACTTCCATCTGGAAGACTCCATCGGAAGAACGTGGCAGTGCGGTACCATCCAGCTTGACTTCCAGCTGCCGCAGAGATTCGAACTGGAATACACAGGAGCAGACGGAGAGAAACATCGTCCGATTATGATCCACCGTGTTGTTTACGGTTCTGTTGAGCGTTTCATCGGTATCCTGATCGAGCACTTTGCAGGTGCATTCCCAACCTGGCTTGCACCGGTACAGGTAAAGGTTCTGCCAATCTCCGACAAATACGCAGATTACGGCAAGAAGGTTCTGGACGCCCTTCACGAGGCAGGCATCCGCGCAGAGATGGATACCCGTTCCGAGAAGATTGGATATAAGATCCGTGAGGCACAGGGACAGAAGATTCCATACATGCTGATCGCCGGAGCAAAAGAGGAAGAGGCAGGTCTTGTATCTGTCAGAAGCCGTTTTGCAGGTGATGAAGGCCAGAGAAGCCTGGAGCAGTTTATCGCAGATATCAAAGAAGAAATCGCAAGCCGCGTTAACCGCCCGGTTACTGTTGAAACAAAAGAAAATAAATAAGGTAGGTGTCAAAAAAATTGACACCTATGATACCAGATTGCTCCGTACTTCGTACTCCCGCAATCTTCAAAACATTCGTACTCCGCTCATTTTTCTTCGAAAATGGCTACTTACTCATGTTTGGCGTGTCCAAAATTTAAAAATCCTCGTGCAAGCTTTGCTTGCGTCGGATTTCCAAACTTTGGACACTGGTATTATCAAATAAATAAAGCATAAAAAATTACCTCTTGGAAATAATGGTTTCTATGCGGGCGAAACCGCAGAAAACTAAATTTCAGGAGGTAATTTATTATGCCAGCATTAAGTTGTTCCGCTATGACCTGTGTTTACAACCAGAACGAGCTCTGTTCCAAAGGAGATATCCGCGTAGGCGGAAGCGGAGCCAAAAGCTCCATGGAAACGTGCTGCGAGAGCTTCAAGGAGCGCGGTGAGGGCACGATGTCCAACTCCACCGGCTGCGGCTGTACGAAAATCGGTGTCGACTGCAAGGCGCAGAACTGTACCTTTAACGACAACTGTAAATGCGAAGCCGGAGATATCCATATCGCCGGAGACAGCGCATGCAGCTGCCAGGAAACCGAGTGCAGCTCCTTCCGCTGTGGCTGCGGGAAATAAATACGAAAAAAATGCGAAAATCAGTATTGACAACAGGATGGGAGAGTGCTATACTGCAATAGTCTGAGAAAAAGAAAGTAGAGTATCCACTCTCACCCTAGCGCAAACACGCGACTACGGTTCAATATTGATCTTAAGTTCTCTTTGTGTAGAGATTTATGTACAATGTTAAGTGGATAGTCTGTCTATCCACTTTTCTTGCGTTATCAGTCAAATCCGGTCCGGTGAGCCGAGTTTGATTTCGTTACACCGCAAAAGCGGGAACACAGTCTTTTATAATGATGGAGGTGCACTACAATTAGCGAATTAATGATTAATGAGCAGATCAGAGACAGAGAAATTCGTCTGATCGGTCAGAACGGAGAACAGCTTGGAATTATGTCTGCCAGAGATGCGTACCTGAAAGCACAGGAAGCAGGTCTGGATCTTGTGAAAATTGCTCCGACAGCGAAACCGCCGGTTTGCAAAATTATCGACTACGGAAAGTACAGATATGAACTGGCCCGCAAGGAAAAAGAAGCAAAGAAAAAACAGAAAACAATTGAAATCAAGGAAGTTCGCCTTTCTCCAAACATTGACACCAATGATCTTAATACCAAAGTAGGTGCAGCCCGCAAGTTCATTACAAAGGGAGACAAAGTAAAAGTAACACTTCGTTTCCGCGGCCGTGAGATGGCACATATGAACAGTAGCAAATACATCCTCGATGAATTTGCAGAGAGTCTGTCCGATATTGCAACGGTTGACAAAGCGCCGAAGGTGGAAGGCAGAAGCATGACCATGTTTTTGACGGCTAAACGTTAAAATACATTTGAATCAATATCAAGGAGGAAATTAAAATGCCAAAGGTAAAAACAAGCAGAGCAGCTGCAAAGCGTTTTAAAACAACAGGAACAGGAAAATTAGTAAGAAATAAAGCTTACAAGAGCCATATCTTAACCAAGAAATCTCAGAAGAGAAAAAGAAATCTGAGAAAACAGACTACTGTTGATGCAACAAACGTAAAGAACATGAAGAAAATCTTACCTTACATGTAATTTTTGCAAGGTAGAGTTACGCCCAACAGATCAAGGAGGAAAATAAGAAATGGCAAGAATTAAAGGCGGCATGAACGCTAAGAAAAAACATAACAGAGTATTAAAACTGGCTAAAGGTTACAGAGGAGCCAGAAGCAAACAGTATAGAGTAGCAAAACAGTCCGTAATGCGCGCACTGACCAGCTCCTACGCAGGAAGAAAACAGAAAAAACGTCAGTTCCGTCAGCTGTGGATCGCTCGTATCAACGCAGCAGCAAGAATGAACGGTCTGTCCTACAGCAAATTTATGTATGGTCTGAAACTGGCAGGCGTTGAGCTGAACCGTAAAGTTCTGGCTGACATGGCAGTTAACGATGCAGAAGGATTTGCAACACTGGCTGAGCTTGCAAAAAGCAAAGTAGCATAAGTAAAAACATATTCTGTGTGAATATACGAAGAAGCTGTGAGAACCGGTAAGGGGATCGCAGCTTCTTTTGAAATATAGAAAAACATGAGGTGAATATGAAAAAAAGCAAAGTGGCAGTGGTTGCCTGTCCCGACTATGAGCCGGCGCACGTAAAGGAAAGCCTGCAAAAGGGATTGGAAGCAATTGGCGGCCTGGAATCTCTGATCGGAAAAGAAGAGAATATCTTATTAAAACCAAACCTCGTCCGCTCCGCAAAACGAGAACGCGCCGTCGTGACCGACCCGGAAGTTATGGATGCCCTGATCACGATTTTGCAGGAAAATGGCTATGAGAATATTTCCTGCGGCGATTCCTGCGGCCTTGGCACCCCGGAGGGCATTGCAAAGGAAGCCGGGCTGAAAGAGGTGCTGGAAAAACACAACGTTCCGCTGAAAGATTTCCTTACGAGCGAGCGCGTAGAAACCGCCGATGGTAAATTTCTGATGATTGCGAAAGATGCACTCGACTGCGACGCCCTCATCAGCGTCAGCAAAATGAAAACCCACGCGCTGGAACGCATCACCGGAGCTGTCAAGAACCAGTACGGCTGCATCAGCGGCGTCTACAAAAAACTCGGCCACACGCAGTATCCGAACGCTGAGAGCTTCGCGCACATGCTGATCGAGCTGAACCAGAAAGTCGCCCCGCGCCTCTATATCTGCGACGGCATCGTAGCAATGGAAGGCAATGGTCCGACTTCCGGCGACCCGGTTTCGATGGGAGTTCTTCTTATGTCCACCGATCCGATTGCACTGGATACCGTGTTCTGCCATCTGGTGAACCTCGATCCGTCGTATGTGCCGACAAATCTCTACGGGGAAACGCTCGGCCTTGGAACGTGGCACGACGACCGCATCGAAATCGTGACAGCGGATGGCACCATATCCGAGAAAGAACTGAAAAGAAAGTACGGAAATCCAAACTTCAACGTCGACCGCCGCAAAGCCCGCAAAAAAGGAGCCCTCGACCTGCTCGAGATCCTCGGGGTCTTCCAGAGCCGCCCCTATATCATAGAAGAAAAATGTAAAAAATGCGGCGTCTGCGTCGAGAGCTGCCCGGTGGAAGGGAAAGCCGTCCGCTTTGATAACGGCCGCAGAAATCCGCCGGTCTACGATTATAAAAAGTGCATCCGCTGTTTCTGCTGTCAGGAAATGTGCCCGCATCAGGCAATCCAGGTAAAGAAACACCGTCTGCCGTGGGAAAAATAAGGGAGCTATCCTACAAAGTGACTGGAAAAGCAAAAAGAGAAGTGTTATACTTGAAACCGGACAAAATTTAGTACAGGAGGAACAACACCATGGAATTAGAAACTTTAAGAAGTGATATGATAGCAGCAATGAAAGCCAAAGACAAAGCGAGAAAAGAGGCCATCTCTTCCCTGATCTCCGCAGCAAAGAAAGTAGCCATCGACGAGGGCTGCCGCGATGACATCAAACCGGAGCTGGTAGACCGCGTCATCTTAAAAGAGCTGAAGACCGTAAAAGAGCAGATCGATACCTGCCCGGCATCCCGTGAGGACTTAAAAGCAGAGTATCAGTTCCGCTATGACGTCATCAGCGAGTATGCACCGAAACAGATGAGTGCAGACGAAGTCAAAGCCTACATCAAGGAGAAATTCGCAGACGTTCTGGCAACCAAGAGCAAAGGTGCCATCATGAAGGCCGTTATGGCAGATATGAAAGGTAAAGCAGACGGAAAAGTCATCAACCAGACCGTTGCAGAACTGTGCAAATGAATATCATCAACATCGAACACATCAGCAAACTGTTCGGCGATAAACTGATTTTTGACGATGCTTCCTTCGGCCTGCAGGAGGGCGACAAGGTCGGCATCGTCGGAATCAACGGAACCGGAAAATCCACGCTGCTGCGCATGGGCAGCAGGAGAAGAGCACCCGGATTCCGGCCAGATTATCCGCCAGAACAACCTCAAAATGGCCTATCTTCCGCAGACACCGGAATTTCCAAAGGATGCCACCGTGCTGTCCTACGCCCTTTCCGGCGATGAGGAGGACTGGCAGGTGCAGAGCAACCTTGTACAGCTCGGTATCACCGAATACGACGCAAAAATCGACACCCTCTCGGGCGGCCAGCGCCGCAAGGTTGCCTGGCAAAAGTGCTTGCGTCCGATTTTGACGTCCTGATCCTCGACGAGCCGACAAACCATCTCGACAATGCGATGCTCTCCTGGCTCGAGGATTACCTGAAAAATTACCGCGGAACCGTCTTTATGGTCACCCATGACCGTTATTTCCTGGATAAAGTGTCGAACCGCATCCTCGAAATCAGCCACGGAAAAATGTACAGCTACGATTCCAACTATTCCCGTTTTCTGGAACTGAAAGCTGAGCGCGAGGAGATGGAACTCGCCTCTGAACGGAAACGCCAGAGCATCCTGCGCATGGAACTCGAATGGGCGAAAACGCGGCTGCCGCGCAAGAAGCACAAAACAGCGCGCAAGACTCGAACGTCTCGAAGTACTCAAAAATGGCACGGCACCGACCGCAGACGCTGTCGTGGAGATGGATGCTGTCGAGACCCGCATGGGAAAGAAAACGATTGAATTCCATAACGTCAGCAAAGCCTTCGGCGATAAAACGCTGATGAAAGATTTCGAATACATCTCCTGCGGAACCAGAGTGTCGGCATCATTGGCCCGAACGGCTGCGGAAAATCCACAATGCTGCGGATGATCACCGGAGAAGTCCTGCCGGATGCGGGAACCATCGAAATCGGCGACACGATCCGCATCGGCTATCTGGCACAGGAAGAGCCGGACATGGATACGAATCAGCGCGTGATCGACTACGTGAAAGATATCGCTGAGTATGTCCAGACCCGTGACGGCCGCATCAGCGCATCGCAGATGCTCGAACGCTTCCTGTTCACACCGGATATGCAGTACACCCCGATTTCCAAACTCTCCGGAGGCGAAAAACGGAGACTGTATCTCTTATCCGTCTTAGTGAGCGGCGCCAATGTTCTGATCCTCGACGAGCCGTCCAACAACGTTGATATCCCGACCCTGACCGTGCTTGAGGATTTCCTGAACACGTTCGTCGGCATCGTCATCACCGTTTCCCACGACCGCTATTTCCTGGATAACGTCGTGGACCGCATCTTCGAATTCGACGGAAACGGAAATCTTCTGCAGTACGAGGGCGGCTACACCGATTACCTCGAAGCAAAAGAACGCCGTTTCGGCGGAAGTGCGGAAGAAACGGCAAAAGCAGCGCCGTCCAAAACGTCCGCGGAGAACCTGCAAAGTCAAAGAACAATGACTGGAAGCAGAACCGTCCGACCCGCCTGAAATTTACGTTCAAAGAACAGCGCGAGTACGAGACCATCGATGACGATATCGCTGTACTCGAGGAAAAGATTGCATCGCTTGACGATCAGATGCTCAAAAAACGCCACCAACTCTGCAAAGCTCGCCGAACTGATGGTGGAAAAAGAGAAGACCGAAGCTGCTCTGGAAGAAAAAACCGAGAGATGGGTTTATCTCACCGACCTCGCAGAACAGTTTGAGGCGCAGAATCAGAAATAAAAGAAGCAAAGGAACTGTCCGCAGAAGAGAAAAAATATGCGGGCCGTTCCTTCTTTTTTTTATCGAGAAATTCGACGCGGAATTACCAGAAGTTGTAAAAAACTTGTATTTTTCCCTGAACACCCACAGAAAATCTGGACAGAATGCCCAATCGGTGTTATAATTCAAATACTGGACATAGTGGCATTGCCATGCCCTTATCCGGGTTTTTCGAAGCGCGGAGGCAACCGAAACCCGGCAGAACACCAACCTGAGAAAAGCCAAAGTAATTTTTGGTCATCATTTTTTAAGGAGGATAAAATCAAATGGCTAGAAAGATGAAAACCATGGATGGTAACCAGGCTGCAGCACATGCGTCTTATGCGTATACCGACGTAGCAGCTATTTACCCAATTACCCCTTCATCCGTTATGGCGGAGCATACCGATGAGTGGGCAACCCAGGGAAGAAAGAACATTTTCGGACAGGAAGTTCAGGTAACTGAGATGCAGTCTGAGGCAGGAGCAGCAGGTGCAGTACACGGATCACTGGCAGCCGGAGCTCTTACCACAACCTACACCGCATCCCAGGGACTTCTTCTGATGATCCCGAACCTTTATAAAATTGCCGGCGAGCAGCTCCCGGGCGTATTCAACGTATCCGCTCGTGCCCTTGCAAGCCACGCACTTTCCATCTTCGGAGATCATTCAGACGTTTACGCCTGTCGTCAGACCGGAGTCGCAATGCTCTGCGAATCCAGCGTACAGGAGGTTATGGACCTGACACCGGTTGCACACTGTGCAGCACTGAAAGGCAAAGTTCCATTTATCAACTTCTTCGACGGATTCCGTACCTCCCACGAGATTCAGAAAATCGAGACATGGGATTACGAAGATCTGAAAGACATGGTAGATATGGATGCAGTAGATGCATTCCGTAAACATGCCCTGAACCCGAACCATCCGTGCCAGAGAGGATCCGCACAGAACCCGGATATCTTCTTCCAGGCAAGAGAAGCATGTAACCCGTACTACGATGCTCTTCCGGCAATCGTACAGGAGTACATGGACAAAGTAAACGAGAAAATCGGAACCGATTACAAACTGTTCAACTATTATGGAGCAGCAGACGCTGAGCACGTAATCATCGCTATGGGTTCTGTCTGCGATACCATCGAGGAGACCATCGATTACCTCGTAGCAGCAGGCAAGAAAGTCGGCGTTGTAAAGGTACGTCTGTACCGTCCGTTCTCCGCAGAAGCACTCATCAATGCAATTCCGGAGACTGTAAAACAGATTTCCGTTCTGGACAGAACAAAAGAGCCGGGATCTCTTGGCGAGCCTCTGTACCTGGACGTAGTAGCAGCATTAAAAGGCAGCAGATTCGAGAGCACACCGGTCTTCACAGGTCGTTACGGACTTGGTTCCAAGGACACCACACCGGCTCAGATCGTTGCTGTATATGAAAATACAGAGAAACAGAGATTTACCATTGGTATCGTAGACGATGTTACCAATCTGTCTCTGCCGGTTGGCGCTCCTCTGGTAACAACTCCGGAAGGAACCATCAACTGCAAATTCTGGGGACTTGGCGCAGACGGTACCGTAGGTGCAAACAAGAACTCCATCAAGATCATCGGTGACAACACAGACATGTACGCTCAGGCTTACTTCGATTATGACTCCAAGAAGTCCGGCGGTGTAACGATGTCTCACCTGCGTTTCGGAAAGAAACCGATCAAATCCACCTACCTGATCCACAAAGCAAACTTTGTTGCATGTCATAATCCTTCCTATGTGAACAAATATCACATGGTAGAGGAGCTGGTAGACGGAGGAACCTTCCTTCTGAACTGTCCATGGGATGAAGCAGGACTGGAAGAGCATCTGCCAGGTCAGGTAAAAGCATTCATCGCAAACCATAACATCAAATTCTATGTGATCGACGGCGTTAAGATCGGTATCGAGACCGGCATGGGACCGACCCGTATCAACACCATTCTTCAGTCTGCATTCTTCAAGCTTGCGAAGATCATTCCGGAAGAAAAAGCCATCGAACTCATGAAAGCAGCAGCAAAAGCTACCTATGGCCGTAAAGGTGATGATGTCGTAGCAAAGAACTGGGCAGCAATCGATGAGGGTGCAAAACAGATCAAAGAAGTTGCAGTTCCGGAAAGCTGGAAAAATGCAGCAGACGAAGGTCTGACCACAACTCATGCAGAGAGCGGCCGCGCTGACGCTGTTAAATTCGTAAATACCATCCAGGCAAAAGTAACTTCCCAGGAAGGAAACAACCTGCCTGTATCCGCATTTGCAGACTACGTAGACGGAACAACTCCGTCCGGCACATCCGCATACGAGAAACGTGGTATCGCCGTAAACGTACCTGTATGGAATCCGGAAAACTGTATCCAGTGTAACAGATGTTCCTTCGTCTGCCCGCACGCTGTTATCCGTCCGGTTGCCATGACCGCAGAAGAAGCAGCAGCAGCTCCGGAAGGCATCCAGACCATGCCGATGACCGGTATGCCGGACTACACCTTCACAATGGCTATTTCCCAGCTTGACTGTACCGGATGTGGTTCCTGTGCAAACGTATGCCCGGGCAAGAAGGGTGTGAAAGCACTGGCTATGGAAAGCCTTGCAGCACACGAAGCAGAGCAGAAATACTTCGATTATGCAGCAGCTCTTCCAGAGAAGACAGACGTTGTAGCAAAATTCAAAGAAAATACCGTAAAGGGCAGCCAGTTCAAGAAACCGCTGCTTGAGTTCTCCGGCGCATGCGCAGGCTGCGGCGAGACTCCTTACGCAAAACTGATCACCCAGCTGTTTGGTGACAGAATGTACATCGCAAACGCAACAGGATGCTCTTCTATCTGGGCAACTCCTCACCGTCCACTCCTTACACCGTAAACGAGAAAGGACAGGGCCCGGCATGGTCCAACTCCCTGTTCGAGGACAACGCAGAGTTCGGTTATGGTATGCTTCTTGCTCAGAAAGCAATCCGCGGCGGCCTGAAAGCCAAAGTTGAAGCTGTTATGAACTCTGAGAAAGCTCCGGAAGAAGTAAAAGCAGCATGCAAAGAGTATCTGGATACCTTTGACTGCGGCGCAACCAACGGAACCGCAACCGATAAACTCGTAGAAGCAATCAAAGATGCTGACTGCGATACCTGCAGAGAAATCGTGAAGAACAAAGACTTCCTCGCTAAGAAATCCCAGTGGATCTTCGGTGGTGACGGATGGGCTTACGATATCGGATTCGGCGGCGTAGACCACGTACTTGCCAGCGGAAAAGATATCAACGTAATGGTATTCGATACCGAGGTTTACTCCAACACAGGCGGACAGTCCTCCAAAGCTACTCCGACCGGTGCAGTTGCACAGTTCGCAGCAGGCGGTAAAGAAACCAAGAAGAAAGATATGGCAAGCATCGCAATGAGCTATGGCTATGTATACGTAGCACAGATCGCTATGGGCGCTGATTACAATCAGGCAGTCAAAGCAATCGCAGAGGCAGAGGCATATCCGGGACCGTCCCTCATTATCGCTTACGCTCCGTGTATCAACCATGGTATCAAGAAAGGTATGAGCAAAGCACAGACCGAGGAGCAGCTCGCTGTTCAGACCGGATACTGGCATTGCTTCCGCTTCAACCGGCACTCGCTGCAGAAGGCAAGAGCGCATTCACACTGGATTCCAAGGCTCCTCAGGAGAT
>ENA-OQJI01000245-OQJI01000245.1-human-gut-metagenome-genome-assembly--contig:-NODE-245-length-12465-cov-0.668666_pt1 | contig 12465 bp, 18 predicted proteins | sample MGYA00242602_ERZ504768 | MGnify/ENA primary metagenome ERZ504768 (study PRJEB26092, sample SAMD00036368) | human gut metagenome | host: Homo sapiens | study: EMG produced TPA metagenomics assembly of...
TTTCGGTTGAAAATTGTTTATTATTAACGATATAATATAGTTACAGACATTAATATTTAATGGAGCTTTTTTATTATGAAAATATTGATTTTTACCGCCTCAACCGGCGGCGGGCACAAAAGAGCCGCTGCCGCACTTGACGCCAAAATAAAAGCGCTTGATGCAAACAATGAGGTAAAGGTCGTTGACGCATTAAAAGCAATCGGCAAAGTTTATGACAAAACAGTCTGCGGCGGTTATCACTTTATGGCTACAAAAATTCCGAAGGTTTACGGTGTGTGCTACAAAGTAACAGACCGCAAAACCATAGTCTATGACGCAGTTATGAAATCAAATACCGCAATGTCAAACAAACTTTTGAGCATTATAGATGAGTTTAATCCCGATGTTATCATTATGTGCCACCCGTTTATTACAACGATGGTATCAAGATTGAGAAGAAAGGGCAAAATCAGTGCAAAAGCAATCAGCCTTATAACAGACTATGACGCACACCGCACATATTTTTGTACCGAACATTGACGCTTATGTACTTGCTGAACCTCAAATGGCGGAAAAATTAGTCGACGAATATGATGTAGATAAAAATATAATTTATCCGCTCGGCATCCCGATTTTTGACAGATTTTCCGAGCCGTTTGATAAAGCTGAAATCTGTAAAAGAGAGGGACTTGACCCCAACATTCCGACTGTTTTGCTTATGGCAGGCTCTTTCGGCGTTACAAGCGTATTAAAATTTTATAAAAGCCTTGTTTTGCAGAAAAAGCAAATCCAATTTATCGTAATTACAGGAAGAAACAAGCACCTTTATACACATCTTAAAGAAGTAATGGAAGAACTTAATGCCCAGGACTGCACAAAACTTCTGTACTTTGTTGACAATGTTGAGGATTATATGCATATAATCCGACCTCATCGTAACAAAACCCGGCGGACTTACAGTTACCGAAAGTCTTGCCTGCCGACTTCCGCTTGCAATTTACAATGCTTTTCCCGGACAAGAGCGTGATAATGCAGAATTTCTTGTAAAAACGGGTGCCGCAATTATGCTTGATAAATTAAACGGTGCCGAACAGGTTTGCAGACTTCTCGGCAATCCGGACAAACTTGCCGAAATGAAAAGGTTTTGCGGCAATCTTGCACAAGAAAATTCAGCAGAAAAAAATTTATGACCTCGCTAAAAAGCTCGTCAATGAAGATTAACGAAAGGACCGTTCAAATAAATGAAAAGAACTATATCAGCCCTGCTTTGCGCAGGCTTAATCGCAGTAACATTTACAGCCTGCTCAAGTGCAGACAGCTTTTCAGACAAGGAAAATCTTTCAAAAAATGTTGAAAGAAACAGCGATACTGAAACCACATTTAATTATTCCGACGGAGCAGTTAGCGCTCCTACGGAATATAATTCTTACTCAAGCGAAGTAAGCGATTTTGAATTAAAACTTTTCCGTAACTATTACAAAAACAATTCCGATAAAAAGAGTTTTGTGTTTGCGCCTGCAAATACTGCTCTCACACTCGGATTACTTGCAAACGGTGCCGCAAAACAAAGCCAGACAAATATTGTCAATGCGCTGAGTGATGAGCTTGTACTTGATTCCGAAAATCAATGTTCGTCATATTTTCAGAGCAGACTTAAAGCCTTTTCTTCTGACGGCACAAATACAGATGAAAACGGTAAAAATTCAGAAAAAGCTTATGTAAAACTTAATCAATCAATGTTTTTTAACGACACGGTTGATATAAGAAAGAATTTTCTGAAGGCAAACGCTGACTTTTACGGAGCAAATATTTTCAGATTTGTATTTTCAGATGAAACGCAGTTAAAAAGGTTAATTCCGTACTTGGCGAAAATGCCTTGACTTCTCTTGACAACTCAAATAACCTTTTCTGTACAAGCACATCGGATATATATGACGAATGGCTTAACGCTTACGAAAAAGACGCTGTTGCGGACGGTACTTTTTACTCCGAAAGCGGCGAAAAAACAGTAAAATATATGACCTCTGCAGAAAATTATATTCATACAGACAAAGCGCAGGGCATTATAAAATATATGCGCAACACACCTGTAAAATTTGTTGCAATTATGCCAAATGAGGATACTTCGCTTGAAAGCTACATATCCTCAATGACATATCTTGAGTATTCCGATATGCTCGACAGCTTTAAAATAACATCTCTTACAAATGCCTCTGTTCCCGAATTCAGTATAAAGTCAGACGGCAAACCTACAAGCCTTAAATCCGAACTTGAGGATTGCGGCCTTGCGGATATATTTACCGACAGCATTAACCTTTCAAATATCACTCTTTCAGATGACCTTTTCGTAAATGATATTTCCGAAATTCAGCCGTCTGTTACCGTAAATTCAGCAGGTATCGGTGGCAGTGAAAGCGTTAAAGCAACAGTTACCGCAAACACACTTAAATCCGACTCCAAAACAGCCGACAGCACTCTAAAATTTGACCGTCCGTTCATATTTATGCTTATAGATAACGAAAGCAACATTCCGCTTTACATCGGAACAGTTGATTTCTGATTATTCGTTATCAGTCAATTTTACAGCAAGCACCGTAATGTCGTCATCGTGACCGTCATTGCGGTGCTTTATTGCTTCCGCAACAACCGCCTGCGCAAGTTCCTGTGTGCTGCCCTTGTTCCATGTTCTTATAAGATTTTCAAGCCATTTTTCGTTACCTGATAATACACCGTCAGACACCATAACCACCATATCTCCTGTTGTCAAGTTGACCGTATCGGTCGAAAATTTAATATTGTTGAGTATTCCGGCAGGAAGTGACGGCATTTCTTTTGCAATCACTCTGCCGTTTTTCTTTATATAGGTAAGCGGTGCACCTGCTTTGTTAAGAGTTACTCTTCCGCTGTACAAATCTATTTTTGCCACATCAACGGTTGAAAGCGATTCGTCCTCGCTCTTTACCATAAGTGCGGAATTTACAATCTGCAGTGAGCTTTCCGGGGTAAGTCCGGACTTGAGAAGTCTTGTCATAATAGAAGTTGCCATATTGCCGTCAACCGCCGCTCTGCCGCCTGTGCCCATACCGTCACACACAATGGCATAAGTATTGCCTGTGCCGTCGTTAAAATAATTAAGGCAGTCACCGCAAAGTTTGCCACGATTTGCAATATGCTGTTCCGTACCTATTTCCACATCGTAAACAGGCATTTCGCAGAATTTTGCCATTATACTGCCGCCCTCTTTGGTAATAAGAGGCAAATCAAATCTTCTGCCGCAGCATTTTGAAATTTCACGCATTAACTGTCCTTTTGAAAAGCGCTTCGATTTGGGAGAAATTGAAAGTTCAACATTCATTCTTCCGCCCGAAGTTATAAGGCAAATACATTCCATGGGAATAATTCCGACAGCCGACAAAGCGGAAATTACCCTTTCTGCCGCCTCGGTGTCACATTTCATTGCGCTTTTAAATTCATCAGATAAATCGGATAAAATATCCCCGATTCCCGAGAATTGTCCCGCAACGACACTGCGTACATCATCTACCCTGCGTTGAGCCTCCAGACAAGAAATATATTCCCTGTAATTGCTGTTCATACTGTCGGCTATCTCACGCTTTTTGCAGCACTTTTTGACAAAGACCTCCTCAATATCGTTTTCACTCACTCTTCCCTGTTGTTCAAGCCTTTCCTCAAGGCGGCGAAAATCATCATAGGTCACTCCCTCCTGTTTATCGTGACAGTAAACTTTTAATCCACAGCCTGAACAGACATTTTTCCTGACATTGTCGCATACCATATCAAGTGTGGGCGAATACAGCCTTTTAAGTCTGTCGGATACTCCGTTGACATCGTTTTTAACATTATTAATGGCTTTTGAGGCAAAATCAAGCCGCATAACCACATTTTTCCTCAAAGTTTCACCGAGAGAAGCATTTTTTTCATGAGAAAAAACAGGTGCAATAAAATTACCTACTTCTTTGGGCAGAATCATAAAAATGACAGACGCCGTAAAACTTTCTATAAGTACCTCGCAAGAGCCACTCTGTCGCTGAAAGCAAGGCACATAACCGCATCGGAAATCATAAACGCTATTACGCAGGCAAATTTGCCGACAGTCGAAAACAATCCTGCCATAAGTCCGCCAAATGCGTATCCTCCGCAGATAAAAGCCTTGATTTCTGCTTGCAATACTGAATATTGCTCCCGTTGCAATTCCGCAGACCGAACCGCCTGCAACACCCCCGTATCTTGCACAAAGCAAGGTAACAAGAACGGCAAGTATTCTGCCGACAGAAATGCCCTCAATGGCAACACTGCCGAACGATAGCATTAAAACACAGCCTGTAAGCACAAGACTTGCGGTTTCCTGTTGGGAAAATGTGGCAATACTGCGTCTTTCGGTTGAAAGCCTTACCGTACTGCTGAAAAAATAAGCCGCAGTACCTGCAAGCACCGCCTCGATAATGCAGTCGGTAAGCGAGGAAAGCGTGCTTGTGCTGACAAATGTGAGTACAATACCCGTTGCAAGAATAGGCAAAAATGCAACAAGCGGAGCAAAAAAGGGCGCTGTTCTTCACCCTTTTTATATCGCTTGTAAGCCACCTTATACCTCCTATCGCAACCACAACAGCTATGTACCTGAAGCTGTCCGAGGGCGTAAGCAAAATATAGCCAAGCCCTGTGCCTGCAAGTGCCGACAGCAAATATTTTTTTGGTACAGCCGCCGCAAAAGACGCTCCGAAAGGAGATAGATTTCCAAGCATTGCCCCCTTTGACACAAGAACACCGCTGACAAAATATACTATGTTTGTAATCACCGTTCTTGCAAATTCAGCCGAGCCATCAAAATTTTTGCGAACCAGAGCTTTTTTTGCCTCCATTTTTAACATCCTTTTCTTTTTTATATTATAATAGATAGCATTGTCTGCAACCTTTACCTATATTATAAAATTTTGCACTCAATCGTTTTGTCAGTATGTGGAAGTCAGTTTATATATTCTTTTGTAGAAATAATATTGCTTGCTAAATTAATTAATTTATATTCGGTAAATATAACTCTTATGCTTATTTTTATCAGTATTTAAGCCGTTATTAAGTAATTTTTAAACATTAACGCAATCAAAGAGTTAAATTATTTTATCTTACTGCATTATGTCACAATAAATACAGAAAGCGCAAAAAAGCACAACTGTCATAATGACAGCCGTGCTTTTTGATATTATATGTTAAATTTTTGCAAAAATCAGAATAAAAATTTTAAAATCTGACACCAAGCCGACAATTTGCCAAACAGTTTATATTCCCTTAACATATTGTCTTAATGTCGGTAAAAAGCCGATTTTATCGGGTGCTTGCAACGGCATTTGCGGTAAAGCGTCGTGTCCGGGCATATTATTTGCCTCAATAAACAACGGTCCGTTCTCTGTAATTGCAACATCCCAACCGATATATCCGAGTTGTGGGAGTTTTTCCGCCGCCTCACAACACATAGCTATTGATTCCTCCCAGAACGGAATTTGATAACCTTTAAGTTCACATCCCGAGCGTGGGTGTTTTTCGTAAACTTTTCTCTGTTTATCACAAGCAGGAAATGCAATTTTGCCCGTTTTCATATCAATAGGCGAATACATACCGCCTGCGTTAATATTATCTACAGGGCGATCGCTGTTGCCCATACGGATACACGCATATATAGCATTAGCCTTGCCATCTGTCAAAACAGTATAAACACGGATTGTGTTTACGGAATCGGGGTTGATTCTGCTCATATCGTGATGCTGTTTTACCACTTCTTCAACAATACTAATATGCCGTCTTTTCAGTTCGTCATACATATCGTCAAGACTGCCAAAATCCGCTTTTTTCAGCTTGTCTACACCTTTGCCGCAGCACAAATCATCAGGCTTACATATAATTTCGTCAAATTCCTGCATAAAATCAACAAATTCACTTTTACTGCATTTTGCAAAATTAAGCCACTTGCGGTGAAGATAATCGTTAAACATAGTGTAAAATTCAGTTTTATTATCAAGAATATGATAGTAATCAGGGTCATTCAAGAGCTTTACAACGGTATTGTTTATACCTCTTGTCACAAATGTTGCCCTCTGTTCGCTGTTGAGATTATAAAATTCACAAAGCAAATAATCCTTATATCCTGCGCCGTACTTAAATCCGCAGGAAACTATATCGGCGAGTATAACCGCTCTCGGTTTGCCTGAAAGTTTATGCACCTGCTTTACAGTATCAAAAAGTGCGCTGTAATCCATATGTGCAATACATCTTACAATATAGCCAAGCTTTCCCATTAAGAAAACTCCTTTATCACTTCAAAAATGTTAAAAAAATTGTATCTAAATTATTACCGATTAGTAACTATTTTAAAGCCTGTATTACAAAATGTCAATAGAGATTTTGTGTTTTATATATGAAAGTTTTGAAAAGGAAAACTCACAAAAACATCATTAAAAAGAGAAAAACGGCGGATTCACAATGAAATCCGCCGTTCGTTACAGCTTAAAAAAAATATACAAACTATATTGGTTTTAAAACAATGTCTTTTAAAATCGCTATAATAAATATAAGTCTGTCTGTTGTTACTTTCTCTTTGCAAAGCAATCGCTGCAGTAGTAAGACTTGCCTTCCATTGGCTTGAAAGGAATCTTTGCAACACCGCCGCACTCTGCGCAGGTTGTTTCAAAAAGTTCACGAGCCGGTTTAGCAGCATTCTTACGAGCCTGTCTGCAAGCTTTGCAACGCTGTGGCTCGTTTACGAAACCTTTTTCAGCATAAAATTCCTGCTCGCCTGCTGTGAAAACAAATTCATTTCCACATTCTTTACATACTAATGTCTTATCTTCGTACATTGTTTTTACCTCACTTTTGTACTGTATAATTGTTTTGCCCTTTTGCGGAATTGCACCGCTTAATCTTTTAAGGACATATAATGTAAGGAAATTTTCTTTTTGGCTCTCTGCAACGCATTGTCGGCTGACTTTGCGGATATGCCAAGTTTTTTTGCAACCTCAACATAACTCATTCCGCCGCAGTACAGCATCAGTACCGTATACTCTCTTTCCGAAAGCAAGGTTTTAAGTTCGTCTAAAAGCAAAGAATAATGTTCTTTTGCAAGCATCAGCTGCTCCGGGTCTGTACTTTCGCCCTCAAGCTCGTCGTTGTCTGCATCAAGCGACACAAGACTTGAACTCGGCACGGCTTTTTGCCTTTGAGCTTTACGCACAATAGAAATAAATCTGCGTTTTGCAACAATATCAACATAACTTTTAAAAGAGGCTTTGTTGTTGCTGTCAAATGTTCGGCAAGCGTACAAAAGTCCCAAAAGTCCTTCCTGAACAAAGTCGTTGCGCTCGTAACCGTCCGCAGAATATTTTTTTTGCCAAAAAAGCCAATATTTCGCAAGTATCTTAGCGTAAGCACATCAAAAGCACTGTCATTTCCGCTTTTTACAAGCTCTGCAAGCTTTGCATCCGAAAGCTCTGAAAGATTTTTTAACGATTCAGACACAAGCTCACCTCAAAAGACTTTTCCTTACTGTAAATAATAACCTATTTCCTTTTATTTGTCAATAAGAAAGTAAATATTATTTGTAAATTTTTTTAATCCGTTCGTCAATAATTGTGCAGAATTTACATATTTATATATTTTTTGACTTGTAAGCAAAAAGATAAAATGGTATAATATTATGTAGTTTTTAATAAGAGGTGCTTAAAATGGTTGTGAAAATTAACAGTTTCGGTCTTATGGGAATGGACAGCTATCCCGTAGGAGGTTGAGGGCGCAATTAACAAAGGATTTCCCGCATTTGATATGGTAGGACTGCCGGACGCCGCCGTAAAGGAAAGCCGTGACCGTGTTAAAAGTGCAATGAAAAATTGCGGATTTAATTTTCCGACCGCACATATCACAATTAACCTCGCCCCTGCCGATATAAAAAAGGAAGGTCCTATATACGATTTGCCAATTCTTATTGCAGTGCTTAAGATGACAGGCGCTGTAGTTGCGAATTCGACTCGGCATTTTTGGGAGAACTGTCACTCGGCGGAGATGTACGACCCATAAACGGCGTACTCCCTATGGTAATAAAAGCCCGTGAACTCGGTTATCAAAAGATATATGTACCTTTTGCAAACGGCGCAGAGGGCGCAGTGGTTGACGGCATTGAAGTTTATCCCGTTAAAAATATTTTACAACTGATTGCACACTTGAGCGGTGATAAACCTATTGAACCTGCCGTTGCGGAAATTGATGAAGATAATACAGTCAAACAGTTTGTGCCCGATTTTTCACAGGTTAAGGGGCAGGCAGAAGTAAAAAAGAGCGCTGGAAATTGCGGCTGCAGGAGGTCACAACATACTGTTAATCGGGCCTCCCGGATCGGGTAAAAGTATGCTTGCAAAGCGTATTCCGTCAATTCTGCCCGATATGACATTTGAAGAAATGATTGAAACCACAAAAATTCATTCAATAGCAGGTTTGCTCGACAAAAACGGACTTGTACGCACACGACCGTTCCGTTCGCCGCATCATACGGTAACTGCCGTGGGTCTTGGCGGAGGAGGTACAGGAACAGTTCGACCGGGTGAAGTATCGCTTGCTCATAACGGCGTACTTTTTCTTGACGAATTACCCGAATTTTCCCGAATGTCGCTTGAAGTGCTCCGTCAGCCTATTGAGGACGGAAAAATTACGATTTCCCGTTCGCACGGAAGCTACACTTATCCTTGCAACATTATGTTGGTTGCGGCAATGAATCCGTGCCCGTGCGGATATTTTAATGACCCGTCAGGAAAATGCACCTGTACTCCGCAAAAGATACATAATTACCTTAATAAAATCAGCGGTCCGCTGCTTGACCGTTTTGATATACATATAGAGGTATCGGCAGTTAAATTTGACGAGCTTAGAGATAAAGAACAGACGGAGCCGTCTGCCGAAATTAAAAAGCGTGTTGACAAAGCAAGAAAAATTCAGTCCGAACGCTACAAAGGCACAAGTACAAGCTGTAACGCAAATATAAATGCCGAACAGTTTGAAAAAGTATGTATTATTGATGACGAGGCGGAGCAAATGCTGAAAAGTGCGTTTGAAAGTATGGGAATGACCGCAAGAGCCTACGACAGAGTGCTTAAAGTCGCAAGGACGATTGCCGACCTTGATAACAGCGAAATCATTAAATCCGACCATATTCTTGAGGCAGTGCAGTATCGCAGTTTGGACATGGAAATATTGGGGAAAATGATTTTTGGTTATAAAATTCAGATTGGATAATAAAAATTGTCTGACTGACTATAAAATTATCATACTGTTATTAATATAAACAGCCACACCTTGCGGTTCTTTTTTTGCAAGGTGCGGCTGTTTTAATCTGTATTTGAGTTAACCATTTCCGCAAAGGACGAATACTCCGGCTTTTTTGTAAAACTTTTCAAAGTATCAAAAAAGCCTTCTTCCTCACTCTCCCTTTTTATTTCAAACGGTATCTTCTGTTCTCGCAAGGACTGCTTTAAAAACAAATTAACCGCTGTTGACAAATCAAGCCCTAAATCCGAGTACAATTCCTGTGCCGATTCCTTTAACTCGCTGTCTATGTTTATATTTGTACTGACAATCATTTTATCACTTCCGTTTTGCTTTTTCTATGCTTATTATATGAGTATTTTTGATATGTATGTTGTGAAAAGTCAAGTAAATATCGGCAAAAAGCTAAAAGGTCAGAAAAAAGTCAAAAATATTTTAAAAATTAGTATTTAAGAGAATAAGCGAGTATTTAAGAGTATTTTTTAAATTAGCGTTTAAATTTTTGACTTTATTTGACTTTGACTTTCTCTGACTTTAGTCTTATAATAAAGTCACAATCTGAAAGAGAGGCGAGAAAAGATGAGAATGAGCGATTTGGTCGCTAAATATATTACGGAAATGCTTGACGAGCAAAACGGCAGTGCGGAAATTCAGCGAAACGAGCTGGCAGGAAATCTTGGCTGTGTGCCAAGTCAGATAAACTATGTTATCACCTCACGCTTTACCCCCGAACAAGGTTACATTGTCGAGAGCAGACGAGGCGGCGGCGGTTACATAAGAATAAGCCGTGTAAGTATGGATAGAGGTACTGCTATAATGCATATAATTAACTCGGTAGGCAATTCGCTTGACAAAGCGTCAGCCGAGGCAATGCTTAACAATATGGTCAACAGGTCGATTATTGAACTTAGCGTTGCAAAGGTTATGGCGTCTGCGTTGTCGGACAGAGCGCTTCATACAGTCGAGCAGGAAAAAAGAGATTCGCTCAGAGCTGATCTTTTTAAGAATATGCTTTTAGCAATATCATAAAAGCAGGAGGTATTTATTATGAAATGTCAAAAATGCGGTGTTAATAACGCTAACACACATGTTAAATCTATAATCAACGGAGAAATCAAAGAATATGACCTTTGCAGTGAATGTGCAAAGAAAATGGGATACACAAATGTGTTCTCTGACATTGAGGATGAATTTTCAAACTTCCTCGGTAGTTTCTTTGGCAACGCACTTCCGGCAAGAACACAGGCAAGAAGATGCGAAACCTGTGGTAGCACTTATTCGGAAATTGCAAAAACAGGTCATGTAGGCTGTGCCGATTGCTATGATGTATTTGGCGACGAACTCTTCCCACTTATCAGAAGAATTCACGGCAACACAACACATTGCGGCAAGAACAGCGACAGAACGGTTCAGAAAGCCGAAAAGCACGAACCTACAAAAGAAGAAAAAATTGCTCAATTAAAAAATGAACTTGACGCAGCAGTCAAAGAACAGAATTTTGAAAGAGCCGCAGAATTAAGAGATACAATCAAAGGAATGGAGGCATAATAATGAGTGACAATTCAGTAATTTCCACAAGAGTAAGACTGCAAGAAAATCTAAAGGATTTTTCCTTTCCCCTGCAAGCTTTCACCCGACGGAATGGAAAAGGTTATTGAAAAAGTAAGATCGGCTGTCAAAAACAGCAACAGCTCAATTGCCTCCGACTTTAAATTCATTAAGATGAGCGACCTCACCGAGGCACAGTGTGTTTCTCTTGTAGAGCGCCGAATAGTAAGCCCCGAATTTATAGGGAATACCGAAGGCAGAGCATTGCTTGTAAATTCCGATGAAAGCCTTTCTATTATGATTAATGAAGAGGATCACATCAGAATACAGGCAATCACAAAGGGACTTGCACTTGAGCAGACATATGACCTTGTCGATAAGCTCGACACCTTGCTTGATGAAAGCCTTGACTTTGCTTTCAGCGATAAACTCGGTTATCTTACCCAATGCCCGACAAACCTCGGCACAGGTATGAGAGCGTCGGTAATGCTGCATTTGCCGGCACTTGAAAAGAGCCGAGCAATCGGCAGAATTGCAGGCAATCTTTCAAAACTCGGTCTTACCATAAGAGCACTCACGGCGAGGGCACAGAGCCAAAGGGAAGTTTATATCAGCTTTCTAACCAGGTTACACTCGGCATCTCCGAAAAAGCTGCCATTGAAAACCTTAAAAATATAACATCACAGCTTATCTCGCAAGAGGAACTTGCAAGAGAGCGTATTTGTTCAAATATTGACATTCAGGACAGCATCAGCCGCAGCCTCGGCATATTGAAATATGCCCGTACAATCGCACACGATGAGGCTTTACAGCTGCTTTCAAATGTTCGTTTGGGCATAGTTTCGGGACAGCTTAAAGATGTTCCTTTGCTTACAATCGACAAGCTGATGACAGATGTTGAACCTGCTACGCTTATGGTAAACAGCGGTAAAAATCTTTCCGCTGCACAGCGTGATGTGGCAAGAGCGGATTTGCTCAGAAAAGCACTTGAAGAAGTGTAAAAAATAATCAGTAAAAAATTATCGAAAGGACTGACGATTATGTATGAATTCAGAGGATTTACTCAAAAGGCAAACAAGGCATTAAACCTTTCTATTGAGTCAGCTCAAAATTTCGGTCACGACTATATTGGCACCGAGCATATTCTGCTTGGTCTTATAAAAGAGGGCAGCGGTGTTGCCGCCGCAGCTCTTGAAGAATGCGGCGTAACGGCGGAGGCACTCGAAAAAGAGATTGCCAATGTTGATGGCAGAGGTATTCAGACTTCCCTCTCACCCGACAGCTTTACTCCCCGTACAAAGCGTGTTCTCAGAACCGCAATGATGATTTCTGCAAGGACAGGCAGCAGCTATGTAGGTACAGAGCATATTTTGCTTGCAATAGTTTCCGAAAGTGACAGCTACGCTACAAGTATTTTAAGAAAGCTCGGCGTAAGTTCTAATGCTGTTGCAAATGCAGTTGCAGGCGGCTTACAGAAAGGCTCATCCGAAAATCAGTTTTCGGGTATGGAAAACGGCTACCCACAAGGCAAAGAAGAGGGCGGCTCCGCACTGGAGAAATTCGGCAGAGATTTGACAAAGGCTGCCAAGAACGGTGAAAATTGACCCTGTTATCGGC
>ENA-OQJI01000246-OQJI01000246.1-human-gut-metagenome-genome-assembly--contig:-NODE-246-length-12444-cov-1.026386_pt1 | contig 12444 bp, 11 predicted proteins | sample MGYA00242602_ERZ504768 | MGnify/ENA primary metagenome ERZ504768 (study PRJEB26092, sample SAMD00036368) | human gut metagenome | host: Homo sapiens | study: EMG produced TPA metagenomics assembly of...
GCCCAGTTCCTCAAATAATGATTTTGCCATTGTCTGTTACCTCCACATTCTTTTTTATTTTGAATGTCCGCAAAATCGTCCTACATCTATGGGATTACTTGGAAGATTCCAGTGCATAATCACACGACAATAATTATGAAAATCCAATCCTTCCTGTCCGATTGATGTTGTGGCGAGCACAAATGGACGCATTGGTGAGTTAAAGGCATTTCTGATATTTTCTTTACGCATGACTACCTTGGAATTATCTCCTGCATCCTTTGTAAATCCAACTGCATAACTCGACCTTATTCGACATCCATCACTCTTCCTGTCAGCTCCGTTAATACGTTTTTTGAAATCAGGATAAGTATCAGCGATATAGGTGGCTGTATGTATCTTCAATGAATCCATCATCATGTCATGCACAATCTGATACTGATTTCCATCCGACTGAAAACCTGCTGTTTCTTTCAGCATATGGATATATTCATCAATCATTGCCTGAAAACAGCCATCTTTACAGTATTTAAGTACATTCTGCCAATGGGAATTATCATCCCTGCATCTGCCATAAGCAAGATCAATGATAGCTGTTGACTCCGGCAAATTGAAATTATTGACAAATACCTTTGCAAGCGATGTTGCTCTGGCTGTGCTTCTTCCATTAGAACGATAAATGCATATTGCTGGCGAACCCAGTACCATATTTACCAATGTTTCCAGAAGATCCTCCGGCTTTCTTCCAAGATGAATCTCCTCCGGGGCATCCAAATAACTTCTTAGCTTATCAATATGAGCAATAAAGCCCTTATTTCTCTTATCCTTTGAACTGCTTCTGACCTCAGATGTTGTATCCTCTTCGTCTGTATTCATTTCCCACACAATATCCTCTATCCAATGCTTTGCATAGATGACTCCATCCATGAGCATCGGTGCAAGATAATACCACCTGGCATCTTCCTTATTGTTACCCGAATCACCATACTTTTCTTCGATTATCGCAAGCTTCTCTTTCAGTTTCAGCCGTACAGATTTCTCTATTACTTCTAATGATTCATGATTATTCAATGACTCAATCGGTAAATACATATCAGAAAGTGTCTTTGAAGGATAAAGCAATGCAAACAGGCTCATGCCTCTTACTTCTCCATTTGAAACATTAAACCTGAGCCTTGCCACCGGGTATCGTCTCGAACCATCCGCAAAATACCCCGTATTCTTCTTATCCTGATTCTTTATCTGATGTACCAGTTTTCCAACTGTAAGTCTTTCCGCCTCATAGGAAACAAGCGCACCTATCATTCGTGGAACCATCTCCCATGCAGAAAATACAAGTATTTTTGAAAAGCCTTTGCTGTTTTTATATGCTCCCTGCATCTCATAATATGGCAGTGATGGAGGAATCCACAGATATTTTTCTGCACCGCCGGTAAATGCTTTTTTCTTTCAGTGCCTCAAGCCTTGCATTGGTTTTCGGCAGTTCATCATATTTATTGATTTTATTGCGATTCAGCCACAAGAGACATTGTTCTCTTTCACTTCCAAATTCATCTGGATGTTTTATATAATATTTTTCAATCTGCTCTTTAATCTTATATTTCTTCATAAAGGACATAAGATACGGACAGCTCTTTGCATAATCTACCGGTAAAGAATGATTTGAATCCGTTTTTGACAACAATCGTGACATCTGTATATAGGAGTTTATGTCATTTTCATCTATCTGCAAATGATGCTTCACGCTGCTGTCATCCGTATAATCACCGGAATCCATGACAGATATACGCTCTGTCCTGCTGACTCCCTGATACATGGCATTTTCTGCCAGCTCCTTCATACGGATAATTGCACTGTCCCCTGCCTTCAACTCACTTAGAGCATGGGAATAATTCTTCCACACTTCCTTAAATTTAATGTCTTTGACTTCATCATCAAAAAGAAAGTTCATAACCTGAAAAAACTCTGCATAATGCTCATCAAGCTGATTTTCATCTATCTCTTCAAGGGTAGAATACAATTTATATGGTGTAGCCGACAACAGAAGTACCCTTGTATCATGTCCACTAAGGAAACTGTGTGCAAGAATACCAAGCTCACTGTCATCGGATGACAAAAGAAACTTAAATCTCTGAAACTCATCCATGATTACCAGATCCGGCTCAAGCATAGATACACTGATTCTCGCAAACATCACACGAAGCTTATTCATCACATAGTAATTGGAATATGTAAGCTGTTTATTGTATCTTCTTTCATGCAAATGATTAAGCAGCATGTCCCTTATACTTTCATACTCCTGATAATTAAGGATTTTTTTCTATCACATTTTGTGGATAGACACCCTTCGTCATCTTTTCGCATTCTGCCACACGATTTTCAAAGTTCCATTTTGCCCATCCATCCCATGCTTTTACAGCATCCATTATCATAAATTTTTCAAGAGAAGTTACATGTCCTTTAAAGTCCGGCATTCTCCTTAAAATGGCATACATAAGTGCTCTTTCCTGCACACTTCCACCTCCGGTGGTCATGCGGAAAGATGTTTCCGGTGTAAGTGGGATAAGCTGTATAAAACTTCCTTTATCTGCGGATCATTTTCCTGCTCAGTAATCTTTAAATGCTGCATAGACAGTCTGGTATCTGATACTGAGCCGATGGCATTCTTTCCTGTTACATCAAGTTTTCTGATATTCTGATTTGCTATGTTCTGATTAGAGCAGATATAAATTACCTTAAACAGATCATCTTTCTCTTCGATTCTAAGTCTTGCTGTCTTTACAATTGCTCCTCTGACAATAAGATTTTTCCCATACCCACTTCATCTGCTACAAGCACACGATTCTGATTATGCCGGAACAGATAATCCACTCTCTCCACAGTCGCTCTTTGAAAATCCTTCAGACCGGAAAGGGTACGCTTTTCAATTTCATCTATATTAAATTGTAACATGACATCACCTCGTTATCTTCTGATTTTCAAAGTATTACAAAAAGTCTCATACAGTTCACGGAATTCATCCGGTATAATATCCTTATCTGTAACCATCTTAAGCACATATCCAATGTCTTTTATTCTTTCCGGCCCTTCTACAGATGTCTTTAACATCTTTTCATAGAGTGCCGGCATTGCATCACTCGAATTGGCAAAAAAGCCGGATTCTCCCATCTGCTTTCCTTCAAGCATAGATGCTACATAATCATCACCAAGTACAAACGCTATGTACTCAACAAATGATGCCCTATCTTTTACCACACTGTTTACTGCAGCACTTTCTCTGTCATCCGGGAAACCACTTGTAGGGATCATAATAATTCTGCGAATTGTATCATCACCTGATCTTGCAGTAATCTCATAGAACTCTGATAACTGCAAGATCTCAAGCTCTGAAAACTCTATATGTTCTGACAATGTCTGCTCCTGCTTTGAATTAAATGGTGATACTGTAACCTCACTATCAGATTCAATACCACTGAACTCAACCTCTATCTTGTACTTTCCAGCATTCTCATTATCTTCTGAAATTACAGCCTGCCTTTTCACTCGGCACAAGTCCTTAATTTTCTGCTCCAGCAGATTTCTATTGTCACTTTCTGTTTCCAAAACAGCATCCGCTACTGTAACCTGCTCAAATGGATTCTTTGCATCTCCTACCGGTCCACAGAATATATCCTCTAAGAATTTATCCCCATTCAGATACATATTCTTTGTACCAAGCCACAGCATCATTTCAACATTTTTATTAATTGCAGAATAGGAAGCATTCATGGAACCAAGATACAGGTCAACATCTGAATATTTCCTTCTCAGATAGATTTTTGCATGAATATCCTGTTTCTTTTTTATCTGCGAGTTCATCTGAAATTTCTTCCTCACCATCTATAATCTCATCCTTTAATGCATAGATGGTAAAATTATCTACATCTGATGCTTTGAGTTTTCCAAGCTCAGAACGTCTCGTAACAAGTGTTCTCTTACAGTCCGACAATGCCCTGTCTGTCAGGTTAAAATCTGCAATCACACTTTCTGATAAAAACGGAGACATCACTACAAGCTCATTAAATGTCGAATTGGCATTTCCTCTTTCCTTGCAGAATAGGATATCCTCCTGCATCCGGTAAGCATTTTTTCCAATACCAAGTGGAAGCACTTCAAAATCCTCTCCAAATATTTTACTATCAAGTGAAAAGGATACATCCTTAATGTCTGCACATAATCCACGAATCAGGTTTCTTTTCTTTCCGGCATTATTGCTGGTATTATGCACATTCATTACAAGATAATCCAGAAAATCACAGATAGGCTGAGTCTTTTCTTCTGTCTGACATTTTTACTGCTATCCATTGCAAAGCTGATATCCCAGCTCCTGTCAAAAGTCAGATTTCTGCTCATTACCACAAAACGATATTTTTTATCTCCATCAGCGTTTACATATGCTAATACCCATGTTTTCGGATGAAATGACGGATATCGACCAAGCTGTCTATCTTTTGGCAGTGCGACCTCTACTACCATTTTCTCTAATAAAATAGATAGTGCAGTCGGTTTTGTTGGCACTTTAATCTGTCCTGCTTCACAAAACAGCACGATTTTATCTGATACCTTCTGCAATGCATTCAGCATACCAATTGGATTTTGCATAAGCTTACTATCTGTTTCTTCAGATAATCCAAGACATATCGCCACAGCTGTGAGTGCTTCCAGGTCAAGTGAATATGTAGTGCCTACTGCTCTGTCCAATCTATATCCGTCCGGAGGCATCAAAATACCGCTGTAATCCGTTCTATCTCGGTTTGAATCCGGTCTAAACATCAGCACTCACCTCCCCGGCATAGATGTCATTCACAATTCTTCTGGCATTCGAGAATCTGTAATCGAGCATTCCACCGCCTACCCATTTTGAATGATCAAATTCCTTTGTTCTGCTTAACTTCGCTCTGGCTGCTCCTTTCAGGCTCCGTTCCCTCTTGCGAATCAGTTCATCAGCCATATCAATATCTAATGTAATAAATGCTGCTTGTATCCCACATAGAAAGCTCTTTGCCCTTGGATTGATCAACTGGAATTCTCCAAACACTGCATCCAGATCTACTGTCGCATTATGCCTTATATCCGGAAGCAACCTGCTCCATTCATCATTTGCGTATGTATTCTCGTCTTCTGAAAGCATGACATTGTATCTTACTCTCGCCATATACACCAGATTATTAAAATCGCAGGCAAGCTTCATCATATATGCCAGCTTTTCACCTACTTTTTCCGATAGTTCAGCCGTTAAAGAAGCAAAATCATCATATTCATTCAAATCAATACGATTTTTCAATACATATTCCAAAAGAGACCCTTTCGTTGACTTCTGAATCTGCTTATCCAGATAGAATGCTTCCTCCTGCGTCAGCTCTATTGTAAGGTTGTCTCTCCAATCATCATGATAAATCGGAAGATTCCAGAATCTAATATTGCCGATGTCTCCTGCATCCGAATCATCCTTATCATTTTCCTCTGCATCATCATTCCTGTTTCCCAACCGGCTGACAGACTTCTGTTCTTTTAGCTTTACCGCCAATGAAACATACTCCGGTATAGACAGACCATAATCACAGAATATTCCAAAGGTACGAATTCCATTCCAGTAGATATCTGATGGTTTTCTTGCCACCCAGCCCTTTGGCAATACACGACTTCCAATAACACCTTCTGCCTTGGGATCTGCTTCTAACAATCTGATGCCACAATCTTTTTCAGCAGAATCTATAGCTCTTAAAACTCTATTTGCATCCTTTCCATACCTGCCATCAACAGCCTCCCTTAACATATATGGAACAATAAGGAAGTACTTTGCTCTAGTCTGGATGGTAGATGTCCCCGGAAAGAAATAATTGGCAAAAGCATCACGAATAACGCCGATTCCAAGTTCATCGACTGCTCCCTGTTCACTCAGAAGGTTAATCACATCGAATGCCTTCTGCCGGTCTTCTTTTGAAAAATCTATCCATCCTAACTGCATGTTTTCACTTCCTTATTTCTTCGTCAAATATGTATCTTCCACATAAGTCTCCGGTGTCGCCTCTTCAATTACTCCCGACTTTGGATCAAAGATATATTTCTTCTTCAATCTCTCATACAATACAGAACCTACAGTCTCCATTACCTGCCTCATCATATCAGGATCATCAAACAGTTTTCTGAAAAACTGGTCATTCTGCTCATATCTGTCTGCTGCCATATTCGGAAAATCCTTTTCAAATAACAGCATAAATGTTGCCCTGTCATTGTTCTTTGCGTAGCTCTGCCATTTCTCCTGATTGGCATAATCATTTTCCATCTGAACAAGAACTTTATCCATCTCTGTAAAATGAGTGCCATACTTTTCGTTTATCTTATCAATGATTACTGTCAACGGGTCTTTCTTAGGCTCTCTATGACCGGAATCACCGGAGATAGGTGTATATCCGCCTTCTGTGCTTTCAAGCTCTATCGGACCTTCAAAGTCTTTTTCCAGCTTATAGTATTCAAGAAGAACTTTGTCATCAATATTTATCTTCTCTCCACCATGTCCCTTAGGAAGCATTGTGTATAAGAATTTTGAATAAATACTGAATCTATGAATATCCTTGTCAAATAATCTGCATACCTGTGTAATATAGGCATACACACGGTTAAAACTTGCCAAGGTAGACTTAAATATATCCTGTTTTTCAACCTCAAGCACTTCATATCTGTCTATTGCTGGTCTTAACTGTCCCTGAAGCTTTCCAAGATCACCAGCTGATTGATTCTCATTCTGATAGAAAATATCCGCAAATTTATCCACTTCTGATTTCTGATATACCCTGAAATCATCCAAGGTATTCTTCATATCATATACAACATTAGGATCTGTTTCCTCCAAGAGCACAGTTTCCTCATAGAATGGCTCAAAAGATGCTTTGATATCCTCTGCTGAATTCACAAAATCAAGTACAAAGGTATCTACTTTTCCTCTTGTAGTACGATTCAGTCTTGATAAAGTCTGTACTGCCTTTACACCGGACAATTTCTTATCCACAAACATGGTGTGAAGTAGTGGTTCATCAAAGCCTGTCTGATATTTTTCTGCAACAACAAGGATTCCATAATCATCTGCATGGAATGTTTCCGGCAAAGCCTTTTCTTTTATTGTCTTGCCTTCTTTATCCTTGTTCATTCCCTCTTCGGTAAACACATCATCGTTATCTTTCACTTCACCGGAAAAAGCGACTAACACTTCAAGGTCATTCAGTCCTTTTTCTTTTATCTGTCTCTTAAATTCCTGCACATATCGTACTGCATGAAGTCTGGATGGTGTAACAACCATAGCCTTCGCTCTGCCACCTATCTTATGTCTTGTGACATTCATAAAATGTTCCAGCATAATGGCAGTCTTCTGAGAGATATTATGTGGATGCAGTGTCTCATAATTTATAATTGCCTTTGAACCAGCTGTTGTATCAAATTCCGGATTATCCTCAATAATCTTGGCAATCTTATAGTACATTTTGTAGGTCATATAGTTCTGCAAAACATCCAAGATGAAATGCTCCTCTATTGCCTGTCTCATAGAATAAATATGGAAAGGTCTGTAGATTCCTTCCGCATCCTTCTGACCAAACAGCTGCAATGTTTTTCCTTTTGGCGTTGCTGTAAATGCAAAGAATGATAAGTTCTTATGCATCCCCTGTGCTGCCAGTTCGTCTAATAGCTTGTCCTCATCATCCTTGCGGTTTCTCTCGTCCTCATCTTCCATCTCGCATACTCTTTCAGAATTTCTTCAGTATCAGCTAATGCTCTTTTTAACTTTTTCGCTGCATCTCCGGTCTGCGAAGAATGTGCCTCATCAATAATAATCGCAAATCTTTTTTTTTGCAGAATCCACTTCTTTATAGATTACCGGGAATTTCTGTAATGTAGTAATAATAATGCCTACACCATCATTGATTGCATCTCTAAGCTGTCCCGAATTTTTATCTACTTTCTTAACCACACCTTCCACATGGTCAAACTGATATACTGTAGACTGTAACTGACTGTCCAACACTCGTCTGTCAGTAACGATGATTACTGACTGGAAAATCTTATTGTCTTCATAATCATGGAGTCCGGTAAGTCTGTGTGCCAGCCATGCAATCGAATTGGACTTTCCTGAGCCTGCACTATGCTGGATCAGATAACTCTTACCTGAACCATTCTTTTTTACATCTTCCAACAGCTTTGTAACAACATCAAGCTGATGATACCTTGGGAAAATCATAGTCTCTTTCACAAGATTTCCATTTTTATCGTACTCCTGCTGCAAGTGCATATATTTCTGTAAAATTTCCATCAGACTGTCTTTGCAGAGTACTCTTTCCCAAAGATAAGCTGTATCATATCCATTTGGATTTACCGGATTACCTTTGCCACCTACTTTTCCGGCGCCATTACTTCCCTGATTAAATGGCAGGAAATAAGTGTGTGCGCCCTCAAGTCTTGTAGTCATATAAACATTGGTAAGGTCTACAGCGAAATGTACCAATACCCTTTCCTTAAAGGCAAAAATCGCATCCTTACCGGCACGATCAAACTTATACTGATTAATCGCATTTGTTGTATCCTGTCCTGTAAACTGACATTTCAATTCCATAGATACCACCGGAATGCCGTTTGCAAAAAGAACAATATCAATGCTGTTTTCATTATGTACAGAATAATGAAGCTGTCTGGTACAATGAAGGATATTCGCATCATACTGCATCTGTGTAGTCTCATTCAAAGAGGTCTCCGGCTTCCAGAAAATCGGATAAAACTTGATTCCTCTGTCCATAAATCCATGCCGCATCACATTCAAAAGATTCGTTGTCTTTACTTCTCTTTTAAAACGTTCGATGATCTGTTTCTCGGAATTCTCCGCATAAATTTTTACATATCTTTCCCATTTCTTAGGCTGACTTGTCTTAATAAACTCAACAAAAGTATCTTCTTCAAGTCCTGATTCACGATTAAATTTCTTTGGATCACCTTTGGTATATCCACCATGATGAGTCAGATAGTCTTCGATATCTTCCTCAAATCGTTTCTCTTTTACATCAAAATCAGACATGAGCTACACCTCCTTTTTGCCTGTGACAACTTCGTAAATGAGGGATTTTTTGTATTCTTGATATTTCTTAATAAGTTTATTTCTTTTATCAATCTCAACTTCAATATGATTTACCTTATCAGTTATGTAATCAGCTATTTTCTTCTGCTCATCATATGGTGGAATAGGAATATAAAAATTCAAAAACTTATCTGCTTGTAGTCTCCATCTTCCCATACCACTTACACCTTGTCCTAATCCATAAAAAATTCGTGCACTATAACACATTTGCATCATATACAAATAATACTTTGGACACATACCATTCTTATCATTTAATACAAAAACCCTATAATCAGGACTTGTAACTCCTTCGTACTTTGAAATATCTACCCAACCGGTCAGCAAATCCATATGATTCATTTGCGAAATCACCTTTATGGACTAACTGATAATTTGCATAGCTATTTGCAAACTGTCCTTCATTGTTAGAAAAATCTTTAGGAATTATTCCTCTTTGTGTAATTGACAAAACAGTATGTCCTTCTTCTCCTGCAATATCTTTCTGAATATGGAATACATACTTTAATCTTTTCATTTCCCAATTTATAGGAATATTTCCAAACCATACACTTCCGCTATCCTTCATCTCTACATCTGGATTTATTCCACTGGTTACTGCTTCCGTAATAATTGATAATTTGTATTCCTCTAATTTTTCAATTATCACCTTCTGCTTTTCTACAATTTCATCAATCTTTGAACACTTGGCATCCAGATATTCAACTATTTTATTTTGTTGTTCTATATTTGGTCTAACCAACGGAAGTAAAAATAACTTGCTTGATTTTATTCCAGTTGCTGTTGAACCAGTAGATAATGAATGTAAAAACTGCTGGAATCCCTCGTTCAACATCCAATACTTCAAATAATAGTTATTAACAGTACTTAATGCTCTAAATTTTATAATACGTTGTGCTAAGGCAATATCAGTTCTATCTACATTAGCCACTTGCCCCAATGGAGCCTCTGTAGTAAATAGTATATCGCCAATTTGTGGTATTCCTCGATGCATTATCTCCTCATAATCGGCTTCACGAACGTATTCTTTTGATAACTCATAGCATATTTTCCCATCTTTTATATTCTTTGCAGTTACTAAAAAAGTTCCTTCTTCTGTTTTTTCTGGTGTTTTTCCCCTATAATCGACAATTGAATCTAATTGCTTTGTTAAGGGAACAATCTCCCAATCTTTTGGTATCTTCCCAATCCATTCACTCCACTATCCTTCATCTCTCTCATAGGTCAAATACCTCCTCAAGACTTCCAGATAGTTCTGTCTCTAAATCCATAATCTCTGCCATAATTTCTGCTGATGGTCTTGGAGCTTCATACTTATAGAAATATCTCGTAAACGGAATCTCATATCCCACCTTTGACTTTTTCTCATCTACCCATGCATCCGGTGCAAATGGAAGTACTTCTCTTTCAAAGTACTCTTTGATATCCTCTTTTAACGGAACATTTTCTGTATCACGAAGACTGGTATCCGGCTGTTTCTTTCCCTTTTTCAATACCAGATTGCCTTCTTCATCACGAAGCGGTCTTTCTACTGTAATCTTGGTATAACCAAAATCCTCGTCATCATAAATCTGGCTGATTTCACTCTCTTTAAAATCACCATATATCTTTGTAATCTCTGCAATATCTTCCTTAGAGATATCATTTCGCTTATTTCCTAATGCCTTTCTTCTCTTCACGAACATCTCATTGGCATTGATCAGCTGCACTTTTCCTTCTCTGACTGTACCTGCCTTTTTTATTTGACAATACCCAGATATAGGTTGCAATTCCTGTGTTATAGAAAATATCATTCGGTAAAGCAATGATTGCCTCAAGCAGATCATTTTCAAGAATATATCTTCTGATTTCAGAAGGTCCGCTTCCTGCATCTCCTGTAAAAAGTGGGGAACCATTATGAATGATTGCAATTCTGCTTCCACCTTTATCAATATCTTTCATCTTTGATATTGCTGTCATAAGAAAAAGCATCTGTCCGTCACTTGTAGCCGGAAGTCCTGCTCCAAATCTTCCTCCGAAGCCAAGCTTTGCCTCTTCCTCTACTTTTGCCTTTTCATTCTTCCACTCACGTCCAAACGGAGGATTTGAAAGGATATAGTCAAATGTACTGCCTGCAAACTGGTCATCCGATAATGTGTTGCCATCCTTAATGTAATCAGCATTGTTACCCTTAATCAGCATATCAGCCTTACAGATTGCAAATGTCTGGTCATTGATTTCCTGACCGAACGATACAAGCTCTGTAGATGCATTCAGACTATGTAAATATTCCTCTGCTACAGAAAGCATACCTCCGGTTCCACAGGCAGGATCATAAATCGTCTTTGCCACATTATTGCCAGAAAGGATGTCATTATCATCATAGAAGAGAATATTAACCATAAGTTGGATAACTTCTCTTGGAGTGTAATGCTGTCCTGCATCTTCATTATGAGACTCAGAGAATCTTCTTATAATTTCTTCAAAAATATATCCCATTTCAAGGTTAGAGATTTCATTCGGATGAAGATTTCCTCTGTCTGTTGTATATTCCTTTAAAACAATATACAGAATCCCCTTATTTGCCATCGTTGTGATGTGTCCATCAAACTTAAATTTTTCCAGAAATATCCCGCACATTTGCTGAAAATTTATTCAGATACTCTCTAAAATTCTCCTCAATGTGGTCAGGATCATCCATAAGTCTTTCTAAATGTATATTTACTTGTATTGTAAAAATCCTTTTTTGAAGCCTTACGAAGTAAAAATATCTTTCATTGGAAGATTCTTTACTTCATCGTATTTCTGTAATACCGCATCCTTCGTATCTGAGAGAATACAGTCAAAACGTCTGATTACTGTAAGTGGTAATATAACATCTCCATATTCATGTGGTTTATATACACCGGTAAGCTTATCTGCTATTGCCCATATTAGGTCTGCTTTCTGATCTATTTTTGCACTTCTCGTAGCCATTTACATTTTCCTCCATAAGGTAATTTACTTTTCTTTGTTATCTGGTACATAGTCAATCAAATCTCCAAAGTTACAATCCAACTCTTTGCAGATTTTTTCCAAAACAGATAGTTTCACCGACTCGCAGTTTGTCATCTTTGCTATTGTACTGGAGCTAAGACCAGTCTTGGCACACAAATCTCCTTTTTTCATTCCGTGGTCAATTAACTGTTTCCATAATCCATTATAACTAATTGCCATCCTCTTTTCCTCCGTTTAATGTGCAATCAATATCAAAATTATTTTATCACACAAAAAACTCCTTGTACAATTCGCATTTACAAATATCACATATCTTTTTTCAAATATTGAAT
>ENA-OQJI01000247-OQJI01000247.1-human-gut-metagenome-genome-assembly--contig:-NODE-247-length-12427-cov-0.937805_pt1 | contig 12427 bp, 9 predicted proteins | sample MGYA00242602_ERZ504768 | MGnify/ENA primary metagenome ERZ504768 (study PRJEB26092, sample SAMD00036368) | human gut metagenome | host: Homo sapiens | study: EMG produced TPA metagenomics assembly of...
CAAGCACCATCTTACGAACAATAGGGGCAATGGCAAAACGGGAGGAAATGAAGAGATTCTATCGTATCTGAAACAAATGGAGAATATAGCCGGAACAGCCTTATGTCATCATTTATATACAGAAAACCGTAATATGAATAATCTGCTGAATTATATTTTGGAAGATTCGAAATCAGTAATTGAAAATCCGGAGATTTCTGTAGAAATACCGAATCATATAGGGGAAGAATTATTTGATATAAGTATAATAGTGGGAAATCTTATGGATAATGCTATTCGTGGGACAGCAGCTTCAGATGAAAGGAGATTATCGTTTCAGATGTATTATGGAAAAGGAATCATGAATATCCAGATTGAGAATAGCATAAAAGATACACCAAAAGTGCGGAATGGAATTTATCTGACAACGAAAAGCAGGAAAGAAGGACATGGAATAGGATTACAAAATGTGAAACTCGTAGTAGAAAAATATCATGGTCAGATGGAGATCTGCCATACGGAGAAATCCTTTCAAGTGAAAATATTATTATATATGAAATTAGATGAAAAATAGTAAGGCGATGGTGTCTTACTATTTTTTTCGACCGATTTCGTCTATTTTTGCCACCTCAAGGGGCATTTTTACCATTTATGAAAATTTTGTGATTTTTTAGATTATAGTAGTGCCAAAGTCAGAAAAAAGGAGGGTAGCGGTTATTTTGTAAAGGAATTATAGAAAAAGATTACAAGAGGGAGAAAGAGACTATGAAGAGATTTCGAAAGTCGGCTATAGCCTTAGTACTTGCACTCCTGATGGCACTACAGGGAACAGAGCCTATTTTTGTACAGGCAAAAGAGGCCATTGAGGATGTACAGAAGAATGCAGATTTCTCCAGACCAGAGGCTTTGACGGAAGAGGAAGCAGGGATTACAGATTCCACATCTGGAGAACAAGATAAGAGTCAGCAGTCTGATGCGGACGTACAAAATGAAACGACGCCATCAGAAGATACAGAGACGCAGGAAGAACAGACAACTCCAGCGGAAGAAACAGAAGAAAATCCGCAGGAAAAAGAAGTGGAGTTGAAAGAACCACAGGATTACTATCCGATTCCAGAAGAACCGGAAGGTGAACTGATTGATTATGATGCCATTTCCAAGACTTATAAGACAGGGGACAAGCAGTATACAACCGTTTATGGAGGTTATGTCGGAACTTATAAGAATGAGGATGGAGATACCGAGCTGGTTGATAATACACTTGTAAAACCAGAAGAAGCAGATACTCCGGCATCCGAAGAAGCACAGGAAGCCAGCAGTGTAGTGGCAACTGAAGAAAAGGAAGAGAAAACAGAAGTTTATCAGAACAAGGCAAACGATTATGCTATCCTTCTTCCGGAACAGATGTCAGAAGAGAATGGTGTAACGATTGAAAATGGAAAGACCAGAATCGGGATCATTCCGGTAGATGGAGATTATACACATTCCGTTATTAAAGACAATGCGATCCTTTATAATGAAGTTTACGAGGGCGCAGATGTTCAGTATACAGTACTGGATTCCAGCATTAAGGAAGATATCGTACTTCAGCAGCCAACAGACAGGGAAGTCTATGAATACGAGCTGCAGATTCCGGGGTATCAGGCAGAAGTAAAAGACAATCAGGTCTATATCTATCCGGAAGGGAAGACAATCAAAGATGCGAAGTATCTTCTGGAGACGCCATCAATGGAAGATGCTGCCGGGGAAATCAGTTTCCTGATCACATTGGAACTTCGGGAAGAAGATGGAAAAACAATCCTGACCGTAAAACCAGATAGGGATTGGCTTTCGGCAGAAGAACGTCAGTATCCGGTCAGGATCGATCCGACACCAGTAGAGATTCAGAAGAGTTCCTTTAACATGATCGGTGTGGAAGAGGGAAGTCCTACCAGTCAGATTGGTGACAACAATTATCCGTATGTCGGATTTGATGATGGTATTAAGTCTGGGAACCTTGCAGGATTTGGTACTGCACACCAGAACTGCCGGACTTATATCAAAGTAAATTCAAATTTTAGTCAGATTCCGAAAGATTCCAAAATTGACAGTGCAACATTTGCAGTCAGTCAGAAAACTGCATACAGTGGTGGTGCATCCCAGTTTGGACTTTATCGTGTAGATCAGTCGTGGAACACCTCCATCACATGGAAAACAAAACCAGTAAATCTTACGTTTCAGGATGTACAGAATGCAAGTACCAGCAGGAACAGCTATATCAATTATGACGTCAAAGATCTGGTCAATGACTGGGTGCAGGGAACTCATGCGAATAACGGATTTGCACTGGTAGCCATTGCCGAGGCAAATAACCTTGGAGCTTCTATGCAGTGTGAGGTACTGAATAACAGGGCATCCGTTTATGGACCGAAACTCAGCATCCAGTGGTCACCGGCTGAAGATCCATATCTGCGAGATATGTCACTGGATGAAACAACGATCCTGCTTCGCCCGATGACAGAAAAGAATACAAATGGAAAGCTGAAGTTTGATGCCGTATTTGCAGACGGAATTGCAAAGAGCAAATCTACAGTAGAATATTATCTGCTTCCAGATGAGGAAAATGAAGAACATCACGAAACAGATGCAAAACCATTGTATTCCTATCCAGACAGTACTGAATACAATAAGCAGTTCCCGGAGGCGAATAAGTATTACAGCAAAGATTCCAACTGGCAGAGTGCACTGTATTCAGGGCTGACGAAGGACAAGCTTTATAAGATCAAAGCAAAAGCATCGAAAGAGATTGATGGAAAGCTGGAAACAGGAAAAGAAGTGACCAGTGACAGCTTTGTGATCTATGAAGTGAAGCAGTTTTGATACATTCCCGAAGATTGCAAAATATTATGGTGTTCCGCTTAAGAACATTATGAAAGACAATCAGGTTATGGACGCACTGGTAGTCGCAAATAACACGATCTTTATCCGTAACCCACAGACAAATGTTCCATATAGTCCTGCACCGCTTACCGATCAGGATAAGATGCGGATTGACGGAGCATTGATGGGAAGAGGCCTGCACTGTGAATTTGGATTTGAACCAGTCAACTTAAATACTGGTAACTTCTACATGGATCAGTCCGATGCGACGATGAATGAACTGAATGGAGAATTCTCCATTACAAGAAGCTACAATTCCAAAGGAACAGACCAGCATTCCATGTTCGGACGTGGATGGAGCTTTAACTATGACCAGTCACTTTCTCAAATGGAGGACGGAAGTCTTCTGTATATGAGAGGGGACGGAAGTTATCTGATCTTTGATAAGAATGAAGATGGAAGCTACACTACTCCGGATGGTTATGTATATGATTTAAAAGCAGTCAGCTATAAAGATACAGACCATGACTACATCGGATGGGAACTGACAGATGCGGATCAGAGCGTCTGGTCATTTGATAAATATGGAATTTTACGTTATGTAACGGATGTGAATGGATTTAAGACAGTATTAGATTATGACGATGATTATAATCTGAGTAAGATTACAACACCATCCGGAAAAACATTCGGGGTAAAACAGGATAAATTCGGGCATATCAAGGAACTGTCTCTTCCAGATGGTGGAAAAGTTTCTTACAAATATGATGAGCAGGGAAATCTGATATCTGTAACAGATCCGAATGGAACAACAAAAGAGTACAAATATGATGATGACAGCCGTATGACAAGCTGGAAAGATGAGAATGGCAATACGGTTGTAAAGAATACTTACGATAAAGAAGGAAGAGTTGTAGAGCAGACTGATGCAGAAAAAGGAACGGCAACTTTCAAGTACGGAAAGAGTTCTACTACAACAACGGATAACGAAGGAAATAAGACCGTTTATCATTATGATGATCAGTACCGCACAACATCCATTGAATATCCGGATGGAACAACCTGTGAAAAGACTTATAATGCAGAGAATCAGCTTGCTTCCGAAACGACAGCAGCCGGAACAAAAACTTACACTTATGATACATTTGGCAATGTAGCAACGGAGACAAGAGAGGATGGAAAGACAGCCTCTTATACTTATAATGAGCAGAATAAGCTGACCAGTGCAACTGGATATAACGGAGCAACGGTTACTTACAGTTATGACGGTAATGGAAATATGGTCACATCTACAAAACCGGATGGAACAGCCATTACCTATACTTACGATGACAAACATCGTATGGTATCCCAGACAGACGGCAGAGGTGTCACAACAACGTATTCGTATGACGGACCGAACATGACCGGATATGTGGATGGAAATGGAGCAGCATGGGGATTCACGTATGACGCGATGAATCGTGCAGTTACCATGACAGATCCACTTGGAAATGTAACCTCGAACAGTTACGATGCGAATGGCAATCTGACTTCCAAGACAGCAGCCGATGGCGGTGTGACCGCTTATACGCTGGATGGTGTGGGAAATATTACAGCAAGTACTGACGCACTGGGGAATACCACCACTTATACTTATGATAAGATGTACAACATGACCAGTGGTACAGATCCGAAAGGAAATCAGATCAGCTACGTTTATGATAAGAATTATCAGCAGGTCAAAGCAACCGATGCAAAAGGAAATACAATTACTTATAAGTATGACAGCATGGGACGTGTCATAGAAGAGAGTAATAAAGATTTTGGAACAAAGCTCTATGAATATGACAAAGCAGGAAATCTGAAAAAAATATACCGATGGAAATGGAAATGCAACCGTATCCAAGTTTGATTCTCTTGGACGAGTGCTTCAGTCCAAAGATGCAGTTGGTAATATAACCAAATATGAATATGACGCATTAGGAAATGAAACCAAGATTACTTATGGAGATGGAAGCAGCCATTCCAAGGAATATGATAACTGCGGAAGACTCGCTAAAGAGACAGATGAATTAGGTGCAGTTACCACTTATACTTATGATGCGGCAGACAATCTGGTATCAAAATCAGATGACAGTGGAAGAACCTGGACTTATACCTACGATAATACAGGAAACCGCTTAAGTGAAACCAACCCGGAAGGTGGAACTACCACATATACTTATGATAAAGCAGGAAATCTGGTATCTTCTACCGATGAAGAGGGAAGAACAGATACTTATGCTTACGACAAGGCAGGAAATCTGACTACATCCAAAGATGCCCTTGGATATACCGTATCCATGAAGTATGACTTAAATGGAAATCTGGTATCCTCTACCGATGAAAATGGAAATACCAGTACCATGACTTACGATGGTAATGGAAACATGACATCGGTAAGCGATGCAAAGGGCAACATTACAGCAATGAAATATGATTCCACCGACAATCTGGAACAGACGGTGGATGCCCTGAAAGGAAAGACCACTTACGAATACGATTCACAGGGCAACAGCACAAAGATGACAGATGCCCTCGGCAATGCGTATAGTTATGTGTATGATAAAGAGGGAAATAACACATCCATAATACTGCCGACAGGGGACAAGGTGCTGATGGAGTACGATGCCATCGGACAGCTTGTAAAATGTACGGATGCACAGGGACTCGTAATTACCTATCAATATGACGGAGCAGGCAACCTGATCCATTCCTCCGACAATGGTGGAAACAGTATGGATTATACTTATGATGGTGCCGGAAATGTACTGACACAGACCGATGAACTTGGCAGGACAGCAACATACAAGTACGATCAGTACGGCAGACTCCTGAAACTTACTGAAGCAGACGGAAGTATCACATCTTATGAATATGATGTTATGGACCGCATTACAGCGGTAACGGATGCGGAAGGTCATAAAACAACCTTTACCTACGATAAAGTCGGCAACCAGTTATCCATGACAGAAGAAGAGGAAGCCACATATAAATACGCTTACGATAAGAAAGACCGGGTTATTCTCAGACAAATCCACTGGGAGCATCCAGCACCTTTAAGTATGACGGAAATGATAATGTGACGGAATCTGTCGATGAAAACGGTACGGTTACCAAGTATGCTTACGATAAAAATGACAATCTCGTATCCCAGACAGACGGAAATGGAAATACGACAACCTACCAGTATGATGAACTGGACCGCAAGATCGGTGAGACTTCTCCGTTAAAAGAAACAAATGAATACCGTTATGATGCCATTGGAAATCTTACCAAATCAAAAGATCCGATGGGACTCATTACCGAATACAAATATGACAGCCTGAGTAACATGACGGAACAGATTTCTCCAAAGGGAGCAGTTACCAAATATGATTACGACAAGCATGGCAATGTCATTTCTGTAACGGATGCAAAGGGAAATGAGACACAGTACAGTGTTGACCTAAATGACAATGTCACAAAGATGACACAGGCGAATGGTGGAGAGTATACCTATAGTTATGATAAAGCCGGACGTCTGAAGAGTATGACCAGTCCACTGGGTTATACTAAAAATTTCTCTTATGATAAAGTGGACAACGTGGTAAAAGAAAGCGACAGCTTAAAGAGTACCACTACTTATACTTACGATAAGCTCCATAACATGAAGTCTTCTACCAATGCACTGGATGGAACAACCAGCTTTTCTTATGATAAGTATGGCAATCTGGTGAAGGAGACAGATCCGCTTGGACGGAGCAATACCTACAGTTATGACCTGGCAGGTCAGATGACTTCTGCAGCTGATCCGCTTGGTAAGATAACTGCTTACACTTACGACCCGGCAGGAAATATTACTGAGATCACCAAACCGGGTGGAAGAAAGACCAGCTATGGATATGATAAGAATTATAATGTTACATCTGTAACAGATCCGATGGGCTATGTTGCAAAGACAGTCTACGATAAAGACAATCGTGTAACAGAAGAGACCGATGCACTGGGGCAGAAGGAATCCTATACCTATGATAAGGACAGCAGGGTAACTTCTATTACAGACAAGCGTGGATTCACAACGGGATTTGATTACGATGCACATGGGAATATTCAGGTTGTTACAGATAAGACCGGATTAAAGAGCCATCTGGAATATGACAAGAATGACAACCTGACCAAAGTAACTGATGCCCTTGGCGGTGTAACAACTTATGGTTACGACAACATGGATAACCTGGTGACCTTCACCAATGCAGCAAATAAGACAACGAATTATACTTATGACTTAGAAGGCAACCTGACATCCATCAAAGATCCGGCAGGAAGAACGGAGAAATTCGACTATGATGAAAAAGGCAGACTGACCGGACATACACAGGCAAGCGGCAAGAAAACCACGTATGATTACGACAAACTGAATGACCTGTTGGAGAAATCTTATCAGGACGCAAAAGGCGAGACATCCGAAAAGGACGTGACCTACGCATATAACAGTGCCGGGGAACGGGTATCCATGAAGGATCAGACAGGCAAGAGCAGCTACGAATACGATGCACTTGGAAGAATCACCAAAGTGACAAGCGGTTCGAAAAAGGATGTCAGCTACGTTTATGATGACGCAGATAATCTGCAGGCAATCGTATACCCGGATGGGACAAAGGTCAGCTATGAATATGATTTAAATGATAATCTGGTAAAACTGACAGACCGTAACGGAAAAGTAACCACTTACAAGCATGATGCACTGAACCGTGTGACAGAAGTTACTAGAAGTAATGGAACAAAGACGGAAGTATCTTACGATGCAGAAGATCATATCACAAAGATTGTGAATACCTGTGGTTCCTGCGGCAAAGTAATCAGTACTTATGAGTACAAGTACAATGATCAGGGATATGTAGTTGGAGAAACAGCTACGGAACTGGAAGCTGGAACAAGAAAGACGCCAAGCTGGGAAGACTGGTACAACTGGGGCGATACACAGAAAGAGACAGACAAAGCAGACTGTGAGCATCAGGAAAAAGAGATCCAGACGACACGTACCTATGAATACGATGACAACTGGGAACTGACACGCTGTACAGAAAAAAGCAGAGGGCGGTAAAAAGACAGTCCATAATTATACTTATGACAAGATTGGAAACCGGACCTCTTACGAGAAGATCGAGGATGGTGTCAGCAAAGCAAAATATAACTATAAGTACAACGATTCCAACCAGCTCATCAAACGCACCAATGCAAAGATCTGGGGCGATCCGGGAACAACCTACAGCTATGATAAAGATGGCAATCTGATCCAGGAATGTGATAAGACAAACAGTGCAGATCCGGTTACTTATGAATACACAGCAGAGAATCGTTTGGCAGTAGTAAAACAGGGTGGAACAGTCCTGATGGCAGCCATGTACGATGGAGATAACAACCGGGTATTCGAACTTGATAACACCTATAAATGGGAAGACTGCTATGGCGATGAAGTCCTGATCCCGGCGAACCAGCGTACCGAAGATGGAAACAGCCCGAAAGAGCAGCTTGCCTCTCTGGTAAAAGGCGGTTCCAATGCCAAAGGATACACACTGACAGAGTATATCAACGATATCAATCGCGAGAATACAGAAGTCCTTGCAGAGTATGGAGCAGACGAGAAAGTACGTCAGGCTTATACTTATGGAGAAAGTGGAATCGGAGAACGGGTAAGCTTGATAAATCGGAAGAAAGCAGTTATTATTTATATGACGGAAGAAACAGCGTGACCGGAATCCTGACCGAAACAGCTAATCTGACGAACAGTTATCAGTATGATTCATACGGTAACCTTACATCAGGAACAGCAGACGGTGTCAATTACTACGGTTACAATGGGGAGTCCACAAATGTAAAAACAGGACTTCAGTATCTGCGGGCAAGATACTATAACGCAGAGAACGGAACCTTTACAACTGAAGATAGTGACCTTGGAACGACAGAAAATCCATTGACCAGAAACCGCTACGATTATACGACCAATAATCCGCTGAATTACAGTGATCCGACAGGACATTCATTGTGGAGCAGGATTAAGAGTACAGCTAAAAAAGCAGCGAAAGCAGTCAAGAGTGTCGGCAAGAAAATCGTTAATACTGCGAAAAAGGTAGTCAAAACAGTAGTAAATACAGCTAAGAAAGCAGCAAAAACTATTGTTAACACAGTGAAGGGGGTAGCAAAAACTGCCAAAAATGCAGCTAAACATGCAAAACAGACATATCAATCTGTGAAAAATCGTGTAACCAGTAGCAGTACATATCAAAAGATCACATCCAGAGGAAGTCAGTTTATTCGTTCTGTAAGCAATGGGGTACAGAAAATTGGAAAAACTTATACATCTTTCAAATCCTATGTTTCAGAAAGAACGGCAGAAATCCGCTCAGAAGTGGTACGACATATGTGTACGACAACAAATCGTATTACAGATAAGCTTGGAAAAGTAGACTGGAATGCGGTGAAAAAAGTAGCCATTGGTATAACTGCGGTTACAGTTTCTGGTCTTGTAGTTGCTGCAACAGGCGGTTTGGCTGCAGGAGCAGTTCTGGCAGCATTGCCAGCAATGGGTGGCTTAGGAACGGCGATGGTTTCAGGAGCAGTTATTGGAGCTATTGGTGGAGCTTCATATAGTGCAGTGAATTCAGGTTTGTCTGGAAATAGTCTGAAACAAGTAGCAAAAGATACGTTAGTCGGTGGTATTGCAGGAGCAGTGACAGGTGGCGTTATGGGTGGCCTTAGTTATGGGGCTGGGAAACTTTTGAATGTAGTAAGGAGTGCAGGAAGTACCCATAATGATGGGATTGATAAATCGTTTAAAAAAATTAGTTGCAGAAGTAACCGAAACAAAATTGCCAGAAGGCACTTGGGAAAAACCACCATTAGAGCGAGGAGATATTATTGACAAAGCTATGGGAAATAACTTGGGACACAATTTCCCGACCATAGATAAAGTAGAAAATGGTGTTGTGACTAGTGTTAAAAGCCGAGACTTAGGTGCAAAGACTTATCAAAATGGTAATAAATTGGAAAAGGTAATTGTCAAGGACATTAATAAAGTTTCAGGATTTATAGGAGAAACATTTAATGGTAAATTTGTTAATGCGGAAGAAATAGTGGGTAGACAATTACAAGTAGTTGTTCCAAATGTAACATTAAGCGAAGCTCAGATAAATGCAGTTAATAATGCTACAAAACATGGTATTGATAAAGGTGTTAAACTCATTATTACAGTAGGAAAATAATAGCAAAGTAAATAGCTTAAGGGGAATATTTTATTCCCCTTAAGTAATAGAGAGGAGAAAACGGATATGATTTCTGTATATTATAATCAAAAATATGGTTTCTTAATTGTGCCTAATGCCATTGAAAGGTTTATGGGATGTTATATTTCTATCGAACCTACAATTGAAATTATGGCTGAAGAAACAATAGATAAGATAGGCTGTGCAATTAGAAAAGGAATAAAAATTGCAGAAAGTTCCCCAAAAGTAGACGAATCTCAATTAAACAATTTTTGGAAACAAACAAAATATAAAAAGTTTTCCAACATTTTCCAAGAATTATCAAAGAATTGATTTGAAACAAAATGGAGATGAATTAGAAATTAGAAGATGGGAACGGAATAATAGAGGGGGATATTCGCGAAAAACGGAAGAAAAAGATTATATTAATTTTATAGAAATGTCGGATTATGAATTGGGCTTGTTTATAAAAAAAAATGTTTGAACCATGTGAAATTAGAATTGATGAAACAGAAAGATTTGAAACATTAGAGGGGAAAATAATTAGTTATTCGATTCCAAATGAGCATTATAAAAATATTGGTGATGGTCATACAGATTCTTATATGACATATAGAAATGAAGATTATGATAAGTTGTATATTTCTTTTTTGATAGGTGATGGAACTGATTGTACAGATGAAGTAAGCATAAAAAATCATTACAAAAAAATATACAAGCAAATGTCGAATATTAAATTTGAAAGTAAATGTAATAAAAAATATGTACATTTTTTAACAGAAAATGGAGAAGTATTGCTGAGTTTTTATTGATAATGGTTATGTGGAGTTTTTTATGTGCATTCCATATAATATTGAAAGAAAAGTTCAAAAGGAGTCAATAGAACAGTATTTAAAAATGTTATTTTCGATAAAAATTGAAGATAAATAAAGCGTGAAGGAGAGAATATGCAAAGAAGAATTGTGTTTTGTGCATAAGTATAGGAATTATAGTATGTATATTGTTATCAGCTTGCTCCAGACAACCAGACTTTGATGCCAAATCCTACGTCCAAAGTTCTCTTGATGCACACTATCATGGAGAATATAAGGACTATGCGAATCTGTTAGAAATCTCGGAAAAAGATGCCAAGAAAGAAATCGAAGAGGATTTTAATGAGAGTATCCAACAGCAATTTGATGATTCCGATAACATTACGGATAAAGGAATTGCTGATTATGCGGAAAAACTGACAGAAAGTAAAGAAACTGGCAAAATACAAAGTACAAGATGTGAAAGAAGAGGATGGAGTCTATACAGTAAGTGTACAAGTTGAACCATCCAATGTATTTCAGACATTGCAACAAAGCTCTACAGAGGTAAGCAATGAAAAAATAAAGCAGGGATTGGATGGAAATGATCCGGAAGTCTTTGCAGCTGTATTAACAGAAAGTGTCCAGAAGAGTCTTGAAAAGAACAGATATGGAAAAGCTGTTACTGTAAACGTATCCGTGGAAAAAGATAACTCAGGAAAATATGGTCTTTTGGATACAGAGATGAATAAGTTGGAAGCAGCGATGTTCCCAACAGAATAAGAATGAATGGAAAGCTATCAGAGGAAAAAACTGGTAGCTTTCTTTTAAACTCCAAGACAAGAAAACTTGTTAAAAAAGCTATTGTAATAGTAGAAAAATTATAATAAATAATGGATGACAAGAGTCTTTTATTCATTATGAGAAAAAGAAGGAATCTCCTATGAACCAACAAGAAATATTCACGTAAGATGGAAAAAAGTGCTGTAATCGAAGAGGTTGCAGCATTTTTTTCTTCGACATTTTTCGAACATTATAACGTACCTATCCGGTCACCGCCATGCTCCGATTTGATTTCTATATCAAAAATCAGATCGGAGGAAAGATAAATGGCTTATAACAAGACAAGTGAAGAACGAAAGTGGAATTATTGGAAAGAACAGGAAGAAAAGAAATTGCGTGAACTGGGAATGGAAGAAGAGAAGATCCAAAAGCTGCGCCAGATGGACAGGGAAGACTTTCTGGAAGAGCGCAGATACCGGGAACATCTGGATGAAACGATGCAGGATATGGATTCCATAAAAGAAAAGGACAGCGAGCTGTTTGCAAGGGATGTAAAGGAGCTTCTGGATCACATAGGTGATAAGCGAATCTATGAACTATTGAAAGAAACGGAGCATCAGACACTGGAAATCCTCTTACTCAGTACATGGGGATATTCTGGAAGAGAAGTTGCTAAGATTATGGGAATGGCAGAACAGACGATTTTTTATACCAAAAGAAACCGTTTTTGAGAAAAATTAAAAATTTTTA
>ENA-OQJI01000249-OQJI01000249.1-human-gut-metagenome-genome-assembly--contig:-NODE-249-length-12356-cov-0.925178_pt1 | contig 12356 bp, 13 predicted proteins | sample MGYA00242602_ERZ504768 | MGnify/ENA primary metagenome ERZ504768 (study PRJEB26092, sample SAMD00036368) | human gut metagenome | host: Homo sapiens | study: EMG produced TPA metagenomics assembly of...
AGGAAAAAAGACGGAAACTAGTACAGGATCAGAATCAGGAACCGCAGGAAAAGCGGGAGGACGGTATGGAGCGCCAGAATCGGGAAACCTCGGAAAACGGCACCGCGCGCCCGTACCAGAGACCGCGGTATGTCCGCCGGGAAGAGCGCAGTGAAAACGGAGAGCGCCAGGAGTACCGTCCAAGAGCGCCGCGTTTCAATGAGCGTAGATTTCAGGAACCACGGAATTATAATCAGAATAACCGTGAGGAAGAGCAAAGACAGGAGCCGCGTCAGGAAGCAGGGCAGGAAATGAGACAGGAGCCGCTGCGTCAGGAAGCAAGACCAGAGACGAGACAGGAACCGCGTCAGGAAACCAGCACGCTCGACAGCGGCCAGGAGCCTGCGGCATCCTCGAGGTCATGCCGGACGGATTTGGATTTATCCGCTCCGACAACTATATGCCGGGCGACAGCGATGTCTACGTTTCTCCGTCCCAAATCCGCCGTTTCGGACTGAAAACGGGAGATATCATCCGCGGAAACACGAGAGTAAAGTCCGCAACCGAAAAATTCAGCGCCCTTTTATACTTAAAGAGCGTCAACAATCTGCCGCTCGACCAGATCATGCGACGCGGCAATTTCGAAGATATGACACCGGTCTTCCCGGATGAGCGGCTGCGCCTTGAGCGCCGGCGGAAGCATGGCGATGCGGATCGTGGATCTTGTAAGTCCGATCGGAAAAGGCCAGCGAGGCATGATCGTCTCCCCGCCGAAAGCCGGAAAAACGACGCTTTTGAAGGATGCGGCAAAATCCATCCTGCGGAACAACCCGGAGATGTATCTGATCATCCTTCTGATCGACGAGCGGCCGGAGGAGGTCACCGACATCAAAGAAGCGATCCAGGGCTCCAATGTGGAGGTTATTTATTCCACGTTTGATGAGCAGCCGGAGCACCACAAACGCGTGTCCGAGATGGTCATTGAGCGCGCGAAACGTCTTGTGGAAAGTAAAAAGACGTTACGATCTTCATCGACAGCATCACACGTCTCGCCAGAGCTTACAACCTGACCGTTCCGCCGAGCGGCCGTACCCTTTCCGGCGGTCTCGATCCGGCAGCACTCTACATGCCGAAACGGTTCTTCGGCGCGGCCAGAAACATGCGCGAGGGCGGAAGCCTGACGATTCTTGCAACGGCGCTTGTGGACACCGGAAGCAAGATGGACGATGTCGTTTACGAGGAATTCAAAGGCACCGGAAACATGGAACTCGTGCTCGACCGGAAACTGCAGGAACGCCGCGTCTTCCCGGCCATCGACATAGCCAAATCGGGAACAAGAAGAGAAGATCTGCTTCTGACACCGGATGAGCAGGAGGCCGTTTACAATATGCGGAAGGCATTAAACGGCATGAAATCCGAGGAGGCCGTGGAAAATATTCTGAATATGTTTGCCCGCACCAGAAACAACGGCGAACTGATTCAAATTTTAAAGAAACAAAAAATAGTATAAGGCTTGCAATTTTCAAAATTGTGTGATACAATGAGAAAGCTGTGCAAGGTTGATGAGATTTTGTCAGCCTGAAATACGAAATCATCAGAGTAAATCTGAGAAGATAACAATATTAAGAAGAGGTGAATAAAATGAGAGAAGGAATCCATCCAGAATACCATCAGGCAACTGTTACCTGCAACTGCGGAAATACTTTTGTAACAGGTTCTACCAAGAAAGAGATCCACGTTGAGATCTGTTCTAAATGCCATCCGTTCTACACTGGCCAGCAGAAAGCTGCTGCAGCTCGTGGACGTATCGAGAAGTTCAACAAGAAATACGGCATGAAATAAGAATTGAATCAAGCAAGATGAAAAACGGGCTGAGGTTGGAAGATCTCAGCCCGTTCTTGCGTTACGGATGCAGAAAATCCCCTTTGAGGAGGTAAACGTAAATTATGAAATCATCCAATATTGGCGGCCAGGCCGTGATGGAAGGCGTCATGATGATGAACAAGGACCGCTATTCCGTCGCAGTACGCCGGCCGGACGGGGAGATTGAGGTTAAAGTAGAGCAGCACAAGCCGCTGACGAAGCACAAGGAGCTCTTAAAAGTTCCGATTCTGCGCGGTGTCTTCAGCTTTGCCGATTCGATGATCGTCGGCATGAGTTCCCTTATGTACTCCGCTTCGTTCTATGAGGACGAGGAGGAGGAAAAAGAAAAAGCCGGCGACGAAAGAGGAAGAGGAGCAGCAGAAAGCGAAAAAAGAAAAGACAGACAAGCTGATGATGTACGGAACCGTCACATTTTCCGTTGTCATCGCCGTCGTTCTCTTTCTGATGGTGCCGTACTTCCTGTCCGAACTGCTGCACAAAGCGGGAGCCGGAACGACACTGACCGCGGTGGCAGAGGCCTTTGTGCGTGTGGCACTGTTCCTCGGCTATCTGGCAGCCATTTCCCGTATGGAAGACATTCAGCGCGTGTTCATGTACCACGGCGCCGAGCATAAATGCATCAACTGCGTTGAGCACGGTCTGGAACTGAACGTGGAAAACGTCTTAAAGAGTTCCCGGGAGCACAAGCGCTGCGGAACGAGCTTTCTGATGTACGTCATCGTCATCAGCATCATCTTTTTCATGTTCATCCGGGTCGATTCCCCGGTGCTGAAAATTGTGATCCGCCTGCTTCTCATTCCGGTGATCGCGGGAGTTTCGTATGAAATTATCCGCCTGGCGGGAAAAAGTGACAATAAACTGGTCAACCTGATCAGTAAACCGGGCCTGATGCTGCAGCACCTGACGACGCGCGAGCCGGATGCCGAGATGGCAGAGGTTGCGATCGCCGCTGTGGAGGCTGTGTTTGACTGGAGAGCGTACCTGAACGAAAACTTTGGTTATACGTACCCGGCCAAAACCGAAAAAAAAAGAACATGAGGAGCCGTGACCGATGAGTGTGCACGATAGAAAAAACTTGAAATCTGCACTGGAATCCGCTATTCTGTACTTACAAAAGCAGGGGGTGGAGGAGGCCCGGCAGGACGCATGGCTTTTACTGGAGCATGTCTGCGGGATCAGCCACAGCACCTACTTTGTACACAGTGAAGATGAAATGCCAAAAGAACAGCAGGAGCAGTACGAAGCGCTGGTCAGAAAGCGCGGCGAACACATTCCGCTGCAGCAGCTGACCGGAGAGGCGTGGTTCTACGGAATCCCTTTTTTGTGAATGAGCATGTACTGATTCCGCGGCAGGACACCGAGATTCTTGTGGAGGAAGCGCTCCGCGGCCTTCCAAAAGATGCACGGATTCTCGATCTCTGCACCGGTTCGGGATGCATTCTCATATCGCTTCTTGTGACGAGAGAGGACTGCACTGGAATCGGCGCGGATCTCTCCGAGAAAGCCTTACAGGTTGCGGAAAAGAACGGCGCACAGGCGGGCGGACGGGCATCGTTCGTAAAGAGCAACTTATTTGAAAACATCGAGGGAACCTTCGATGTGATCGCAAGCAATCCGCCGTATATCCGCACGGATGTGATTGAAACGCTGATGCCGGAGGTGCGCGACCATGAGCCGCGGATGGCACTCGACGGCAGTGCGGACGGTCTTGTCTTTTACCGGAAGATTACAGAGCAGGCAGGAAGCTATTTAAAAGAGGGCGGAAAGCTCTGTTTTGAAATTGGATATGCTCAGGGAGATGAAGTGCGGGAGCTGATGGAAACCCACGGCTTTGCCGATGTACAGGTTCTGAAAGATCTGGCAGGCCTGGACCGCGTGGTGACCGGTATCTGGCACAAAAAACCCTGACAGAAATGAATTTTTAATTTTGACACCATAATGACATCATAAACAGACGAAAACAGCAAAAAGGAGCAGTCATTTTATGTTTGATAAACTTGATGATATCCTCATGCGTCTCGAGGAGGTACTGAATCAGTTAAGCGAGCCGGACGTCGCTGCCGATGCGGCGAAGTTCCAGAAGCTGATGAAGGAGCAGGCAGAACTCCAGCCGATCGCAGACGCATATAAGGACTATAAAACACAGAAACAGACCATCGAAGAGAGCCTGATGCTTCTTGAGGAGGAATCCGACGAAGAGATGCGCGAAATGCTGAAAGAAGAGCTCTCCGATGCGAAAAAACGCGTAGAGGAGCTGGAGCAGGAGCTCAAAGTCCTGCTTCTGCCGAAAGACCCGAACGATGACAAGAACGTTATCGTAGAGTTCCGCGCAGGTGCCGGCGGAGACGAGGCGGCACTCTTTACCGCAGAAATCTGCCGTATGTACATCAAATACGCAGAGAGCCGCGGCTGGAAAACAGAGCTGACCAGCGCCGATGAAAACGGAATCGGCGGCTTAAAGACGCAACACTTCTGATCAACGGAGCAGGCGCGTACTCCCGGATGAAGTACGAGAGCGGCACGCACCGCGTACAGCGTGTGCCGGAAACCGAGTCCGGCGGAAGAATCCATACCTCAACCATGACCGTAGCGATCATGCCGGAGGTGGACGACGTCGAAGTACAGATCGACCCGAAAGATTACAAATTCGATGTATTCCGTGCTTCCGGAAACGGCGGCCAGTGTGTCAATACGACCGACTCAGCAGTCCGTCTGACCCACTTCCCGAGCGGCATCGTCATTTCCTGCCAGGATGAGAAATCACAGTTAAAGAATAAGGACAAGGCACTGAAGATTCTGCGTGCCCGTCTGTACGACTTAGAGCAGCAGAAACAGCACGATGAGATGGCCGAGCTTCGAAAGAGCCAGGTCGGAACGGGAGACCGCTCTGAGAAGATCCGTACGTACAACTTCCCGCAGGGACGTGTGACGGATCACAGAATCAAACTGACCTTATACAAACTGGACGCCATCATGAACGGCGATCTGGATGAAATCATCGACAGTCTGATTGCAGCCGATCAGGCCGCAAAGCTGAGCAGCATGCAGGAAGAAGCATAATAATAAACGCTGCGAGTCACGATTGGTCTACAGGATCGATTGTTGATAGAATAAACAAGAGAAAAAAGGGGAAAAGAGAAAGGGAAAACGCTATGAAGAAAACAGCACTTGTGATCATGGCAGCCGGAATCGGCAGCAGATTTGGAAAGGGAATCAAACAGCTTGAGCCAGTAGGACCAAACGGGGAGATCATCATGGATTATTCCATCCACGATGCACTGGAAGCCGGCTTCAACAAAGTAGTCTTCATCATCCGCAAGGATCTGGAGAAAGATTTCAAGGAAGTCATCGGCAACCGCATCAGCAAAATCACAGAGGTGGAATATGCATTCCAGGAGCTCGATGATCTGCCGGCAGGCTTTGCAAAACCGGAAGGCCGTACCAAACCGTGGGGAACCGGCCAGGCCGTTCTTGCCTGCAAAGGTCTTGTAAAAGAGCCGTTTGCTGTTATCAATGCTGATGACTATTACGGAAAAGATCCGTTCGTAAAACTGCACGACTACCTCGTACAGGAGCATGATGTGGATGAAGTTATGCCGATCTCCATGGCAGGATTCGTGCTTGGAAACACCTTAAGTGACAACGGCGGTGTTACAAGAGGTGTCTGCGTCGTTGATGAAAACGGAAACTTGACCGGTGTCAACGAGACGAAAAACATTGTAAAGACCGCAGAGGGCGCAGGCGTTGAAAAAGAAGACGGAACGGTTGATCCGATCGACAAAAACTCCCTTGTTTCCATGAACATGTGGGGACTGCAGCCGGAGTTCATTGATCTTCTGGAGAAAGGCTTTGTTGAATTCCTTTCTGCACAGAAAGAGGGAGATGTAAAAGGCGAGTACCTCCTTCCGATCTACATCGACGAGCTGCTGCACGCAGGAAAAGCAGAAGTAAAAGTTCTTCCGACCGACGCAGAGTGGTTCGGCGTAACGTATCAGGAAGACAAAGCTTCCGTAACAGAAGCATTCCGCAAACTGATTGCGGACGGCGTATACAGCGAGAAGCTGTACGACTAATTACGATATTTTGTTATTTGAGTGAATAACCAGAAAAAGCGTGTTTGAATGATTGCAAAAAAATTTCAAACACGCTTTCTGCCCGAAAGGGGAAAGGAGCATACCATGGGTAAATATTTTGGAACAGATGGATTTCGCGGAGAAGCAAACATTGATCTGACGGTTGAGCATGCATATAAAGTGGGAAGATTCCTCGGATGGTATTTCGGAAAAGACCACAAAGCACAGATCGTCATTGGAAAGACACCAGACGCTCCAGCTACATGTTCGAATATTCGCATGGTAGCAGGACTGACCGCATTCGGGAGCAGACGCTTATCTGCTGCACGTAACGACCACCCCGAGCGTTTCCTATGTTGTCCGTACCGAAAACTTTGACTGCGGAATTATGATCTCCGCCAGCCACAACCCGTTCTATGACAACGGAATCAAAGTCATCAACGGCCTGGGACAGAAACTGGAAGCCGACATCGAAGCGCAGATCGAAGCCTACATCGACGACGGAACACCGAAGATCCCGTTCGCAACGAGAGAAGACATCGGACGCACCGTGGATTTTGCAGCCGGAAGAAACCGCTACATTGGACACCTGATCTCGATTCCGACAAAATCCTTTAAAAACATGAGAGTCGGACTCGACTGCTCCAACGGAAGTGCCTCTTCCGTAGCCAAGAGCGTGTTTGATGCCATCGGCGCCAAGACATATGTGATCCACAACGAGCCGGACGGAACAAACATCAACCGCGGCTGTGGTTCCACCCACATCGAAGAGCTTCAGAAATATGTAAGAGAGAAACACCTCGATGTCGGATTTGCCTACGACGGAGACGCAGACCGCTGCATCGCTGTCGATGAGCTGGGAAATGTGGTAGACGGAGACCTGATCATGTACGTCTGCGGTAAATACTTAAAAGAAAAAGGCCAGTTAAACGGAGATACGATCGTGACCACGATCATGTCAAACCTCGGTCTTTACAAAGCGTGTGACCGCGCCGGTATCCGGTATGAGAAGACGGCAGTCGGCGACAAATACGTGTGCGAGAACATGATGGCAAACGGCTATTCTCTCGGCGGAGAGCAGTCCGGCCACATCATTTTCAGCAAGCACGCGACGACCGGTGACGGAATCCTGACCTCCCTGATGGTGATGGAAGTGCTGATAGATAAGAAACTCCCGCTCAGCACCCTGACAGCCGAGGTAGTGATTTACCCGCAGCTCTTAAAGAATGTCCGCGTGGCAAACAAAGCAGCTGCAAAGGCCAACCCGGCAGTACAGAAAGCAGTAGAAGACGTAGCAGAGGCCCTGGGCGATGACGGACGCATCCTCGTAAGAGAGAGCGGCACCGAGCCGGTGATCCGTGTCATGGTGGAAGCACCGGACGACGCAACGTGTGCAAATACGTAGACCAGGTTGTTTCTGTGATGCATAAAGAAGGACTTGTGACAGAATGAAAAAAAAGACTGGTAATCTTTTTTCTGGCGGCGGCAATGGTGCTTGGCGGCTGTGAAAATAAAAATTCAAAGCTTTATAAAAAGGGCATCGAGGCGCTCGAACAGAAGGACTACGTAACGTCGATTGCGATGCTGGAGGGAGCCGTAAAGGCAGGCGACCGACTGGCGGAGAGCTACCGGTCGCTCGGCATCGCTTATCTGAAAAGCCAGGAGTATGACAAGGCAAAAGAGGCTTTCAAGAGCAGTCTTTCGAGCATGAAGCACAAAGACGCGGAGTTTTCGCGCGATGTCATGTATTACGAGGCGGAAACCTGCGTACAGGCCGGAGATCTGGATGGAGCCATTGAGATCTGCACCAATATTCAGGAAGAAAAGGCCGATGCCGATGCGCTGTTCCTTAGGGGACGCGCGTACTTCCTGCAGAAGAATTACGAGCAGGCGAAGGTGGATTTTGATGCGGCAGTGGAGACGAAGGAGAGCTATCAGCTCTGCCTTGACATTTACGAGCTGTATCAGGAGAGCAGCATGAAGGCGGACGGAGACCGTTACCTCGAAGCGGCAGTGAAGATTGAGCCGAAAACGACCGAGGATTATTATAACATCGGCTGCGCATACTACTATCTGGAGGAGCAGGACGAGGCGGTCAAAGCGTTCTCGAAGGCAATGAAGGACGGCAGCAGCGCGGCGATGGAAATGCTCGGCGAGGTTTACCTTTCCAATGGTCAGAACGACGAGGCGAAAGCACTGTTTTCTTCGTATCTTTCGACAGATGGCTTTGCGGCGGCAGCAAACAACGGGCTGGCGCTCTGCGCACTTGCGGAAAACGACACGGACAGTGCACTCTCGTATATCGAGGAAGGACTCAAAACGGCAGAGGATTCCGACCGGGAAAATCTGCTGTTCAACCAGATTGTATCCTATGAAAAACGGGCGGATTTTGATACCGCGAAGTCGCTGATGGCGGATTTTCTGGCAGCATACCCGGAAAACACCGCGGCGCAGCGGGAAAATACGTTTCTCCAGAACCGATAACAGACGGAGGAAGTTGGATTGTTTGATTTAAGAGAAGAACAGGAGCGCGTGATTCTGGTCGGCGTACAGGAAAACGGCGGCGCAAACGCAGAAGAATCGCTCGACGAGCTGGCGGAACTGGCCAGCACCGCCGGTGCGAAGGTGGAGGGCCGCCTGGTGCAGGTGCGAGAGGCCATTCATCCGGGAACGTACATCGGAAAAGGAAAATTAGAGGAATTGAAAATTCTGGTGCGCGCCTGCGATGCGACGGGCATCATCTGCGACGATGAGCTCTCCTCGATCCAGTTAAAAGGGCTGGAGGAAGCACTGGAATGCAAGATCATGGACCGTACGCTTTTGATCCTGGATATCTTTGCGGCGCGCGCCGTGAGCAGCGAGGGTAAAATCCAGGTTGAGCTGGCCCAGTTAAAGTACCGTGCGTCCCGACTTTCCGGCCTTGGCACATCGCTTTCCCGTCTCGGCGGCGGAATCGGTACGAGAGGACCGGGAGAGAAAAAGCTGGAAACCGACCGGCGCCTGATCCGCACGCGTATTACGCAGTTAAAACGTGAGCTTGAGGAAGTACGCCAGCACAGAGAGCTCCTTCGTGAAGGCAGAAAACGTTCCAAAATCCCGGTAGCGGCGCTCGTAGGCTATACGTCAGCGGGAAAGAGCAGTCTTTTAAATGCACTGACAGGATCGAAAATTCTGGCAGATGCAATGCTGTTTTCCACGCTGGATACGACGACGCGGTCACTGACCCTTCCGGATGGACAGGAAATCCTGCTGACCGATACGGTTGGATTTATCAATAAGCTGCCACATCATCTGATCGATGCATTCCGCAGTACGCTGGAGGAAGCACGGTATGCCGACTATATTCTCCACGTTGTGGATACGTCAAATCCGCAGATGGAGCTGCAGATGCAGGTCGTGTACGATACGCTGCGGGAACTGAAAGTTGAGGACAAAAAGATCGTCACCCTGCTGAACAAGCAGGATAAGCTTCTCGACCCGGTGGTTGTAAAAGATTTCCGGGCAGACGCGAGCCTTGCGGTCTCTGCCAAAACAGGACAGGGACTCGAAGACCTCAAAAATTTACTCTCCTCGTGGATGATGGAGGGAAAAATCTATATCGAGCGCCTCTATCCGTACGATAAGGCGGGAACGATTTCACTGATCCGCGGATACGGAATTCTGCTCGAAGAAGAATATCTGCCGGAAGGCATCCGCGTAAAAGCCTATGTACCGAAGGATATCTATCCGAGGGTATAGAGGTATGGCAAGCGGGCTTAAAAACGGCAGTACATCCCTTTAAGCGCCGTACAGCGCCGAAAAATGGAAGGGACAGAACATAAGTAAAAGTACCATATCTAGTGATGTTAGAAAATTTCACACTAGATATGGTACTTTTTACTATTGACGGGAGAAACATGCTCTGCTATCATATGGTTCAGACACTGCAAAGAGTGGAACCTTAAAAAGGCCTTGCAGAAACGGTTGAATTAACAGGAGGGATCCATGTTTCAGGTAGAAAAGAGAGACGGAACGATTGCAGAGTTCCAGATGAAAAAGATTACCGATGCGATTGGAAAAGCATTCGGCGCAAAAGATATGCAGTTCAGCGATGACATGCTTCAGATGCTGGCACTGCGCGTAACAGCGGACTTTCAGTCCAAGATCAAAGACGGAAAAATTTCAGTGGAGGCAATTCAGGACAGCGTGGAGAACGTGCTGATCCAGTGCGGCTACGCAGAAGTGGCAAAAGCTTACATTCTGTACCGCAAGCAGAGGGAAAAAATCCGCAACATGAAATCGACGATCGTAGACTACAAAGAGATCGTGGACAGCTACGTAAAAGTAGAGGACTGGCGTGTCAAAGAGAACTCGACCGTAACGTATTCTGTCGGCGGTCTGATCTTAAGCAATTCCGGCGCGATCACAGCCAACTACTGGTTATCAGAGATTTATGATGACGAGATCGCCGAGGCACACCGCAACGCGGATATTCACATCCACGACCTGTCGATGCTGACCGGCTACTGTGCAGGATGGTCGTTAAAACAGCTCATCAAAGAAGGACTTGGCGGCATCAACGGAAAGATACTTCTTCTCCGGCAAGACATCTTTCGGTTCTGTGCAACCAGATGGTCAACTTCCTCGGCATTATGCAGAACGAGTGGGCAGGTGCGCAGGCATTTTCTTCATTTGATACGTATCTGGCGCCGTTCGTCAAAGTGGACAACTTAAGCTACGGCGAAGTGAAGAAGTGCATCGAGGCGTTTATCTACGGCGTCAACACACCGAGCCGCTGGGGAAGCCAGGCACCGTTCTCCAACATCACACTCGACTGGACCGTACCGGATGACCTCGCGGAGCTTCCGGCGATCGTCGGCGGTAAGGAGATGGACTTCAAGTACAAAGACTGTAAAAAAGAGATGGATATGGTCAACAAAGCGTTCATCGAGACGATGATCGAGGGAGATGCCAACGGAAGAGGCTTCCAGTACCCGATCCCGACCTACTCCATCACATCCGATTTTGACTGGTCCGATACGGAGAATAACCGTCTGCTGTTCGAAATGACTGCAAAATACGGTACCCCGTACTTCTCCAACTACATCAACAGCGATATGAAACCAAGCGACGTGCGCTCCATGTGCTGCCGTCTCCGCCTGGATCTGCGTGAGCTCGAAAGAAAACCGGCGGATTCTTCGGTTCCGGCGAGAGCACCGGATCGGTCGGCGTTGTCACCATCAATATGCCGCGTATCGCATATCAGTCCAAAGATGAGAAAGAGTTCTACCGCCGTCTCGATCATATGATGGATATTGCCGCACGTTCGTTAAAGACGAAACGTGAGGTCATTACCCGTCTCCTGGATGAGGGACTGTATCCATATACGAAACGGTACCTTGGAACGTTTGAGAACCACTTCTCAACCATCGGTCTGATCGGTATGAACGAGGCCGGCTTAAATGCCGCATGGCTCGGAAAGGGTCTGGAGGATCCGAAGACACAGCAGTTTACGAAAGAAGTTCTGAACCATATGAGAGAGCGTCTTTCTGATTACCAGGAGGAGTACGGCGATCTGTACAACCTTGAGGCAACTCCGGCGGAGTCGACCGCATACCGTCTGGCAAAACACGACCGTGCAAAATGGCCGGATATCAAGACCGCAGGCCATGAGGGAGATACCCCGTACTACACCAACAGCTCCCATCTGCCGGTGGACTATACCGAGGATATTTTCTCTGCGCTTGATATTCAGGATGATCTGCAGACGCTGTACACCTCGGGAACTGTATTCCATGCGTTCCTTGGCGAAAAACTGCCGGACTGGAAAGCAGCAGCTTCCCTTGTGCGGAAGATTGCAGAGAACTACAAACTGCCGTACTACACGCTGTCCCCGACGTATTCTGTTTGTGCGAACGACGGCTATCTCGCCGGCGAGCATTTTACATGTCCGATCTGTGGAAAAGAGGCAGAGGTTTACAGCCGTATCACGGGATATTATCGTCCGGTCAAGAACTGGAACGACGGAAAACGCCAGGAGTACAAGAACAGAACTGTATATGATATCATCCACTCCAAATCGCCGGAGCAGAAAATGAAATCGTACGGCGCAGCAGAGAAACTGGCAGAGCAGGCCGCTGGAAAAGAAGAGCCGAAAGCCGCTGCAGCAGCAGATAAAATCGAGGAAGACGGCATGTACCTGTTCACGACAAGCACCTGCCCGAACTGCAAAATGGCAAAAGAAATGCTCGCCGAGGAGCAGTATGAGGTGATCGACGCAGAGCGTCACCCGGATCTTGCCGCACAGTACGGCATCATGCAGGCACCGACTCTTCTCGTTGTGGAGGACGGCCAGGCGCAGAAGATTGTGAATGCTTCCAAGTATCCAGAAATATGTGGATGAATATCTCTCCTAAATCTGTGCGCATATAGTTGCAGGAA
>ENA-OQJI01000250-OQJI01000250.1-human-gut-metagenome-genome-assembly--contig:-NODE-250-length-12340-cov-1.603783_pt1 | contig 12340 bp, 14 predicted proteins | sample MGYA00242602_ERZ504768 | MGnify/ENA primary metagenome ERZ504768 (study PRJEB26092, sample SAMD00036368) | human gut metagenome | host: Homo sapiens | study: EMG produced TPA metagenomics assembly of...
TTAAGAAAAACGAACTGGAGGAAATTATTTCTGAAACCAAGCAGGAAGAAGAAAAGCTGAGAGAAAAAGCTAAGAATCTGGAAACAACTATCGAACCTCGTTTGCTTCAGGCTTTCAAACGTATCCGTAAGAACTCTCGTAACGGATTGGGTATTACTTACGTTCAACGTGATGCATGTGGTGGTTGCTTCAACAAAATCCCGCCTCAGAAACAGTTGGATATCCGTATGCGTAAGAAAATCATCGTGTGCGAATATTGCGGACGTATCATGATAGACCCAGAACTGGCTGGTGTTGTTGCTGAAAAGCACTTAGAAACAAAGATTAAATAATATTCCGGTTCTACGGACATAACAATAGACTGCTCCGGTATATTCTGGCTTACATCGCCGGATATACCGGAGCTTTTTATTTACTAAGCGAAGAAATAATATAATAATTTTCCTGTACTTATGATAAATCATCTGTATAATTCAAATCAAACAACTGCATAGTTAATACATTATATATCAATATATAGACATGTATATTAAACCGAATATAAAGATAATAATATTATACAGATAAAATTAAGACAAAGCCTTATTCACAAGGCTCATTTATTTCTCGATTTCAAAGCGAGAAATGGAGCTGCTCCAGTTGCTATAACCACCAGCAACCATAAATTTCCACTTGAGGGATTGTAAGCCTTCAACAGTTCACAGACAGAGCTTCCCGTAGCAAGTCCCATACCGAATTCAAACAAGACTGTCAGCAATATCCATGCAAAGGATATAACCAGACAATCCGTACGGGAGAGCTTCTTGACGCGAGATAATAATATTTTGGCAACGAGTAATATCAATATGCTTAATATAATTCCACTGACAGCCAAAGCACACTTATCGGGTAGAAATTTCACCAGCACATAATCGCGAAAACCTCCGTTCAGTATAGCAACCGGAATGAAGCTGATCCATATCGGAAGAGAAACAAATAAACTACAAAGATGCATAGTCCGGAATCTCTGGAAGGAACACATATGAGTTAGTTGCATAATCGATACGACAGCAATAATGATTGATACCATTGGTCACAATCAGATATTCTACCCGAAGCACCATGTTGTAACGCGTTATCTGATCGAACACAGCTTGGGTAATCACTACATCCGGAGCCTTATATTCTACTATCATTTTAGCCGTCAGATCACGGTTGTACAATACCGTATCACAGCGCTTCTTCGTACCGTTTAAGTTAATCTGTATCTCATTTGCCAGCAATCCTGAAGGATATCCCTTATGCATTAACAAGTAATTAGTAAAGTGCTGTCGCACCCATTCCTCAGGAGTCAGGGCAACGTATTTCTTGCGCAATACGTCGAAAATGTATTTTTTCCCCTCTTTATTAGAGATTTTAAACGAGTAAGGTGGTAAATTTAATGCCAACATTTCGTAAATTTGCAATAATAGACAAAATCGTTTTTCATACAAAAATACGAAAATATCATGAAAACTAAGGCAGAAATCGTGGCAAACTGGTTACCACGATACACAAAAAGAAAACTAGAAGACTTCGGAGAATACATCTTGTTGACCAACTTCAACAAGTATGTAGAGATATTTGCAGATCGCTTTAACGTCCCTATTTTAGGTCATGATGCTAATATGATTTCTGCACACGCAGAAGGAATTACTATTATCAACTTCGGAATGGGAAGCCCGAATGCAGCCATCATCATGGACCTGCTGAGTGCCATCCACCCCAAAGCTTGCCTTTTCCTGGGTAAATGTGGAGGTATAGATAAGAAAAACCAGATAGGCGATTTGATCCTGCCTATTGCTGCCATACGAGGCGAAGGTACTTCGAACGATTATTACCCGCCAGAAGTCCCCGCCTTGCCTGCGTTTATGCTACAGCGTGCTGTTTCATCTGCTATCCGCGACCATTCACGCGACTACTGGACCGGCACAGTCTACACAACTAACCGCCGCATATGGGAACACGATGACGACTTTAAAAAGTATCTTTTGAAGACACGTGCCATGGCAGTAGATATGGAAACCGCAACCCTTTTCACAACAGGATTTGCAAATCATATCCCGACAGGCGCACTACTGTTAGTATCCGACCAGCCAATGATACCGGAAGGAGTAAAAACAGAAAAGAGTGACTCGCTCGTCACACAGCAGTTTGTCAACGAACATGTAGAGATCGGAATCGATGCGCTACGTATGATTATCGATGAAAAGAAGACAGTGAAGCATCTGAAATTTGACTGGTAATTTTACTATCCATGGCAAAAGAAACAACATACGAAGAGATAGTCAGAAACATAAAAAACAAGGTCTATTCTCCCATTTATTTTCTTATGGGAGAAGAAGACTATTATATCGATCGCATAGCTGATTACATCATGGACAGTGTGCTGAATGAAACCGAAAAGGAGTTCAACCAGACTGTTCTATATGGTGCAGATACAGATATTGCCACCATTATCAACGGTGCTAAACGCTATCCGATGATGTCGAAATATCAGGTCCTGGTTGTAAAAGAAGCCCAAAATTTAAAGAATCTGGATGAGCTGGTTTACTACCTGCAAAAGCCAATGCTGTCTACTATTTTGGTTATCTGCTACAAACATGGATCATTAGACCGAAGAAAAAAACTTACAGCAGAAATCAGAAAAGACCGGAGTTCTGTTCGAATCAAAAAAGCTGAAAGATGCACAGCTTCCGGGATTCATCGCTTCATATTTAAAACGTAAACAAGTAGAAATAGAACCTAAAGCGGCCGAGATGATGGCCGAATTTGTTGGTACCGATTTAAACCGAATGGCAGGCGAATTGGAAAAAATTAATTATCACCCTACCCAGCGGTCAGAAGCGTATCACTCCGGAACAAATAGAGCGAAATATCGGAATAAGCAAAGACTATAATAACTTCGAATTACGCAATGCACTTATCGCCAAAGATATTTTAAAAGCAAATCAGATAGTAAATTATTTTGAAGAAAATCCTAAAAACAATCCACTTCAGGTAACTCTGGCAGTCCTCTTTAATTTCTATGCAAATCTGATGCTGGCATACTATGCTCCCGAAAAAACAGAACAGGGAATCGCCGCACAATTAGGGCTGCGTTCTCCCTGGCAAGCCAAAGACTATATGCTTGCTATGAGAAGATACACGGGAGTAAAAGTAATGCAGATCATCGGAGCTATCCGTATGTGTGATGCTAAGTCGAAAGGAATAGGTAACGCGTCAATATCGGATGGTGAATTATTAAAGGAACTTATCTTCATGATTCTTCATTGACATCTAATTTCTGACCACTAAAAAAAACGAAAAGGAAGACTCTGTTCTGTACGTTTTATCACTAAACGTACAGAACAGAGTCTTTTTTTTATACCCACACGAGATTTTAAAATTTAGGAACGAACGAATCATTGGCCGTAATTTTTAAAATCTGAGAGCATAAGGATTTTGGATAAAACAGGAAGAAACCTAATCAATATGTATAACACGTAAAAGGGTAATACAGCAATAACACGGAATCAAGAAATAAACTTCTCCCAATATACAAATCAATCTCTAAATTTTTCCTTTACGAATGTATAGGTGTAAACTTGGTCATTAAAGGAAGCTAGTATATAATAAATAATCTCTATTTACAATTGTTTGAGTATTTTTGTAAACAAATGTAATAAATACATTTGTAAATCACCACACAAAAGTACATAAGTATAGATATATTAGAGATAAATGCCTGAATAAGAGAGGGGAGAGCCATTTGTTTTGTATACAATTCTATATGTAAACGAGTGATTATTCATTAAATAATTATACTATAAAATATAGTAAAAACCAGTATTTTACTATTTACTTTCCAAGAAAAGCTTTAACAAATTTACATTTGTTTTAATAAAAGAGCAGTATCCTGGTAAAACAAATGTATTTTACTATAATAATTATTTATTAATCAGAAAAATATGCCATTATATTAAAGTGATTACTTTACATTATATCAAGCAATTTACATTCGTAAATACTAAAAAGCGCATCCAGTATTTACATTCATAAATTACTTTTGTTTCCAACTTTTATATATGTAAATTTGCAAAAGAAAACATAAAACATTACCTTTGTAAACAGATAAATAATCTATTCCATTTGTTAATGAAGGACCGTATTATACAAATCATGCAGAAAGAAGGCTTGAGTAATGCCGAGTTTGCCGAAAAGATTGGGATTTCCACATCTTCACTATCGCATATATTCAATGGCAGAAATAAACCAAGCCTTGATGTTGTTATGCGTATCCATAAAGCTTGTCCATATGTTAACATTGAATGGTTACTATACGGAGAAGGTGAAATGGAAGGTGAAAATACGCCAGACACTGCAACACCTCAGTACACACAAGGCTTTGAGAATCCCGAAAAATCGACCGAGAGCCCGATTCTTTTTGATTTTCGCAAGGAAAATGTATCAGAAACGCCTGCTTATACACCTAAAGAATCTGTACGTGAGGAAATTAGATACATAGAAAAGCCTCACCCCAAAATCACTGAAATAAGAATTTTCTTCGATAATGGTACGTATCAGGTATTCAAACCTGAAAAAAAACTAATAAAATCTTTATATCCGGATAAAAGTACAGCTTATTATCGGATAATTTATTTAGATAGAATCAGGGACTTTCCCATAACCAAAAGAAAGATACTAGGGTAAATTTCGTTATCTTTGCAAAAACAAAACGAATTTACCCTAGTTTTTATGAAAAAATACATATTAGATTTGACAGTAACAGAGAACATACGTTACATGCAAACTATGTTCTGATCAAGCTGACTCAGTCCGCTCCGCTACCGGATATGCTTCCGGGGCAGTTCGCCGAAATTCGTATTGACGGTTCAAATACAACCTTCCTTCGGCGTCCCATTTCTATTAATTATGTAGACAGAAAGACCAACGAGGTATGGTTTCTTGTACAACTCGTAGGTGATGGCACACGTAAACTGGCTACTGTAAAAGAAGGTGATATAGTAAATGTAGTATTGCCATTAGGAAACGGGTTCTCTATGCCGGAAAATCCTGACAGAAAAGTTCTTTTAGTAGGTGGTGGCGTGGGTACTGCTCCGATGCTTTATCTGGGTGAAGCATTGCTGAAGATGGGCTGCAAACCGACTTTCCTATTGGGTGCACGTTCTAAGAACGATCTGCTGCAACTGGAACAATTCGAGCAGTTCGGCGATGTATATACCACTACTGAAGACGGAAGTATGGGAGAAAAAGGTTATGTAACAATGCACAGTGTTCTGAAAGACAATAAGTTTGATATGATTTACACTTGTGGTCCCAAACCAATGATGGTAGCTGTAGCCAAATATGCCAAAGCTAACAATATTGAATGTGAAGTATCTTTGGAAAATACCATGGCATGCGGCGTCGGAGCCTGTCTGTGCTGCGTAGAAAAGACCGATGAAGGTCATGTATGTGTTTGTAAAGAAGGTCCTGTATTTAATATAAAGAAACTATTATGGCAGATTTAAGTGTAAACATCGGTAAATTAGAAATGTCGAATCCCGTGATGACAGCATCGGGTACATTTGGATATGGACTAGAATTTCAGGACTTTGTAGACCTGGAAAAGATTGGCGGTATCATTGTAAAAGGTACAACACTACATCATCGCGAAGGTAATCCGTATCCGCGTATGGCAGAAACTCCTATGGGTATGCTGAACGCCGTAGGATTGCAAAACAAAGGTGTACATTACTTTGTAGACCACATCTATCCGCAGATCAAGGATATCCACACAAATATGATTGTAAACGTTTCAGGTTCACAAGTGGAAGACTACGCTGAAACAGCAAGCATAATTAATGAACTGGACAATATCCCGGCCATCGAGCTGAATATTTCCTGCCCGAACGTAAAACAAGGTGGTATGGCATTCGGCGTTACAGCGCATGGTGCAGCCGAAGTAGTCAGTGCAGTACGTAAAGTATATCACAAAACACTGATCGTAAAGCTCTCGCCAAACGTAACCGACATTACAGAAATAGCACGAGCTGCTGAAGGAGCCGGAGCCGACAGTGTATCACTCATCAATACTTTACTGGGAATGGCTATTGATGCTGAAAAGCGTAAACCTATCTTATCAACAGTAACAGGTGGTATGAGCGGTGCTGCCGTAAAGCCAATTGCCTTGAGAATGGTTTGGCAGGTAGCTAAAGCTGTAAAGATTCCAGTAGTGGGACTAGGTGGTATCATGAACTGGAAAGATGCTGTTGAGTTCTTGCTGGCAGGTGCTACTGCTATTCAGATAGGAACTGCAAACTTTATCGACCCTGCTATTACAGTTAAAGTGGCCGATGGCATCAACGACTATCTGGAACGTCATGGATACTCATCTGTACGCGAAATTATCGGAGCTTTAGAAGTTTAAAATATTTTTACATCAGGTGCTCTATAAAGCTCTTTAACTAACAAGAAGAACTATGTACATTGAAAAGAGAATGTATATAGTTCTTCTTCGTATATATGGGAAATGAATTATTCTTCTTTTCTTCTTTTCGATATAAAATGTAAAATTATTTCTCTTTCAGCAAATCCGGAAACAGACGTCGTGTACAAGTAGTACTCCTTGAATAAAACGAACAAGCGTATTCTCGTAAGCTGCCTGATAGATAACATACCCTTATTTCATATGTTCTTTTAAGAAATACAACAGAGCCCATACTTTTCTCATATCCACTTATAATAAAAAATATTTAATTAAGTTTATTCCCCGCTCAATGTACAACGCTTCGGAATTCTTTTAGGCATTCTCTATATTTGCCATTCAACATAGAAAATTCAACAACAAGCTGAAAGGTGAATTGGGAATTCTTATGGCTTTTCACTCTGCCTGCCGGTTTCTGTTCTACATCGAACCAACAATACACAGAACTTTTTTCTAATGTCAGATTTGTATTCAACCGAACACTACCAATCGGCCACCATTTCTCAATACAGTAGAATATTCCGATACAAGTAAAAGCAAAGAATCCTGCCCTTATATCGGGATGGAGTTTAAGTCACTTGTCAGATATTGAAAAGTAAAGATATTTATACGTCATACATAACCCTTTAATTCATTTGGCTAATCCGACAAAAAAACTTTATATTTGTGAGTATAGAGAAGATAAAAGTAATAACCCTTAAATTACATTACCAATGAAAAAAGCAATATCTTTTCTTTCGCTTCTTCTGATGGCAATTATTGCATTTGCTGAGCCTCATTTCGTCAGCCTTTCAAATAAAGGAGGAAAAACCACAGTTATCTTTACACTTACTTCAGACGATAAAGATAGTAAAAACGGGCTCGGCATAGAAAATATCATGCTCGAATATGACAATGGTAAAACTTATAAAGCCAAACACGTGGATGCTCAATTTGGAGATACAACAACAGTTATCGTAAAATTCAAAAAGCTATCCAAGTTGGAAAATTCTCGTCTGAAATTCTGCATCAACGGCGAAGATAAATATATCGACATTCCAACGGATATGAATTAATATTATATTTATAAATTGACACAGTATGGAAAACTTCAAGGTTAAAAACAGATTGGTTTATGGAGGTTACATAGCCTTACTGTGGCTTCTTGGAGGATTGGCATTCTATTATATACTGAATATAATTACCCAATCTCCTGAAGACGACTCCAGCCTTCTATGCCATTATTCATCCTACATTGTAATAGGAATAGTTATAAGTTGGATGCACAGCCGTACCTATTATTCTTTAATGAATGGTATCTTACAGATACGGACTCCACATGTCATAGTGAAAACCCTGATTTTACAAAATATCATAAAAGCAGATTGTCATGCATCTGCGAAGTTTCATCTTCTTCGTGGGTGGTATAATGTATCTCTGACTGATCAGAAAGGAAAGAAAGTCTACTTATATACTGAGAATGCAAAAAGACTGATTGAATTATTAAAGGAAAAGAATATTGAAATGTCTGTACTATGATTTCCCTAATGCAGGAGTGAAAACTGTGGTATTTGCGCAGATTATAGAGCTATTATTTTAAGAAGGAAACTGGATCTTAATACAAAGAACAAATTAGTAGATGAGGAATTAGGATTTCTGAATATAATAAAGGAAGAGTCTGGATTATTCAACACCCAAAAACTCTTCCTTTATTATTATCTTTTTTATTTACTATAAAACAACATCCGAATATTATGCAATATCACGACATACAACTATTCATGTTATCCTATATAAGAGGATTCTTATTTATCTTCCAGCAAATCTGGTCTCAGACGCTGTGTACGCTCCAGTGACTGCTGAAATTCCCATTCACGAATCTTAGCCTCATGCCCAGACAAAAGGACATCAGGAACTTTCCAACCATTGTATTCAGCCGGACGGGTGTACACTGGAGGAGCCAGTAAATTATCTTGAAACGAATCTGATAAGGCTGACTGTTCGTCGGAAATGACGCCAGGAATAATTCGCACGATAGCATCCGATATTACGGCTGCTGCCAGTTCACCTCCAGTCAGCACGTAATCTCCGATACTGATTTCCTTCGTAATGAAATGTTCGCGAATACGATAGTCTATGCCTTTAAAGTGTCCGCAAAGAATAATCAGATTCTCGCTCATGGAAAGTGTGTTCGCCATTTTCTGGTTAAACTGCTCGCCATCGGGAGTTGTAAAAATAACTTCATCGTAATGACGCTCAGCTTTTAAAGCCGAGATACAACGGTCTATAGGTTCAATTTTCATAACCATTCCCGCACATCCTCCAAAAGGATAATCATCCACCTTACGGTAGCGGTCGTAAGCATAATCACGCAGGTTATGTATGTGTATCTCTGCAATACCTTTCTTTTGTGCACGGCTCATGATAGAACAATTAAAAAAACCTTCTATCATTTCTGGCAAAACAGTTATAATATCTATTCTCATAAGTCTTTTGTTATTTTTTTTGCAAAAGTACAAAGTTTCCGCCGTACCCACATAGCCCACTATGACATTTTTACTATTTTTGCAAGAAACATCATTTTATCATATAACATGACTGACATTGAAAGAATAGACCAGCTACGTGAAGAACTGCATGTTCATAACTATAACTATTATGTACTGAATGCACCCGTTATTTCCGACCTGGAATTCGATAAGCTGATGCGTGAACTGCAAGATCTGGAAGCACTACACCCAGAATACTACGATCCTAATTCACCTAGTGTTCGTGTAGGAAGCGATTTGAATAAGAACTTCACGCAAGTAGAACATAAGTATCCAATGCTCTCGTTGGGCAATACATATTCTCAGGCAGAAGTAACCGAATTTTACGAACGTGTAAGTAAATCATTGAACGAAGAATTCGAGCTCTGCTGCGAAATGAAATATGATGGTACGTCCATCTCACTGACGTATGAAGACGGAAAGTTAGTACGTGCCGTAACTCGAGGTGACGGAGTAAGAGGAGATGACGTAACCGATAATGTAAAAACAATCCGTTCTATACCTTTAGTTCTGCATGGAGAAGGATATCCAAAGAATTTTGAAATACGAGGTGAAATTTTGATGCCGTGGAATGTATTCGAAGAGCTGAATCGCGAACGTGAACTTCGCGAAGAGCCTTTGTTTGCAAATCCTCGTAATGCAGCTTCGGGAACACTGAAATCGCAGAACTCTGCTGTAGTGGCAAACCGTAAGCTTGATGCTTATCTGTATTACTTGTTGGGAGATAATCTTCCTCACGACGGACATTATGAAAACCTTCAGGAAGCAGCCAAGTGGGGATTCAAGATTTCGCATATATCGCGTAAAGCACGTACTTTGCAGGAGGTGTTCGATTTTATCAACTATTGGGATGTAGAACGCAAAAATCTTCCTGTTGCAACCGACGGTATCGTTCTGAAAGTAAATTCTCTTCGTCAGCAACGTAATTTGGGATATACAGCAAAATCTCCCCGTTGGGCAATAGCTTATAAATTTCAGGCTGAGCGTGCGCTTACAAAACTCGAAAAAGTTACTTACCAGGTAGGAAGAACAGGAGCCGTAACACCCGTTGCCAACCTAGATCCGGTACAGCTTTCGGGAACTGTTGTACGTCGTGCTTCATTACATAACGCTGATATCATTGCTTCTCTCGACCTTCATATCGGCGATATGGTGTATGTAGAAAAAGGAGGAGAGATTATACCTAAAATAACAGGAGTGGAAGTTTCTGCCCGTCCAGCTGGAAGTGAAAAAGTAACTTTTATCACACATTGTCCCGAATGCGGAAGTGAATTGGTTCGTTACGAAGATGAAGCCGCCTATTACTGTACGAACGAAACGGCATGTCCGCCACAGATTAAAGGTAAGATTGAACATTTTATCAGTCGTCGTGCCATGAATATAGAAGGTCTAGGTCCTGAAACTGTTGATCTGTTTTATCAAGAAGGATTAATTCACGATATAGCCGACCTTTACACCTTACAGACAGCTGATATCTGCCGTCTGGAACGCATGGGAGAGAAATCTGCCGAAAATATTATTCAAGGAATCGAGCGTTCTAAAGAGGTCCCATATGAACGTGTACTATTTGCTTTAGGTATACGATTCGTAGGTGAAACTGTTGCTAAAAAGGTAGCAAAAGCCTTTCGTTCGATAGAGGCACTTGCTTCGACCAATCTCGATGATTTAATCCATGTAGATGAAATCGGTGAAAAAATAGCTGGAAGTATCATTCAATATTTTGCTAATGAGAAAAATCGCATATTGGTGGAAAGACTTCGTCAGTCCGGGCTTAAACTGGAAGCTGACGAAGAAGACTTATCGGGATATTCTGACAAACTGAAAGGAATGTCTATCGTAATAAGCGGAGTCTTTGCCCGTCATTCACGCGATGAGTATAAAGCCTAATCGAAAAACATGGAGGGAAAAATGTAGGCAGTATATCGAAAAAGACATCTTTCATTTTGGCTGGAGACAATATGGGACCAAGTAAACTGGGAAAGGCACAACAGCTTAATATCCCAATTAAAGATGAAAATGAGTTTTTGGCTATGATTGAAGAAGAATAAATTGACATATCCTCATTTAATAAGCAAAAAAGTGATAAAATCGAAGTATAAATAGAAAATATTCGTACTTTTGTATATTTAAAATAGCATTTATATTTTATTTATGATACAAAGAAGGTTGAAAGGAATGGGAGTCGCATTAATTACTCCCTTCAATGAAGACGGAAGTGTGGACTATGATTCCCTGATAAAATTAGTTGAATTTCAGGTACAGAACGGTACTGATTTTTTGTGTGTATTAGGTACTACCGCAGAAACTCCGACTCTGACAAATGAAGAAAAGCAGAAGATAAAACGACTCGTCATAGAACGTGTTAATGGACGTATTCCTATATTATTAGGAATAAGCAGTAATTGCACTCAAACCGTGGTCGACACTTTAAAGAACGATGACTTCACAGGGGTAGATGCCGTCCTAGTAGCTGTACCATATTATAATAAGCCCTCGCAAGAAGGCATTTATCAGCACTATAAAGCTATTGCTGAAGCAACTCAACTACCTATAGTATTATATAATGTTCCCGGGCGTACAGGCGTTAATATGACGGCTGAAACAACACTTCGTTTAGCTCGTGATTTCGACAATATTGTAGCAATAAAGGAAGCTTCCGGTAACATTACCCAAATGGATGATATCATTAAAAATAAACCTGCTAATTTTGATGTTATATCAGGTGATGATGGAATTACATTCCCGCTAATAACATTAGGAGCAGTAGGAGTTATTTCTGTAATAGGAAATGCATTTCCTCGTGAGTTTAGCCGTATGACACGTTTGGCACTAGCCGGCGATTATAATAGTGCTTTATCTATTCATCATCAATTTACAGAATTATTCAAATTATTATTTGTTGATGGAAATCCTGCTGGAGTTAAAGCCATGTTAAGCATGATGGGAATGATAAAGAATCGCTTACGCTTACCATTAGTTCCAACACGCATCACGACTTTTGAAGAGATGAGACGTATTTTAAATGAATTGAAAATAAAATGCTAATCTGATTTTATATAAAAAATAAGCCTGATAATAGATATCAGGCTTATTTTTTTTATATCTTTACTAACATTTAAGCATAGCTTTTTTATTTTATAATCGGTATTATGTTTAATTATATATTTAAAAACCTTCTATTCCATCCTACAACTTTATTGGGTCAGTAGAAATTTAGTGGGGATACGCATATAGCTTCGCAATGCGGAATAAAAAGAACTTCTTATCAGCTACTCCTCTTAGATTTGCTCTGAACAGTTTAATTTTTGCATTGAACGATTCTGCC
>ENA-OQJI01000251-OQJI01000251.1-human-gut-metagenome-genome-assembly--contig:-NODE-251-length-12308-cov-1.125277_pt1 | contig 12308 bp, 10 predicted proteins | sample MGYA00242602_ERZ504768 | MGnify/ENA primary metagenome ERZ504768 (study PRJEB26092, sample SAMD00036368) | human gut metagenome | host: Homo sapiens | study: EMG produced TPA metagenomics assembly of...
CGCAGCCAGCGACGAGCTCACCAAAAACGGTTCCACGCCCATTTCCGTCAAACGCGTCACCGCACTCGGAGCATCATTGGTGTGCAACGTGGACAGCACCAAATGGCCCGTCAGCGAAGCCTCGATCGCAATGGTCGCCGTCTCCTCGTCTCGAATCTCACCGATCAGCACCACATCAGGGTCGGCACGAAGAATCGAACGCAACGCGGCGGCGAAGGTCATACCCGCCTTATTGTTCACCTGCACCTGATTGATGCCCTTCATGCGGAATTCCACAGGGTCTTCAACCGTGATGATGTTGATTTCCGGGCGGGCCACATCGCCCAACGTCGCATACAACGTGGTCGACTTACCCGAACCGGTCGGACCAGTCACCAACACCATGCCGTACGGGCGGTTGTACGCTTTGGAAAACACATCGAAATTGCGTTCGCTGAAATTCAGATCCTCCACTTTGAGATTGCCCGAAGGCGTGCTCAAAATACGCATGACGATTTTCTCGCCCCACACCGTAGGCAATGCCGCCACGCGAAGATCAACCTTCTGACCGTTGTGACGTACGGTAATACGGCCATCCTGCGGCTTGCGGCGCTCGCCGATATCCATTTCGGCCATGACCTTAATGCGGCTGATCACACCTTGGGTCATGGCGCGTGGCGCTTTTTGGAAGATATGCAACACGCCGTCGATGCGGTAGCGTACGAGCAGACCGTCTTCCTGCGGTTCGATATGGATATCGGAGCAGTGGTCGTCGATGGCCTGGTTGATGAGCAGACTTACGAAGCGTGCCACGGGTGAGGCGTCTTCGCTGTCGTCTTGTTCAAGGTCGACTTCTTTTTTCGCGGTCGCGGCGATCTCGTGCGATAGTTCGGTCAACTCCGCATTGGCGCGCAGGAACCGGTTGATGCAGTCGCGTACCTGCGATGGCATGGCGACCATGGCGATGACGGGCATGCCGGTTGTTGCGGAAACATCGTCTACCGCGGCGAAGTTTTTCGGATTCGCCATGGCTACGGCGATGCGCCCGTTGACGATGGAAAGCGGCAGAAGCTGGTTGCGTCGGCACAGATCGTCGGGAACCATGCTGATGACTTCTTTGTCGATCTGGTATTCATTGAGGTCCACGAACGGCAGGCTCATGCCTTGCGCCAACGCCATGGCATATTGGCGTTCGGTCTGTTCGTCCATGCCTTCGGTGGACGTTGGCATGGCGGGAAAATCTCCGGTGGCGTCGCTTGTCATTGCCGCATGGCGTGGTGTGCTCGGCGTGAACACCTGATGGATCTCGCCGGTTGTCGGCGCGATCGGATCCATACTTTGCGGGAAAGCGTTCGGCGTGTCGCTGTTTTTGTTTCGCCTGAGGAAGGGGAAACGGCCTCCCGAACCGGCGTCGCTCATAATGACCTCCTGCACCGCATGCGCGCTTATGCGCCTGTCATACGGCATAACATGAAACCCCAAGCAAACGGCAGCATTTGTGGGGTGGCTGATGTTCAGTTGTTCGAAGTCATGTGAGCTACAACGATTGCAGTATTGTGTACTGCTAAATCAGTATTGTAGCCGCAAAAACAGGTAAAAGCTAATCGTGGCAAAGTTTTTTGAGAAATATGTTGCTGTGAAAACGTTGGCAGAATATCGTGATACAGTAACTCATGTTTATGGCACCGCGTTTGGTTGCGTGCCGAATTCCTGCCGCTTCCAATGATGGGGTGGCATCTTGTGAAGGAGCTGCTCATGGAGTACAGCTTGCGCACAGCGGGAGACGCCCCCGATTCAGGGGTTGCGGCGAGTCGCGTCAATCGATTGCCAAAACGTGGCGAGTCCGGCTTCACGTTGGTGGAAGTGCTGGTGGCGATCGTGGTGTTGAGCATCACGGGACTTGCCGCCGCACAGTTCGCCATTACGGCCATTCGCACGTCATATGCGCAGCAGCAGCGGTCCACCGCCGTGTCGCTGGGCGACGACGGCATGGAAAGAATGCGTGCGCAGATCGCCAATGTAGACGCCAACCAATATCTCGATGAACTCATCAAAGGCATGGGGGGAAACGTCCGTCACCGCCGCGCAGAAGAATCTTTCCGACGTTGGCGCCATCACGTCGCAATTGGCGGATCTGAGCTATACCAGTTCGCCTGATCCAGACAAGAGCAAGTATATTCAGCCGGTTCGTGCCACTACGGGCAAGGACGCCAAGCATACCGAATATACGGTGAACACGGTGGTGGAGCGCTGTTTCCGTGCCAGCGGCGAGATCTCGTGCAAGACCGCATCTCAGCTGGGCATTTCCCGTAGTTCCGCAACGAGCTATACGGCCAATACCTCAACAAGCGCCACGGCCGACATTCTGGATCCGGGCAAAACGGTATCGGGCGCGTTTACGTTCGGTGCGCACACGTATATGCCCATGATCCGCGTGGTGGTAGGCGTCACCTGGGACGACAACATGCATCAGGCAAAACCTGCCTGTACACCACGTCGGAACTGCTGGATATTGGCGTCGACAACAAGCTCATCATCTAGTGAGGGGTTGCAATGAGCGGAACAACAAGCGGAAAACTGCGTATTCGCGCCGTCGCGCAACGTATGGCGCGCGGTGAAAGCGGCGTCACCTTGGTGGAGATGATGGTGTCGCTGTTCATCTTCGCCATCGTCTCCACCATGTTCACCACGGCGATCGTGCAATACCTGCATTCCACCAGCGCGGATGCGATACGAAGCAGGTCTTCCACGGAAATAGCCACGTCGGTGCAAAGCCTCGACCGGTATGTGCGCTACGCGGAGGGTGTTGAGTATGACGCCACGAACCATACGCTCACCATGGTCACTCCGGGGGATTCTGGTGCGAAGCAGTGCGTGGTGATCACGTACCAGGACGCCACGTGGAAGAACGGTACGGTAAGCGATTACGGCAGCGTGAAGGTAAAAACGAAGCCGTATGATGCGTCCGTCACGTCATGGAGCACGCGCGCGGTGTTGGGGTCGGTAATGAACAACGAGTCGGGAGGCACGTCTGATGATTCGCTGTTCGCCTCGCGATTATTCACGGTGGATGGCACCAATCGGGTGGTGCGTTATTCGCCGGTGACGGGGTCGTATGTGAGCGGCAAGCCGGTCACGTCGAATACGTCCACGTCGTTCACCGCACGCAATGTGAAATCGGGTGGAACTGCAATCGATTTCACTCCGTGTGGCTGAGTGTTCCGCTAGATCTTGCGGCAGACGGCTGGTTCCTTATGGGGCCAGCCGTTTTTGTTGCCCCGTCAGACACCCTGCGACACGCCCGAAAAGGGTGGTTATTCCAGTTTTTTCAAAAAACGTGACTGCAAAGATTTGCTGAGCGATTGTACTGAAAACAAGCTATTTGTGGTGTTGTATTTTTTGTTGCACGATTTTGGTTTTGTGTTGTACCTTTTGTGGCCGCTTGAAAAAGTGCGATTTGCTGATGGTTGTGAAGGGGGTTGTGGGGTAAGCTGAAACGCTTTTGTACGGATGAAGGATGAGGGGAAAATGAATCGAAAATGAAACGCTCGTAAAACGATTGACGCCGGAATAATGGTTCTGCAAACGATGTCAATGCGGATAAAGTTAAGACTGTTGGTTATGTGAGCCAGCAGCCCCCACAAGGGGACGATCGATAGAAGAACGCCGCGAAGCTCCATCGTGGGATGCGAGCGGCGACCTTTCCCGAAGGAAAGAAGGATTCAATTATGAAGAGCGTGCGCAACGCACTCAACCGCCGTGCCAAGGGCGAAAAGGGCTTTACCCTTGTCGAGCTGCTCGTGGTGGTCATCATCATCGGCATCCTCGCCGCCATCTCCGTGCCGATCTACCTGAACCAGCGCAAGTCGGCCTGGAACTCCCAGACCGAGTCCGACGTCAAGAACGCCAGCCTTGTGATGGAAACCATCATGACTAACAATAATGGGAAAGTTCCGACTCTGAAGGCTTCTTCTTGCACCGGTTCGTCAACTAACAGCAAGTGCGACATCTATGATGGCAATGAAGTTACGGTGAGCGATGGCGTCACTATCGTGATTACTGCGACGGCGGGTGCCGGAACTTATACGGTCGAGGGCACCAACTCGAACAACACGGGCTGCAAGAACTATGTCTATAATTCGGCAAATGGTTCCGTCAGCAGTACAGATCATAAGGATTTGGTTGCGAAGCAAGACTGATTGCCCCGCTGACTATGGGATCTAAAGGTATCGGAGCGTATGAGGTATCGCTCCGATACCTTGTTCCATATCCATATTCGTTCTATTGTTCGTCAATCATTCCATGGGGGAGTAATGGCCAGGGAACAGGCGCAAGTGGCATTTCAAAACGGCACCAAGAAGTGGCGTTACAAGGGTGTTTCCGCTGACGGCCGCACCAAGCAGAAGGGCGTTATCGAAGCGCAGACGCGAGATCAGGCCATCGATCGCGTGAATAAGCTCGGTCTGATTCCAACGGAACTTGTTGACGTGAACGCAGGCACCGGTCTCAATACCAATATTGAAATCAAAGCGTTCGAAAAATATCCAAGCAAAAAAGACTTCGCGGTTATGTCACGTCAGCTTGCCACCATGGTGGCGGCAGGCGTCTCCCTGATTCGCGCACTGAATATCGTTACTGAACAAATCGGAAATGTGAAACTGCGCAATGCGGTACGTGACTGCATGCAGCAGGTTGAGGCGGGATCATCGTTTTCCGAAGCAATGGACAATAATCCCGACCATCTGTTCCCGCCCATTATGACCAACATGGTGCGGGCCGGCGAAACCGGCGGCTTCCTTGACAAATCCCTGATTACCGTGGCCGACAGCTTTGAAGCGGACGTGCGTTTGCAAGGTCAGATCAAAGGCGCACTGGCTTACCCGGTGGTGGTGCTCGGCATTGCTGTGCTGCTGGTGGGCGTGATGCTGCTGACCATCGTGCCCATGTTCGACAGCATGTATGCGTCGATGGGCGCGGAACTGCCATGGGTCACGCAGATCATGGTTGATATGGGCAAGGCCGCACCGGTTGGCATTCCCGTGATCATTGTGTGCGCGGTGGCGTTCGTCATGTTTTGGAAGCGCAATCGCAACAAAGACATCATTCGTACCTGGTGGGATCCGTTCACGTTGAGGCGCCCGTGTTCGGCAAACTGACCACCAATGTGGCATTGGCGCGATTCTGCAACAATTTCGCATCCATGCTCGCTTCGGGCGTGCCCATTCTGCAGGCTCTTGACATTGTCGGATCCACATCCGGCAATTATGTAATCGACGAAGCATCCAAACGAGTGTCTCGACTCGTGGAACGCGGCTATAGGCTGGCGGACAGTATGGGTACCGAAAAAGTGTTCCCGAACATGATGGTGCAGATGGCGGCGATCGGTGAGGATTCCGGCGCCATCGACCAGATGCTCGCCAGCGCGGGCAAAGCGTATGACGAAGAAGCGCAATCCATCGCCAAACAGCTCACTTCGTTGCTGGAACCGTTGATGATTCTGGTGCTCGGTAGCGTGGTCGGCTTCATGGTGGTGGCATTGTACATGCCGATGTTCTCCATGTTCGACGCCATCAACGGGCAAGCGTAAGCGAAAGCGGGAAGGTTGAACATGAAGAACGGATTGTGGGCCGGACTCAACCGCAGGTATCGTGCCAGATTATGCCAACGCATGGGGGAGCGGGGCGCGGCCATGATGCTCGCGGTACTGTTCGTAATGGTGGTGCTCACCACGTCGGCACTGGTAATGACCATACTGCTTTCGCAAGCATTGCCGTACAGGAATAATAAGGAGAACGCGCAAGTCGGGTATGCCGCCGAATCTGGACTCGAAGTGGCATTGAGTTTCCTGCGCGAAGCGGAAGCAAGCAAGGACTATAAGAAACTGCTACCGTCGACCGCATCAAACACTGGCAATGCCAGCTTGGATGAGACCTTCACTACAGCATCGGACGGGTCGGTGCTGCTCAACAATGCGGAAGTCAGCAACGACGTGTCGGCAACGGGCGTGAGCTCGTTCACTCCAGACGATATCTCGTACCGAGTGCAAATCGGATATTATGACGACGATCCAAGCTCATCGCCAGCCAAACGACTCACATCCGAAAGCGAGCTGAAGAACGCGAAATATGCGTGGGTGCGTTCCTACGGGTATATCAACAGGTATCCGAATGGGCGAAGCGCGGGTACGGAAACCAGCGCGCGCCGAGCCATGAGCGCCATCTACCAATTCGAGACAGCGAGCGGTGATGACAGCTACGTGATTTCCACCAAGGGTGGACGTCTCGGTATGGGCTTCTACGCGGCAGCGCCAAACAACGAGCGCCGTACCAACCAGCCGACCTGGAAGGAAATCGCCTCATATGATGTCGATGAGAACGGTGATCCGACCGGCATGGTGAACTATGTCAACAAGCCTGGCTCCAAGAATGCGGCCGACGCTATGAGCAATACCATCACTATGAATCCGGCAAACCAAACTTGCATGCTTGCCACCACCAAGCCTGTAGACAAGGTCGAAACGCTTGACGCCATGCTTGACCCGAACGGCAAGCCGGTGGAAGGATCGGCGTTGGTGATTCTTATGCAGGCACATAAGAAAGACTCCAGCAGCGACGACCTGTATTACACGGAACAGTGCAAAGCCAACGGCGCCTACAAAGACCTGAACACATGGGTGTATTGGAAGGATGATTCCATTCGCCCTGCATCCAATCTGACATTGTGCGTTACCGGAGCTGACATTACGCATGTTGGCGGAGGCACTGCAGGAGCCGCCACATTGCAGAAATGCGGCGAGTCGTACGGCCCCAACTACCAAAACGACTATTACACCGATCCTGACAAGAAAGCGCAGCAAGACGAAAAGAACGATCCGTCAAGCCTGCTCAACAAATACCAGAAGTGGGCGTTCTATAACGGTTTCATCAATGCGGGCTACTACAACGAGCTAGATAGCGTGCGCGATGAGGCGAACAAGTATGATGCGTCTCTACCGGAATCGCAAGGCTATGCCGTCGGCGGTGTGCAAATGCAGAAGAAGACCCGCTTCCAAGTGCTGGAAGTTTCCAACAAGGCGAATGTGGGCGCCACTATTCAATATCTGAGCGGCGGTCACTGGGCGTCCAACGTCGATGATGCTGCCGATTTGACTCCGCATTTCCTGATGGTGTCGAAGTGGGATTATTCGCTCACCGACGTGAAATCCTGGTTCGACGTGAACGGTGATTTCGAAGACGCCACCGCATCGTTCGGACAGGCGGGAGAAGCCGGCTATGCCACGAAGCAGATCGTCAATGAAACGTCCGGATTCTGCATTTCGTCATCGCAAGACGGATTCGACGCATACACGTCAACCTGCCGAGTGGGTGGCGGTGATTTCAACCCATACTGCTACCACAACACCATCAATGGCAATCCGGCGCAATCATCTTCCGATCTGCATCAGATCGACTACTGCGGGGTGTCCGATTCCACCAAGCGTAAAACCGATCAGGCCGAATATGTTGAAGACACGTCGAGTGACGGCAGTGGCGTGAACACGCAGATTTGGACGATGGTGAACGGGTCGAAGCGTTGCTATGGGTTCGGCGGTTCGGGCAAATTCCAACTTATGGAATGCTCGGCTGCGCCAACATTCACCCGATCACAACGAAAAAGCGTCTGACGAGCACAGTAAAGGTACGTTCCAACTCAACGGTCAATGCCTGACGGAAGTGTATCCGGGAGACAAAATCGACGGCAATCCCTCATACTCCGGACGTATCGACGGGCATGCCGACGTGATTATGGCCAAATGCGGATCGTCACGAGACTTTTTGAACCGAGAAATCAAATCGCAGGTGTGGAATGCCTCGGTTAACCTCGGAACAGGCGGCTCAGGCGGCGGCGTGATTTATGGCGGTGGTAGTTCTACCACATTGGAGCCATCCTCCACCAAAGGCTACGTGACATCCAAAGAACTGAACCCGTCCACTATCGCATGGTGAGCGCTGCGCGAGATGGATGTGAACATGAGCATTGTGAACGATACGCCAACTGTGGTGCTGCTACTCGTGGCATCGCTGGTAATCGGCTGCATTTTCGGATCGTTTCTGAACGTGGTGATTTGGCGCGTGCCCAACCACATCAGCTTGGTAAATCCGAAACGCAGTTTCTGCCCGAACTGCGAAGCCCCGATCGCATGGTATGACAATATTCCCATCATTTCTTGGCTGGTGCTCGGCGCGAAATGCCGGCATTGCAAAGAGCCGATCGCCGTACGCTACCCGATTGTGGAAGCGTTGGGCGGACTGTCGTTCCTCGCCGTCACCTTGGGGGCGCTATTCGGCGCGTATTCGCCATGGATATTGCCGGAACTCTACGTATTCGCAGCGGTTTCGATCGTGATCGCATACATTGATCTCGACCATCATCTGATCCTCAATGTTGTGCTATTGCCAACGCTGATTGCAACACTGGCACTGCTGGCTTTGGCATCACTCGGTACGAATGAGTGGAACAGGCTCGGTCGCGCTGTGATATGTGCGATAGTGCTCGGCGCGTTCTACCTATTGCTTTCCATCATATGGAAAGGTGGCATGGGCGATGGCGATATCAAACTTGCGTTCATACTTGGCTTGATTACGGGCTGGCTCGGATGGTCGCAATTCATCATCGGGCGTTCGCAGCCTTCTTTATTGGAGGATTCTTAAGTCTTGTGCTGATTATCGGCAAAAAAGTCGATATGCATGGAGGCATACCGTTCGGACCGTCCATGCTGCTCGGCATATGGCTTGGCATATTCGTCGGGGCTCCGATCGCCACACTGTACTTGCAAGTGACGGGACTCGCCTGAACCAATCCCCAGCCAACCTGCAACACGTTATATATAAGGAGAGAGCATGAGATCAATAACGGCGCTGTCGATCGCGAACGACGCCATCCGTGCGGCGGTCATAGCAGACCCGTATTCGGATCTGCCCACCATCAAGCATTTCCAGGCGATCCCGTTGCCGAACGGAGCCGTAGTGGATGGCGAAGTGGTCGACCATGATGTGGTGGCCGGACTGCTGAACACACTGGTGAAGCGATTCAAATTCCCCCGCGAGGACACGGCTCTCGTCTACTCCAGCCGACGCATGGTGTTTCGCGAGGCGGACTTTCCCTACATGTCGCTGAACGATCTGAAATCCACCTTGCCTTTCCAAGCCAAAGGCATGATTCCGCTGCCTATTGAGGAATCCGAGCTCGACTTCGTGCCATTGAACGTCATCGACAGCGAACAAGGCAAACAGTTGCACGGCATACTCGTGGCGACATTGCGTAACGGACTGGAAAAAACCGCGCGCACAGCCGAAGACGCGGGATTTGTGATCACATCGATCGATGCGGGCCCGTTCGCGCTTGCCAGACTGTTCGCCGACACCAACCAGCAGCAGACCGAAGCGGTGGTCAACATCAGCGGCAACGGCACCGACGTGATCGTGCTCGAAAACGGGCAGCCCGCCTACATGCGCGTCGTGCCATCCGGCGCGGATGACGTGACTGACGCCATCGCCAACGCGCTCAGTATCTCATTCGAAGACGCCGAACGCATCAAAAACCAGATCGGCCTGCAAAACGTGACCGGCGACGAACGACTCGAAAAAGCCGAGGAAGTCATCCGCGAAACCACGGCGCAGCTGATCGTCGGCATCCGCAATACGCTCAACCTGTACGACGTGGACCATGCGGGCGGCACCATCAGCGGCGTGGTGCTTACCGGAACCGGCGCACGACTGATCGGACTGCCGCCGGTATTGGCCAGTTCCATCAACAAAGTGGTGCGGATCGGCGACCCTTCATCCGTTTCCGGCTTTCCAAAGAAGTGGAACGGCAGAACATCATGGCGCACGCGATCGATTTGGGCGCAGTGCTTGGACTGGTAATCGGAAAGAAGCCGAGGTGAACGGACGATGAGCAGAAAAAAACAACGGAAGCATGAAGCAGATCGGCAGCTCCCACCGCGGTCGACGCGGCAAAATCAAGGATAATCCGAATCCTGAAACCAGTGATGGCGAGAAAACCTCGATTTTGTCGATGAATATTTCCGACATCGGCAAAGCGCTGCGTGCGAGCAGTTCGAAAACCTCCAAAAAGGCTGATCTGCCCGCCGAATGGAATGTGCGCGCCAACCTGCTGCCACGTTCCATCGTGACGCTCAACCGTGATCGTGCCATCAAATACTTGCTGTCATACGTGCTTATCGTGGTGGTGGTTGCGGCCATTGCCATCAGCGCGGGCATGGCGGTGCGCGTGAGCTGGGCCGACCATCGCGTGGAGGAGGCACAGGCGAAAACCCTGTCGTTGCAGAAGGAAAAGGCGGAATTCAAAGACGTGGAAGACACGTTGAACTCGCTGTCCGATTCGCAAAGGTCACGTATCGCCGCGCTCTACGACGAAATGGATTGGATGAAGGTGGTGGATTCGCTCAATGGCGCGCTGCCAGCCGGAGGCCAGTACACGAACCTGTCGTTGAGCAGCTTCCAGATTGGCGGGTCTGACGCTTCTTCGCATAGCGCTACATCTTCAGTATGGTCTGGGAATGGTGTGATTTCCGTTGATTTTACCGTTCTTTCTCCAGATTTCATATCTGCAAAAGATTTTATCGGTAATTTTGCTGCAATTCCTACCTATAAAACAGGCTATGTGAGTTCCATTACCGAAAACAGCGATGAAAACGGCACCACCTATACATACACGGGAACGGTGTCGTTGAAGATGGATACCAATACCACGTCACGAAGCGACAACGCGGCCGGTGCTGACGAAGCCAACCGAGCATTGCAGCAGCAGCTACGCGACAGCCTGAACAAAGCCGCGGCAGGGGAGTCGACTGATACTACCGACAGCGCGACCGCAACTGACGAGACATCCAATGAATGATCGGGAGCAATCATGAACAAGCATAAAATCGCATGGATCGCATTGGCCGCAGGTATTGTCTTCGTCATCATGCTGACATGGCTGGTCGGCGTTTCCCCGCAAATCAGCCATATCAAATCATCCGACGCGCAAACTGCGCAAATCGATGAGAACAATAAGGAAACACGCGACGAAATCGAAACATTACGCATCGCCAGCGAAACGATCGGCCTGCAGAAAGACCGTTTGCGCCAGTTGCAGCGGCAGATTCCAGACGGCTATAACCAGCAGGAATTCATCAATTCGTTGGATGCGTCCGCTGCGGGAACCGGCGTCGCCATCAAATCGGTGAATTTCGATGATGCGGTCGACGCCGACATTCCAGCTGAAATGCAAGGTACCATTCAAGCCGGTCAGCTGGTGCAGGTGTCGGTAAGTATCACCGCCACGGGAAGCTATGATGCCATGCGTAATTTCGTGGCATCCGTGCAGAACATCAACCGTATCGCCGTGCCGGAAAATGTGACCTACACACTTGACAGAAACGGTGACGAAACGAAAAATGCCGTGGTGATCGATTGCAAGATCTGGTCGCTATTGCTCGACAACGACACGGTTGAAGACGAGAACGCCACGAAACAGTAACGCGGGTGGTGTTCTGTCACCGCGTAAAGGTAGGCTTTGCGCTTGTAAAGACCCCAAACCGTTCAAACCAGAAGGTGCATTGTGGCTGTATCCAAACTCGATGAAGTCGTATCCCTCGCCAAGCGTCGTGGCTTTGTTTTTCCCGCCGGTGAAATCTATGGTGGAACCCGTTCCGCGTGGGATTACGGTCCGCTCGGCGTTGCGCTGAAAGACAATATCAAGCGCGAATGGTGGCGTTCCATGGTCGTCACCCGTGGCGACGTGGTGGGCGTTGACACGTCCATTATTCTTCCGCCGGCCGTGTGGGTGGCTTCCGGTCACGTGTCCGTGTTCAACGATCCGCTGATCGAATGCCTCAACTGCCACAAGCGCCACCGCGCCGACAAGCTTGAGGAATCCTATGCCGAAAAGCATGGCGACAAGCTGCCGGAAAACGGCCTGAAAGACATTGTGTGCCCGGATTGCGGCACCCGTGGCAACTGGACCGAACCGCGCGACTTCAACATGATGCTGCGCACCCACCTCGGCCCGGTCGAGGACGAGAACTCCCTGCACTACCTGCGTCCGGAAACCGCGCAGGGCATCTTCGTGGACTTCAAGAACGTGATGACCTCTTCCCGCAAGAAGCCGCCGTTCGGCATCGCCAACATGGGCAAGTCCTTCCGTAACGAGATCACCCCGGGCAACTTCACCTTCCGTACCCGTGAGTTCGAGCAGATGGAAATGGAATTCTTCGTCAAGCCCGGCGAGGACGAAGCCTGGCACCAGTACTGGATCGACGCCCGTACCCAGTGGTACCTCGA
>ENA-OQJI01000252-OQJI01000252.1-human-gut-metagenome-genome-assembly--contig:-NODE-252-length-12300-cov-0.824858_pt1 | contig 12300 bp, 20 predicted proteins | sample MGYA00242602_ERZ504768 | MGnify/ENA primary metagenome ERZ504768 (study PRJEB26092, sample SAMD00036368) | human gut metagenome | host: Homo sapiens | study: EMG produced TPA metagenomics assembly of...
AGCTTCCATTTTGTAGGCGAAAGGCCTTTCACTTGGGCAAGATGTTTTCACGTTGGCGATTCGAGTCCACCATGAGGCAAAACTGCGGCATCATCATCCATGTTGCGGACAATGACCGGCAGGGTTTCCAGCCCGGTAAGCTGTGCAGCGTGCTGACGGCGGTGCCCGGAGATGATTTCATAGCCACCCTCCGGGCGTGGGCGGGCGATCAGCGGAGACAACACGCCGTACTGCTCTACGCTTTCTACGGTGCGCTGCATGGACTCGTCATCCAAGACCTTAAAGGGATGGTCTTTGAAGGGGAACAGTTCTCCAATGGGAATCTGCTGCACCTGCTCCCGCTGCTGTTCCTGTCGGGATTCTTCCGTGGAGAAAATGTCATCTGCCCCTTTCAGCGACACGCTTAAGCTGCTTTTCGGCATTCGCCAGCACCTCCTTCGTCAGAGATTGGTAGGCTTCTGCCACCTTACCTTTGGGGTCGTGCTGGAAAATGCTTTTGCCCACTGCACTGATTTCCGCAGCACGGACAGACCGGGGAATGGTCTGGTCGAACACCTTGATCTTGCTGCCGTAAGCACCCCGAATCAGGTTGTCGATCTGCTGTCCGTAGTTGGTGCGGCTGTCTGTCATGGTCAGCAGGATGCCCTCGATTTTCAATTTCGGGTTGATCTGCCGCCGGACCTTCTGCACCGTCTGTAAAAGCTGTTCCAGACCTTTTGCGGACAGATACTGCGCCTGCACGGGAATCAGGGTGGTGTCTGCCGCTGCCAAGGCATTGACGGTCAGCATCCCAAGGGAAGGAGTGCAGTCCAGCAGAATAAAATCGTACTCCCGCTTGGCACTGTCCAGCACCTGTTTCAACATCTTTTCCCGGTTCATGCAGTTGACGAGAGACACTTCCAGCCCTGCCAGTTCGATGTTAGCAGGGATCAGGTCAACGCCCTCTGCATGGTGCAGGATGCCTTCACCGGGCGGAATACTCTGATCGTCCATGGCTTTTGCCATCAGGGTGGAAAGGGTGGTGGGCAGTTCATCGGGCTGCTGCCAGCCCATGCTGATGGTCAAGCTGCCCTGCGGGTCAGCGTCCACCAGTAGGACTTTTTTGCCCTCCATCGCCAGCCCGATGCCCAGATTTTCACAGGTGGTGGTCTTGCCGGTGCCGCCTTTCTGGTTGACGATGGCTATTGTGGTTGCTTTCTTTGAAATTTTCATCACCTCCGCATCGCTAAGTCGTGGTTGGTTTGGTTCTGGTAGGAAAGTTGCATCGTGGTGGGTGCGTTGTACAGAGAAGCGAGCAGGTATTGTTTCATGTTTCGGATCGGGCTGCTGTTCTCTGCAAGGCACTTCAGCACAAAGCGGATGTGGTCGGCGTTCAACTTCATAAACCGACTGCATACCACCTCGGCGGGCTTATCGTCCCCAGCAATGTGCAGCAGCTTACGGTTGGTAGCGCAGGTGTCCACCAGCAAGTCTACGATCTGGTAGATAATGTCCTCGTCATCCGGGCAGAGCCGGAGCAAAAGGTCTATCTCCAAAGACTGAGAAAAATATTCTTCCAGTTGGGTGCGTTTGCTCATCCCATCCGCTTCTTCAGAATAGAATGGATCAGTCTCACTCATTTCAGTATCATTCTCTTTAGTCTTATTACATCGTGATTTTGAAGGGTCTTGACTTGCGTTTTTGAAGCCTCCAGAATCGTGAAAATCACGATTTTGGAATATTGATTTTGACGATTCTGCCGAAAAGTTCTTCACATACACCAAACTTGGCTTTCCCAGACCTCTGCGTTTTCGTTCAATCAGACCAAACTTTTTCGAGTTCCCGGAGCAGCTTGGTCGCTTTGTTGTCTGCGCAACACAACGCCCTCTTGACATCCTCTATCGTGAAGATAATGAACACCCGGTTCTGCTCGTCCAGCCAGCCGTTTTTCACAGACAGGCTCATGCGGTCCAGCAGGATGCCGTACAGGGTTTTTGCATCGGTGGACAGACTCTGGAACCGTGGCTCCTGAAAAAGAGCCTTGGGAATGCGGTAGAACGAAAACAGTTCTCCGGCTTGTCCGTAAAAGTAGTCAAGGGTCATGTGGCTTTTTCAACGTTTTGCTCCAGCTTGTGTTCAAAAAATCAACCGCCTTTCGTTTGAAAATAAAAAGCGCACTCTTTTCTTATTGAAAAGTGGTGCGCTATGTAATATAATGGCTATATAATTTAGCTATCCAAAAGATAGTCGATGAGATATTCTTTCGGAATCATGAAAGATCGTCCGACTTTCAGGCAGCGAATTCTATGTTGATGGATTCTTCTGATGATGGCAGTCTGGCTTTTGAAACCGAGTAAAGTTGTTGCTTCTTCGACAGACAGCACATCAGGATAGTTCACAAATAATTTTTTATAATACTCTTTTGCTTGATTTTGATTCATTATCCTTGACTTTCCTTTCGTTTTGTGCCTAAGCAGAGGAGCGTTTTGCCCTGCATCCCTCCTGAACATCCCTCCAATTTCCATTTGGGTGGTCCAAACCGAAAAAACAGAGTAGAGGAAAAACGCATCGAAAAATCGTGGATATTTCAAATTATTGTTCGTTGAGGCGTGAATTTTGCCTTTGCACAGTGGGAACCAGATATCACTAGATATCACTGGATGACACCAGATGGAAGATGCGGATAAAAACTCAAAATCCCTTGTGCTAATAACACGTGTGGGTTCGACCCCCACCACCGGCACTTGAAAAGTAGCTTGGAATCGTAATGATTTAGGCTTGCTTTCTTTTTATTCCCCGCCATCCGGCTCATTTTCACACTTTTGTCTCCTCTGGGAAGATCCTGACGATGGCATTGGCAGAAGATACCTTACTGGAGAAATCCAGATGTGTATAAATGTTGCTTGTTGTGCTGATGTCACTGTGACCGAGCCACTCCTGAATTTCCTTCAGGCTCACGCCATTGGCATAGAGCAGACTGGCACAACTATGGCGCAGATCGTGAAAGCGGATACGCTTCATCTGGTGTGCGACCAGAAAATCCGGGAAATGCTGACTCAGAAAGTCGGGCTGAATCCGCTTTCCCATCGGGTCTACATAAAAAACACAGCTTGGAGCACGGACATTCAATAAAACTGCAAACCGCAGAGGGCTTTCCTCTGCTGCTCAAGCCGCCGTATGGAACAATAGCCTCGTTTCATCTATCATTTTTTCAAAATTTTGATTGATGAATGATAGATGGAATGATATGATAAAAGAAATGATATGGGAGGTATACGCCGTGCGAAACAAGAAACCGCCATTTGAAATCATAGAAGCAGCTCTTTCAGAGGTTATGGAAATCAGCGAACTGGTAGGCAAAATCAGTTCCACCCAGAATCTTTCCACAAGCCCGATTTTGCGCCGCCAGAATCGCATCCGAACGATTTATTCTTCTCTGGCTATCGAGCAGAACACACTTTCTTTGGAGCAGGTGACTGCTGTTCTGTCTGGAAAATGTGTGCTTGCCCCTCCAAAAGACATTGCAGAAGTAAAAAACGCCTACGAAATCTACGACCATCTCGCAGAGTTGAATCCATATTCGATGGATGATCTTCTGCTTGCACATCGGACGATGATGCAGGGTCTTGTCCGGGAGGCTGGCGAGTTTCGCTCCCGTCCTGTCGGCGTAGTAGACAGCAAGGGTAATGTCCTCCATTTCGGCACCCTGCCGCAGTATGTTCCCTCTTTGATGGAGGAACTGATTCTGTGGACAGAAAATAGTTCCTTTCCTCTTTTAATTAAGAGCTGTGTTTTCCATTATGAATTTGAAGTGATCCATCCATTTGCAGATGGCAATGGCCGTATTGGGCGGCTCTGGCACACACTTCTGCTGTCAAAGTGGAACCCCTTGTTTGCATGGCTTCCAATCGAATCCATCATTCACGACCATCAGGCCGAGTATTACGCAGCAATCAATCAGTCTAACGCACAGGGGGAAGGAACTGTTTTTATCGAGTTTATGCTGGGAATTATCAAAGAGGCTTTGACCGAAGCAATCAACGAACAGCCTGTTGCACAGAGTAAGGAAGAAGTGCGTTGGATGAAGATTGCAGCTTTTCTCCGCACGAACCATATTATCCAGAACGTCGATGTTCAGAATCTTCTCAATGTTTCTCCTGCCACTGCAAGTCGAATCCTGAACACTTTGACAAAAGAAGGAAAGCTCGCCAAAGTGCGAAATGGCCGCTATTGGGCATATAAATTGGCAGATTGATTATGTACAGGCGGGAAGACCCGCCTGCGGCACTTAGCCGAACAGACCAGACAGCAGAGGAATGAGGCAACGCCGCCGCTAGCCATGAGCTGCTTCGTGCCCTGACTCTTGGCACCGGGGTTATCGCCGCCGTAACCTTCCAACAGGTTGACAGCACCCCACACGCCGAGACCGGCACCCAGAGCCACAACCAGAGTCTGAAGAACTTCGATAGCAGAGTTAAAGAATTCCATAGTCGTTTCTCCTTTATGGAAACCTTCTTCGGCAGACTGAAAAATGAAATGTTCTATGGATTTGAAAAGGATTATCCCTCCTTTCAAGCCTTCTCCAAGGTGATTGCCGAGTATATTGACTATTACAATAACAGCAGAATCCAAGCGAAAACAAAATGGATGCCTCCCCTCTATCGCAAGTCAAGAAATTAGCGCAACATTCAAACAGCATATTTGCGATATGCAATTCAACATTGTTGCTGTTGCATTGAAAAGTTGAATTGCTATAAATTCAGAGAAGCATCCATGATGGATTCTTAATGATTCAATTTTGATCCAGTGTCCAGAAAACTGGGTACATATCGTTTGCCCTGTACTTTTAATCCAGAATTTTTCCGTCAATGGAGATGGTGACCACCTGCCACGGAATGAACTTTTCGCTGGTCTGCAGTGCCTTTTTTGCGGCCATCTCCAAACCGCCGCAGCAGGGCACCTCCATGCGGAGGATGGTCACGCTCTGGATGTCGTTGCTGCGCAGGATCTCGGTAAGCTTTTCGCTGTAATCCACAGCGTCCAGCTTCGGGCAGCCGATGAGGGTCACTTTGCCGCGCATAAACTCCTGATGGAAATTAGCGTAGGCGTATGCCGTGCAGTCCGCTGCAATCAGTAGCTTTGCACCCTCAAAATAGGGCGCATGGACAGGTGCCAGCTTGATCTGCACCGGCCAGTTGCGCAGGCGGGAAACCGGCTGCACGGGGGGCAGCAGCTGCACCTTCGGCGGCCTCCGGCTGTTCCAGCATCCGCATCCGGGAGCCAGGGCAGCCTCCCTCGTGGAGATGCTTCATCTTCTCCTGCAATTCCTTTTTCTTTTTGTTCTCCTGCACCGCCGCCTCGTCGTAGGCAGGGGCTTCCCGCTCCTCAAAGGTGATAGCACCGGTAGGGCAGCCCGGCAGGCAGTCGCCAAAGCCATCGCAGAAATTCTCTCGTACCAGCTTTGCCTTGCCGTTGATGATGTCGATGGCTCCCTCGTGGCAGGCGGTTGCGCACAAGCCGCAGCCGTTGCATTTTTCTTCGTCAATATGGATGATCTTCCGAATCATATCTATACTCTCCTGTTGTGGGTGTTTTTTTTTTTGCAGTTGCATCCTTTGACATTCCCTTTGACCGTCAGCAGCTGGCGGATTTTCTCTGCGTGGAACGCGCCGCCATGTCGGCAGAACTTTCCAAGCTGCAAAAGGAAGGGCTGTTGGTCACCAAACGGAATCATTTTCGGTTGTTGACCCGCTGACAGCCTGGCACGCTGCCTGCAAGCACCGGTTTCTTTGCGGAAACCGGTGCTTTTTGCAGTTGCACTTTTTCCGGGAGATCATTATACTTATAAAAAAGGCCGGGTGCTGCAAGGACAGGAGGGAAAGCGTATGGCACGGAACAAAACCGCGCAGGGCGGTATATCCCTGCGCCGCAAGGTCACGGCATGGCTTGCCGCGATTTTGCTGGTCACAATGCTTTCCACCGGCATTGCTACCATGGCAGGTCAATGGACGGTGCACTCCTTTGATACGCTGCTGGCCGACAACGCCGTCTGCTACACGGTGCAGAACGCCCTCAAGGACGAAGCACAGGCCTTTGCACGCTATGTGCGTCAGCCTACTTCTGAAACGGAACAGGCCTATACCGCCGCCTGCACCGCTTCCGAGCAGAGCCTTGCGGCCCTGCCCCTCGATTATGCCCGCATCGGTGAAGAGCGCTATGCCCGTACATGGAACCTTTTGCAAGGGTACGCGGGGTACCGGCAGGAGCGGGATGCCTTTTTGCAGCTTTCCCCCTCGGCAGATACCTACATTGGACAGATGTACCATGTGATGGCGCTGCAAGACTACCTTGCCGAGTATGCGCTGCGGCTGACGCAGGCCACGCTGGAACAGGAAAACGCCCTTTACAGCAGCACGGCGGCTCACATCCGGCATCTGCCGTGGCTGTATCTGGGGCTGTTCCTGACGGCAGCCGCGCTGATGCTGCTGCTCATCCGGGTGCTGAGCCGCGCTGTGGTGCGTCCGCTGCTGCGGCTGGCGCAGGCTTCCCGCAGCATTGCCGAGGGGGATCTTTCAAGCCCGGATCTTCCGGTGAAAAGCAGCGACGAAGTGGGGCGGCTGACGGGAACCTTTAACCAGATGAAGCACGCCATGGCGCAGCAGCTGACCACCCAGCAGGCCTTGCACCGGGAAGAGGTGCGGAACCTTGCACTGGAAAAAGATCTGGAGCACACCCGGCTGGAGGTGCTCAAAAGTCAGGTGAATCCGCATTTTCTGTTCAACACCCTGAACATGATCTCCTGCATGGCGCGGCTGGAGGATGCTTCCACCACCGACCAGATGATCGTGCATTTGGGCAGTTTGTTCCGGCACAACCTGCGCACCAAGCGCCAGCAGATCACGCTGGAGGAGGAACTGGACGGGCTGGAGGACTACATTTATTTGCAGCAAATGCGGTTCGATGGACGCATTACCGTAGAAAAAAGCATCCGGGTGCAGCCTGCGGCGGTTTTGGTGCCGTCCTTTATGCTGCAGCCGGTGGTGGAAAACGCTTACTCGCATGGGCTCAAGTCCTGCGAGGAAGGCGGACGCATCCTGCTGCGGGCATGGATGCAGGGCAAGGTGCTGGTGCTCACGGTCGCGGACAACGGCGGGGGAATGACCCCAGAGGAACTGGACGCTGTGCAAGCAAAACTTGCGCAGAGCGAGCAGACCGGACGCAGCATTGGCCTTGGCAATATTTCCCGCCGCATCGGGATGCTGTATCCGGGCGGAAAAATGCAGATATACAGCCGCGCAGGTCACGGTACTGTGGTGCGGTTTGAGCTCCCGCAGACGCAGCAGCCGGAAGAAAAGGAGGAGACGCTCTCGTGAAGTGCAAATTGCTGGTGGCAGAGGATGAATTGATCGAGCGCAAGGTGCTGTGCCGGACTTTGCAGAAGTATCTGGGAGACCTGATCTGTCTGTATGAAGCCAAAAACGGCAGAGAGGCTCTGGAAATTTTTTGCCCGCGAAGCGCCGCAGGTGGCTGTGCTGGACATTGAAATGCCGGGTCTCACCGGGCTGGAGGTGGCGCGCAAGATCCGAGAAACAGACAGAAATTGCGCCATCCTGTTCCTGACCGGCTTTGATAAGTTCGACTATGCACGGCAGGCGATCTCTGTACGGGCGATGGACTATCTGCTCAAGCCTTACAACGAGCAGGAACTGGTATTCGCGGTGGAGGATGCCATCCGGCAGGTGTCGGTGCCGCTGCCTGCCCACCCGGTACAGCCCCCTGCGCCTGAACAGCCTGTCCGCCGGGAAGAGGACGAGGATATGCGTACCGCCATCATCCGTGCCGAGATCAGCCGCTTCATCGACGCCCACTATGGGGAGGATATCTCCATGCAGGATGCCGCCGCTGCGCTGCGCTACTCGGACGCCTACTTCTGCAAGTTGTTCAAGCAGTGTTTTAAGGTAAACTTTTCGGCCTACCTGAACGAATACCGGGTGAGCAAGGCGCGCCAGCTGATTTTGGACCCGCGCCTGAGCCTGAAGGATATCGGCGCTGCTGTGGGTTACAGCGACGCCAACTATTTTACAAGGGTGTTCAAGCGCCTGACCGGCCAGACCCCTTCGGAATACCGCGTAGCCGCAGCGGAAAAAGCGGCACAAGGATAAATCGAATCCAAAAGAAGCACTCGTTCTTTCCTGCCTGTCAGCAGGAGAGGGACGGGCGCTTCTTTATTTTTGCCAGTTTCTTTCGTCCGCAAAACACAAAATTGTACTTGGATACAACAAAGACAAAATCGTACTGCGTTTCACAAAATAATCCGGTTTCGCAAAAATGAACGAGTTGTTAAAATACAATCATAGAAAAAAACGTGAAAAGAGAGGATGCCATTCATGAAGAGAAGAACGTTTTTGTCGCTGATGGGCGCGGCGGCACTGACCAGCAGCATGATGCTTACCGGCTGCGGCGTCGGCACCGGTGATGACCGCAAGATTGTGCGCATCGGCCATGTGCAGTCCCAGACCCACCCGGATCATCTGGGACTGGAAGCCTTTGCCAACTACATCAACGAGAAGCTGGGCGACAAGTACCGTGTGGAGGTGTACCCCAGCGAGTTGCTGGGCTCCCAGACCGAAATGGTGCAGCTGACCCAGACCGGTGCCATCGACTTTGTGGTGGCGTCCACTGCCATCATGGAGACCTTCAGTGCCAAATACCAAATCTTCAACCTGCCTTACCTGTTCTCTAGCGTAGAAGCCTACCACGAGGCGATGGATGACCCCGAGGTGACGGACCCCATTTTCAAGACCACTTCCAAGGCCGGTTTGGAAACGGTGGCATGGCTGGATGCCGGCACCCGCAACTTCTACACCATCAAGACCCCCATCAACCAGCCCTCCGACCTGAAGGGTCTGAAGATCCGCGTACAGCAGTCGCCCACCAACGTGGAAATGATGCGTCTGCTGGGCGGCACCGCTACGCCCATGGGCTTCGGCGATGTGTACACCGCACTACAGGCCGGTATTCTGGATGGTGCCGAGAACAACGAGCTGGCTCTGACCGATAACGGTCACGGCGATATCTGCAAGTATTACTCCTACGATATGCACCAGATGGTGCCGGATCTGCTGGTGGCAAACTACGCCTTCCTGAACGAACTCAGCGATGAGGAGCGCGCGATCTTTGAAGAGGGTTTCCAGATCGTGAAGCGCACCGAGCAGGACGCCTGGGAGGATGCTGTGGCTGAGGCGAAAGATAAGGCCGAGAATGAGCAGCACGTCAACTTTATTTACCCGGACACTGCACCGTTTCAGGAGGCTATGGCCCCCCTGCACGATTCCGTGCTGGCAGCAAACCCGGAACTGCAGCCCATTTATGACCTGATCCAGCAGCACAACGCTGCCCATACTGCGGACTGAGGAGGAGCATCATGGAAAAACTGAGAAATACCCTGAACAAGGTGCTCAACCTGCTGGCAGGTCTGAGCATGACAGTTATGGTGGTGCTGACCACCTATCAGGTCATCGTACGTTATATCTTCAACTCTCCCTCCACATGGTCGGAGGAACTGGTGGGTTATCTGTTCGGCTGGAGCACCATGCTGGGTGCCACCATCGTCTCCGGCGAGCGCGGCCACATGAACATTCCCGTTCTGGTGGACCGGTTCAACCCCACCATGCGCAAGGCGTTCCACATCTTTGCCGAGGTCATCGCCTTCATCTTCTCTGCGACCATTCTGGTGTTCGGCGGTTTTCAGGTGTCCCAGCTGGCTATGGGACAGCAGACCTCCTCGCTGGGCGTAGCTGTGGGCGTGTTCTACTGGGTCATGCCCATCTGCGGCGTGATCATTCTGGTGTATTCCGTGCTGAACATTATCGGCATCGCCAACGGCTCCATCTGTCTGGATACCCCGGAGGATGCAGACTTTGCAAAGGTGGAAGCCGAAATGGCTGCCGATGCCGACAAGGAAAATAAGGAGGACTAAGCTGTGGCAATTCAAGCGTTACTCGTAATTCTGGCAGTGCTGCTGGTGCTGCTGTTCCTTGGCGTGCCCATCTCGTACGCCATTGCAGTCTCTTCCCTGACTGCCATCCTTTCTTCCATCGACCTGAATGTGGCCGTGCTGACCGCTGCCCAGCGCACCTTTGTGGGCATGAGCAAGTTCAGCCTGACCGCCATCCCGTTCTTTATTCTGGCCGGCAACATCATGAATCAGGCGGCATCGCCAAGCGTCTGGTGGATTTCGTCATGGCCATTCTGGGCAAGATGCCCGGCGCACTGCTGGTGACCAACATCGGCACCAACGCCCTTTTCGGTGCTATCTCCGGCTCTGCATCTGCTGCGGCTGCTGCTGTTGGCTCCATGATCCGCGATGGTGCCGACGAGCAGGGCTACGACCCCGCCGTGACCGCTGCCACCAACGCTGCTTCCTCCTGCTCCGGTTTACTGATCCCGCCGTCCAACGCCTTGATCACCTACTCGCTGGCATCCGGCGGCACCTCTGTGGCTGCGCTGTTCATGGCGGGTTACATCCCCGGCATCATCTGGGCGCTGTGCTGCTGCGTGGTGGGCGTGCTGCTGGCGGTCAAGCTGGGCTATAAAGGCACCCCCGGCAAGTTTGACTGGAAAAATCTCGGCATCTGCACCCTGCGCGCCCTGCCTTCGCTCTCCCTGATCATCGTGGTCATCGGCGGCATCATCGGCGGTGTGTTCTCTGCCACCGAAGGCTCTGCCATCGCGGTCGTCTATGCGCTGGTGCTGGCTTTCTGCTACCGCTCCATCAACCTGAAAAGCCTGTGGAAGATCATCGTGGACTCTGCCAAGATGTCCGGCATGGTGGTGTTCCTTGTGGGTGTTTCCAACATTCTGGGCTGGGTCATGGCCTTTTTGCAGATCCCGGATGCTGTGGCGGCAGCCTGCTGAGCCTGACCAGCAACAAGTACATCATCCTGCTCATCATGAACGTGATCCTGCTGGTGTCCGGCACCTTTATGGATGTGACCCCGGCCATCCTCATCTTCACCCCGCTGTTCCTGCCCATCTGCCAGAGCTTTGGCATGAGCACCATCCAGTTCGGTCTGATCCTCGTGTATAACCTGTGCATCGGCAACATCACCCCGCCTGTGGGCAACGCACTGTTCGTGGGCATCAAGGTGGGCCGTACCTCGCTTTCCAAGGTCATGCCGTACATGCTTATGTACTATGTGGCCATCATCGGCGGCCTGCTGCTGGTCACCTTTATCCCCGGCAGTGTCTACCGCACTGCCGCAGGCAATGGGCCTGATGTAACTGAGACGTTCCCTTCTTCTCCTAAAAAAGGCGGTATCTGCTTTGCGGCGGGTACTGCCTTTTCCTGTCTCTTGCACAAAGGCAGTCTTGTGCGCTATACTATCTGCAAAGGGAGGGAGACACCATGCGCAGACGGACTTTTTTAGCCGGGCTGGGCTTTGCGGCTTTGCAGCTGACAGGCTGTGCCGCAAAGCTGCAGACCACACCGGACTATGTGCTGACCTATGCCGACAACCAGCCCGCCGGATACCCCACCACGCAGGGCGCGCAGTATTTTGCGGACCTTGTGCAGCAGCAGACCGGGGGCAAGGTGGTCATTCAGGTCAAAGCGAACGGCGAGTACGGCTCAGAGCAGCAAGTGTGGGAGCAGCTTGCCATTGGCGGCGTAGATTTTGCCCGTGTGTCACTCTCGGTGGTCACCGACGATCTGCCCCGGCTCAACGTGCTGCTGCTGCCTATCTCTACCGAGATGCCGACCACATGTGGCGCGTGGCTGGATGGTCAGCATCGGGGCTGAGTTTTTGCAGGGCTTTACCGCGACAGGGACGGGTAGGCCTGAGCTGGTACGACGCGGGTGCCCGCTCGTTCTATGCCCGTCAGCCGGTGCGCAGCCTGAACGATTTACAGGGCAAGACCATCCGCGTGCAGGATTCGCAGATCGTGATCGATATGATCCGTCTGCTGGGCGCGGTGCCGGAGACCACGGCGTACAGCGATGTGTACTCAGCGCTTGAGACCGGGCAGATCGATGCCGCCGAAAACAACTGGCCGGCCTACTATTCCATGGAGCACTATAAGGTGGCACGGTACTACATGGCCGATGAGCATAGCCGCGTACCGGAAGTGCAGCTGGCTTCCGGCTGCACATGGGATGCACTGCCGGAGGAATACCGGCAAACCCTGCAAGCGTGCGCCCGGGCATCGGCGCAATACGAGCGCCAGCTCTGGGCACAGGAGGAAACAGCTGCCCGCAAAGCAGCCCTTGCCAGGCGGCTGCATCGAACTGCCGCTGCCCGAAGAAGAAATGCAGAACTTCCG